>Ga0316204_10006028_pt1 | contig 19148 bp, 19 predicted proteins | sample 6monrhotite_MG_2_FD_205661 | JGI IMG/M metagenome (GOLD analysis project Ga0316204, IMG submission 205661) | Microbial mat bacterial communities from mineral coupon in-situ incubated in ocean water Damariscotta River, Maine, United States -... | ecosystem: Environmental > Aquatic > Marine >...
ATAGAGGCATACATGGATACCAGTAATGATGCCGATTTTTTCAAGTTTGACGTGGCCGCGCGGGGCACCTTCAAAGTCAACCTGGCGCATCCTAGCTTGCAGCATTACATTCACTTGTATGACGCGAACCTTCAACTCATTACCAATACGGGCCGGTCGACGGCGCCCGTTATCACTCATTCGCTAGCGACAGGTACTTACTACGCCCGCGTAGTATCCTACAATAGCGGTTATGACCTGAATGTGCCTTATAGTCTGAGCTTTTCTGGCTCGGTATTCGGCGCGCCGTTAACCACGGATAGCTATGAGGAAAATGACAGTTTCACCACAGCGACGATCATTGACGCTGAAGGTGTTATAGAGGCATACATGGATACCAGTAATGATGCCGATTTTTTCAAGTTTGATGTGGCCGCTCAAGGGACATTCGAAATCAGCCTGGTTCACCCATCCTTACAGCATTACATTCACTTGTATGATGTAAACCAGCAACTTATCACCAATACCGGGCGTTCAACAGTTCCGTCATTGACTCAATCGTTAGCACTAGGAAGCTACTTTATTCGTATTGTTTCTTATAACGGTGGTTATGACCTGAATGTGCCTTACACAGTGTCAATAGCGCAACAATAGTCGATTATCCCGCAGCAAGTTTAGCGTGCTGTGGGATATTAAACGATGTGGCAATGAAGACTATACGTGCACACCTATGACTGCTGGTTCTGTAATCGTAATTGGCAATTGAAATTAAATGTAACTAAAATTTTTATGGGAGAGAATGAAATGAAAAATAGAATCATTGGCATCGCAGCAGTAACAGCGTTTTTAAGCAGTTCAGTTTTCGCTGGAGAAAGATTTATAAGCGCTAGTTATGCAAATTTGAATAGTGATGGCGTATCAACAAATGGTATTGGCTTCGGGTGGCATATGAAGTTTGGAGAAAAAATTAAACAAGCATTTGGAGTTGATTATTTTCTCAGTGAAGAAAGCAATGAGTTAAATGATAGCAAAGGCAATGCTGTGAATGCTCATTACGATCTAGGTTATGGGTTTTGGCCAAATACAACTTTATATGGCAGTATTGGTTATGGTGCTCAAGCAGTCGGTTCGTATGTCAATAGCTCAGGCCAAAAGGAAGATGTTATGGCTGTAGGGATGAGTATAGGTGCTGGATTATACTATTCATTAAATAATAATTTTGATATTAATGCGAGCTACAAACAGTACAAATTAGGTATTCTAGATCTTGATTATACACTGAACATTGCGAATATCGGTTTAGCCTACAAATATTAATTAGCATTTGAAAGCAACAATGACTCATTAAATAATTAATTAGCTGTAAATTAATAGCAAAAAAGGGAGATTAAAATGAAACACAGATATTTTTCAACAAGAAACATTTTAAGCATTACATTTATTTTTGTAAAATCGGCGCGTCGATTGTAAGGCTTGACCCTGTATGTATGCTGTATGTATGACCCTGTATGTAAATATGCTTAAGGGGGAGTATTCTTGCTTTCCCTTTTTTTGATGTGAGAATTATTATTCCCCAATAATCTGCACCGAAACCCTCCGCTCCCGTGGCCCATCCAACTCCACAGCCATAACTGACTGATAAGTTCCAAGTACCAGTTTGCCTTCAACAACTGAAAATGATTCGCTATTCCCCATACACATGGCGATCAAATGTGCGTGTGCATTCTCCGGTTCATCCGACGGACAATCGCGGAGATGCAAATCGTTGTGTAGATATTTGGCGGAGCTTGATGCGAGCTTTTCGAAAAAAATTGGTATGTCATCCAATAGTCGTTCTTCGTTTTCATTAACTGTAATTGCCAGTGTCGTGTGCTGTGAAGATATGGAAACAAACCCATTTTGAATCTTTGCTTCTGCGATGAGCGTATTAATATTATTGGTGATGTCTATTAAATGAACAGATTTTCCGGTTGATAGTTCAATGTAGTGATGAATAATTTTCATTTGGTTTATTTTTTATTAAATGGAATAATTGATCAGAATTTGATGGTGTAAAGTATACTATTAATCATGAATCTACTAAAAACCGCGTTCGTTTTTCTCAAGCATTTTGCACATGATCTGAATGATACAAAAATCTCAGTTTATGCGGGTAGTTTGGTCTATATCACGCTGCTTTCATTGGTGCCTACGCTAGCGCTAAGCTTTTCTATTTTGCATGGTCTTGGTGTGCAAAATCAACTCGAACCGCTTTTGTTGGAGCTTTTGGCTCCTATTGGTGAGCGTTCGGGGGAAGTAGTTAGTAGCATCTTACAGTTTGTGAATAATACCAGTGTTCAGGCTTTAGGAATGCTTGGGGTAGGGATGATTCTCTACTCGGGAATATCGATGGTGCTGAAACTTGAATTTGCGCTTAATCAAATATGGGGTGTGAAAGAGACGCGCTCTATTTTCCGAAGAATTAGTTATTATTTAACAATGTTATTGCTGGGGCCGGTGACATTTTTTATTAGTATGGCATTTATGGGTTCTATTGATGAACTCTCATTTATGAAGCCGCTTTTAGAGTTTCAATACTTTTCCGTCCCTTATTATTTTCTGATAAATATTGTTCCTTTTCTTATTATTGTTTTTGCACTCTTCATGTTGTATATGGTTGTACCTAACCATCCCGTTACAGCAAAGTCTGCCATTTATGCGGCGATAATAACAGCATTAAGCTGGAAGCTTTCTGGTTGGGTGTTTTCCATGTTTATCGCTACATCGGTTAATTATAATATTATCTACTCCAGTTTTGCTGTTGTTATTATTTTCATTGTTTGGATTTATATGACCTGGTTGATTATTCTTGCCGGTGCGATGGTTTGCTCTCAAATTCAATATGCACATTTTCGAATAAGGCGAGATTTACAATCACTAAACTTTCGAAATGAGCGGATGATTAGAGTACTGATCTTATTTAAAATTTGCCGAGCTTACTTTAGCGAGCAAAATCCGGTGACAGTTGCCGATTTGGTAGATTATGCAAAACTACCGGTGCATGATATTTATAAAATATTGGACGAATTCAACGAAACGAAGCTCATTATTCTCGCTAGGAAAAAAGAGCGACAAGTGGTACTTCCTGGGTCAAAAATTAATGTATTATCTTTGGGGGAAGTGCTCACTGCATTAGATATTTCTGAACAGGAGATAGACGAATTACTATTGGGGGAAAATATTACAGAGGAGTTGGAGCTTATCATCGCTTGGTATAAACGAGATTTTGATCATTCGCAAAGTTTAACCGAGATTTTTATCAGTCAACAACATGTTGCTCTTTCTCAAGACACTGTAAATTAAACCATGGCAATTCCAGTCTTTCCTTTCCTACTTAAATTTTTAGTGCTGAAAGTATTAAAAGGTGCGGCATTTGGTGTTGTTCGGTTCGTGCGTCGGGTGATTTTAAAAAGTAAAACAGATGATCTTGGAAGTGTTCGTTCCGCTGATGCACAGTTAAAATATGCAGTAGATCGTGAGTGGCATAGAAAGGAAAATATTGTTTATCTCATTCTTATGTTAAGTAATGCAATCTATGGTGCTCAGGAGTTATGTGTTTGGGTTTGGCAATTTATTGCAAAGCGATTGTTTGATCAGTATTGTGCTGCTGTGCCTGCCGGGTTTGAAATGCCTGAAGTATTCTGTGAACGTCTTCATCCGTTATCGAAAGGTGAAGTATTTAAAGCGTGTATGAAATGGATCGGAATGGCAGGATTATTCTATTGGCCAAAAACACACGATAAACCGGAATTAACATTGTCCGACAAACCAAATTGGATAGAAATTCGTTATGGTCGTATGGCCTATTTAGTGCGCCTGGATAAAAAAAGATCGTTGAAATATCGGAATATGTTCATTGATATTGATGGAAGTGGTGGAATCGAGGTAAAAACAGATGATGGAGAAAAGGTGGAATATGGTAAATATACCCAAAGCGATTGAGATTTAGGTGTGATAGCGTTCCCTTTTTTACTCATGACTGCGTTGCGTCGTCGCGCCTTGTCATGCGCAAAAAATGAAGTGCTCTAACACCTAAATCCCAAACGCTTTGGGTATAGCGGTTGTTGAAATTAGTAATCGGGTGATTTTAATGGCCATTGTTTAATCACTTCATACTTTGCACCCTCAGGACATAAAGTTGATTTAACCAATACAAAGTCATCCACTTGCCATGCTAATGGTTGAAATGTAACAGCAGGCGGCTTGTGTTTTGCCTTTCTTAAAAGTGTCATATGAGGTTTAAAGCTGCGTTGATCTATCGTAAATCCTCTATCTTTAAGTTTTTGTTGAAGTTGAGAAACGAGTTCTTTTAATGGGAGCGGAGTGTAGCTTGGTGCTAACCAAACAACTTGTGATTGTTTCCACAAACCCAAACGATCAAGATCTAATTCAAAACGCTCTGCAATTATTGTATTACCGATTGTAAATATTTCTTCAAGTTGTTTGTTATTTAACTCTCCCAAGAATGCTAACGTCATATGAAGATTCTTTTTAGGGACAAACTTCCCATGAACTGATTTTAAAGTTTGATGTGAAAAAGTAAAATACTGTTTCTGCAACTTCTTGCACGGCCACAGAGCAAAGAAATAACGTTGAGGCATGGCTTTATACTCCAAAATTTCTGTAGCTAAATTTTGCTCGCTCAATATTCCTAAAATAGCGAAATAATTAAGGTTCTGCAAATGCCGTCTATCCTGCGCGTTATGGTTTTAGGCTCCGCTATTGGTGGATGGATGAGAGTAGAAGGCGGAATGTATTTCCTCTCTGACGTGTTGGTTGGCTTAGCATGGGGAAGCTTAGTGGGATACTCAATACCGGCGCTGCATCGTCAAAAATACAATTTTCAGACTATTCCTTTTATGAATAAAGAAGTTTCCGGTATAGGTATTTCTAAAATATTTTAAAGATTTGATGGGGCATCACAAACAGGCACATGTACTTTGAAGTGTGGTCGAGGTTGTTTCACTCGTTGCTTTTGAATGACAAACGGAAACGATAACTTCAAAGTTTCAGGCAGTGAATTGAGCTTATTGCCTTTAAACAAAAAGGTTTGTAGATGTTTTAAGTTACCAATGCTTTTTGGTAATTTATCGATTTGATTGTCTGAAAAATTGAAAGTCTGGAGTTGCGAACATGCGCCAATCGAATCAGGCAACTTTGTAATGTAGTTGCTGCTGACGTCTAAAAAATTAAGCTCATTAAATAAACCTATCTCTTCCGGTAGTGAATCCAATTGATTACCCATGAGGTTTATATAATTTAGGTTTGATAAGTTAGATATTACCTTAGGTAGTGCTTCAATTTGATTCTCATGAAAATCCAGAAATCTTATGGATTTTAAACCTACTAATACGCTCGGGAAATCGATAAAATAGTTACACGATAGATCAATTTCCTCCAATTTTTCAAGCTCCTGAATTTGTATTGGAAGCATACTTAGGTAATTGCCTGAGAGATCGAGCTTTTCCAGTTTACTCAGCTTAAAAAGGGATTCTGGCAGGATTTTCAGACTCAATTTGCTTAGATTAAGATTTGGCGCAGCACGTTCATGCGCTAATTCTATGCGCTGTTCAGCAATTAATAACCCAGTATTTTTCTTTGTATTAGCTATGTACATAGAACGATAAGCACTTCATGAAATGGTAATTATGGGCCAAAACGAATAAGTCTACACCGTACTATATCCATAGGATATAGTCACTCCCAGATTTGTAAATAATTGTAAACCTATTTCATTAAGCTATTCATGATTATTTCTCAATCTGTTGGTAGTTAATATTGCGGTGCTCACTATTGATTAAATGGGGAAAATATAAGCAGAAAACTTTTTTCCTAAATAAAATTAGCTACACTGAAGTTATAGGAATCCTGTGAGGTTCATCTGTTTGTGGGGGAGAAAAATGACAGATTTCCATTCAGTTGCGTCGTCAAAACTTTGCCAACAATTTGGTTTAGATAGCGAGAGTCGAAACCAGCGTATGAAGTTACTGGAATTGACCGATGATGATTTGGCGCTAGCGATCACCCTAGTGCAGACTATTATTAAGCCGCACATTGATGAGATCGTGAATCAGTTTTACGAAAAATTGATGCAAGATCCTACTGCGTATCAGTTTATTGGTGATCCTGAAATGTTAAGGCGATTGAAAAAAATACAGAAAAATTATCTACTCAATCTTGGTATCGACTTTGATACAGAATCCTATTTTGAAAGTCGCTTGCGTGCCGGGTTGGCTCATGCTTGGGTCGGGTTGCCTTTGATGACTTATCAATGTGGTTATCATATTCAGCAGAAGATTATTGCGCAACACATTAAAGATTTCGCGACGAATAATTGTGCGGATGTGTTAATTGATTTTTTAGCTAAAATAATTGCATTGGATATGTCATTGGCTATTGAAACTTATCATAGCTTGAAAATTCAAGGTTTGGCGCAGTCGTTGGACAATATGCAGGATAAGCACCGTCAATTACAAAAACGTGCTAATAAAGATAGCCTCACCGGGGTGCTGATTCGAGCGCAGATTTTTGAAAAATTGAAACAACTTGTTCATTCTGAAAAAACTCAACCACATAATTTGTCGATAATGATGGTTGATATCGATCATTTCAAAAAGATTAATGATGAATATGGACATCAGACTGGAGATCTGGTTTTAAAGCAGGTGGTAAATCGTATTAAAGCTGCGATGCGGAGTGTTGATTTAATTGGTCGTTATGGTGGTGAGGAGTTTCTCATCCTTTTACCAAAAGCAGCTTTGAGTGCCGCAACTAAAATTGCTGAGCGTATTGTATCCCACGTCTGCTCAACGCCTATAAAAAGTAATGAAATTTTATTGGATGTAAGTGTAAGCATTGGCATAACGGAGTATGCGGAAAATGACGACGGTAAGCATTTAATTGCCCGTGCTGATAAAGCACTCTATCAGGCAAAAAATTCTGGAAGAAATCAGGTGGTATCTCTTGATGTTGGAGCTAGTCTTGTTTAAAAAGCGCCTGAAAAGCACGGCTTACTGGTAACTTGTGTGTGCCGATATTTATCAATAGTTGGCCTGACAATGTCTTTGTAATTGATTCAATCGCTTTAACTCTCACAATTGTCCCACGATGAATTCGCCAAAATTCGTCAGGGTTAAGTTGCGCTTCTAATTTTTTTAAACTGCTACGCAATATATGCTCCTTGCCTTGTAAGTAGGCTGAGGTATATTTTTCGCTAGAATGAAAATAATCAATTTCGTTCACGTTAATCAGTTTTACTTCTTCTTGATAGGAAACTTTTAACCATTGCAGATGAGTTTGTTTGGGTTGTAGTTTGGTTAATAATTGAGAAAGATCCTGGGGTGAATTTTCTAATCGTTGCTCGATTCTATTTTTTGTTTGCTGCAAGCGTTCTTTGTTCACAGGTTTTAGCAGATAATCAATGGCCTCATTTTCAAATGCTTCAATGGCATATTGATCGTAAGCGGTTATGAATACGATATGACACTCACCTATACATTGTGCAGCGACTTCTAAGCCAGTTAACCCTGGCATGTTGATATCCAAGAAAGCGATATTCGGTTGTTGTTTTGCGATTGTTTTAAGTGCTTCTATTCCATTTTCGGCTTGCGCAATAATGGATAGATCTGGCCATGTCTCAGTGAGTAAATTTTCAAGATATTCTCTGAGTGGTTGCTCATCATCTGCAATTATCGCCGTTATGCTCATTGTTTTTCCAGTGGAATATTTAGTGTAACGATCAAACCTTTCGGTTGGTTATCTTTAATTTTAATTTCAGCCTTCTGATGGAATACAGAAGATAATCGCTCGTTGACATTTTGTAACCCTATACCGTTGCTGGACAGTTTATTAGCACCTTTTCCTGTATCACAAACAATTATGGTTAAAAACTTATCTTTCGAAAATGCATTTACTCGAATTTCACCACCGTCGATTTCAGACTCTAAGCCATGGCGAATTGAATTTTCTACTAACGGTTGTATTAACAAAGGTGGGAAAGGTATATCTTCTACATCTTTGCTAACATCAATTTTATATTGCAGGCGCTTACCCATACGGATCTTTTGAATCGCCAAATAGGCGTTGACGATGTCGATTTCATCTTTTAAACAAGTATCTTTTCCTCGTGTTCGCGATAGGGTGCTTCGTAAATAATGGGTGAAGTGTTCTAGCATCTGTTTTGCATCGGCTGGGCGAGAGTCGATGAGTCCTAGAACATTTGAGAGAGTGTTAAAGAGAAAATGTGGTTCGATCTGAGCTTGAAGAAGTTTGAGGTTGTTTTCTGTTAACGCTTTTTGATACTCCGCATGTTTTAGTTTCTCAATATTGAGTTGATTGGCGATACGCTGTTGTTTGTTAATAAGTGAGAAATAGTAAACAACAATACATCCAATAATCAAGGAGTAGAAAAAGCTAGAATAGGCGATTTCGCGTCCTTGGGGCATATCCACCATCTTATAATTACCTGTCACAAGCGTTGCCAACGTGAAGCCTATGATAACCCCAAGAATAATTGATAACGCGATATAGAGTATGTTGCTATGTTTGTTTGGATTTCTATACGCAACTAGCGTAACCGATGTCGCGATGGAAATACCGATAAACTGTGAATAGATAAGATTTTCCCAAAAGCCATTTTGACTAACAAGTGTTAATAAAACAGCAATCAAAGTGTTGATAAAAATAAGCTGTAGCCATTGGACTTTTCCAAAACAGCTACCAGCAAGCGCGAGGAATGTTTCCTTTTTCATTAATATTCACTTGAGATAGTAAGATAGAGTGTGTTGCTTAATATCAAGCCACCGTAAATAGAGTCTTTTGTCCCATTGAAGTGTCTAATACCTGTTTCTAGGTTGAATAGTTTAGTTGTGCGTGTTGTTGATAGAGTTATCATGTGGCTTTTATCGACAGGGGAATAAAGAAAATTTATCGTCGGTTTCCAATAGTCAGCATCGTAACTCCATTGTAGCATTATGTTGTGTGTGGACAATATAGATGCTTGGGTCGCAACAGCGCTCCAGGCTATGTTTCCATGGACTGCAGCAGTAGGGTGTTGCGACTGTTGAAGTAACAGCTGTTGTTGGCCAGCCAGTTCAAAATGAGAGTTCCACTGCTGTTTTGTGTATGCAAAATCCGTGTACCAATATTCGGCAATAAGACTATGTTTGTTTATTGAACTCCAATTTATACCGATTAGTGTATGAAATCCGTGTTCGTAGCTTTCTGTTTTATAAGGATAGCTTGTCGATAATAGATTGTTTGTTTCACCGGCTAGTTGGTGAATTTGTTTTTCATACGCTTGACTATAAAGAATCGCGCTATGAAATCCGATTGCATCATTTAAAATATGGACACCACCAGCGCCGAGTTGTAGTTTGTTTTCCGAACTGACTCTCATCAGGGAGTGGAAGTCATAATTATCGAAACTGGTGGATATTTTAGCAACCAGTGATTCTTGTTGATGATTTTCTTCCTTCGTTTCATTCTGAGGCACTTTATTCATGGGGTTAATCCAGAAAAATGAGAGAGAAGATAGATCAGAATAGTACTCCACACCTAGGCTATTTTTTCCAATGTCTGACTGACGGGAGATTGATTGTCGATTATATTGTTGTATAACATCCAAGGGGCGGAACCCATAGCCGACGCCCCAGCTATGAATTCTTCTACCGAATGTTAGTTCTAAATCTCCAAAGCTATGTGTCAGGTAGAGTTCGTTTATACTCGTGTCAGTTTTTGGAGAATTTGTATCGTTTATTCGATTGTGTACACTCAGCAGATAGTTAAAATTTGTCGAATTAAAAGCTGCGTTTCCAGTGAACTCTAAAGTTTGATCACTCTGATGATTTGTCTTCTCAATAAATTCATCGGGCACTTGGAAATAGCTGTCCGATGAATAGGTATTATATTGAGGGCTAACCAAGAAACTCAACGAGTGTTCAGCTTTTAGCGTACTACAAAATAGGGTAAGTACTAATGTAAAACTAATTTTAATATTCATTAGTTTTACCGAATTGTCATCGTCGGGTTTTTAGCAAGATAGCTGGGGTTGTAGTATTTATTGGCTAATGAATAGGGCTGATTTTCGAGATATTCGATTTCAGTATGTTGATTTTTATTAATGCGATCTTTCAGTATCATTTTGCGTACTCGAATTTCTGAGCCACCATCTTCCAATACAAAATGCGCAATTTTAGCGAGCTTTCCCGAGGCTAAATAGAGCTCAGCTTTAACGGGAAAGCTAGTTTTAGGTGTGAGGGATAGATTTATTCGTTTATACGTCACACCTTTTGTTTTTGCAGTTAAACGAAGTTCGATATTTTCACCGTCGCTTCTTTCGTGCTCCGCGAGAAACTCTGCGTGATAATCGCCATGCCAGCTCATGGTTGCCACATCACCTGTTGAGGCTTCGCCAAGCAATTTTTGCATTGGCGTAATTCGAATAGGGCGTTTCGTTTTGGGTAGTAATAGCCAGAAGTTGTCTTTTATCATGAGAACTTTCTGCCCTTTTTCTGACGGAGATTGTGAAATCACCAGAGATTTTCTCCCCGGTTGAAGGTAGACGTCGTAGGTTCGTTCGCGATCTAGCACATTATCTTTATATAGCTTGATCACTGTGCTTACTTTAGCTTCATCTGAGCTTTGTCGATATTTATCAGCCTCTTTAACAAGTTGATTTGCATTTAGTTGATCAGTAGTCGCATAAGAAGCGGCTGGCAAAACGAATAAAAAAATAAGAATAAACTGGACGATTAATTTATACATGAGATAGCGCTCCTACAATGGGTTTTTTCGATGCTTTGTAACTGGATAACCAAGCGGCGAGAATACAAATTGTTGCGCTGAGAAAAGCAGTAGAGAGATAGAGAAATGTTGGTACATCAATCACGAGTGGATAAGATGTTGTGCGCCCTGGCGGTGGTGGCATTTGAATGTCAGCGATAGATAACCCCAAGGATGTTAAAAATGCGATTGTTATTCCGGTAATGGCACCGATTAATCCGATAAACATGCCTTCAAGAATAAAGTTACGCATGATCTCGGTGGAATAGGTGCCAATTGCTCGTAACGTCCCGATTTCCCGAGTACGCTCGACAACACTCATATTAACTGTGTTGTAGATTGAAAAGAAAACCATCATCACAATAATTATCCCTAATAAACCAAATATACGGTTGTATAGGTTCTTAACACCAACATAGAAAAACGCCTCATCCAACCAGGTTTGCCAGGCTAGCTCGGTGTGTTTTTCTGATAGCTCGTCATACTTGGTAAATGTTGATTCAGTATCCCTTAAGTGTAGGGCGAGGCTGCTGACTTTTTCGGTAAGTAATACTGATTGGGCGGTGTCGATGCTGACTATAATACTTCGTTTATCAACTTCAGGCATGCCTGTACTAAATATTCCCTGAACAGTAACGTCGACTGCATTTAAACCGCCATCTACTGTTGTGCTAATGAGTGTAAGTGAGTCGTCGACATTCGCGTTGAGTGACTTTGCTAAATCCAGTCCCAACATAACTTTCGGGTCGTCGGATCTTTCTCGTTTGCTTAATACATTGCCCTGTTCAATCTGTAAAAAAGGACCTTTGACTTTAAATTCATATTTAGCATCAACGCCTGAACCCATGAAGATTGTCGATTTTTCTCCGTTGCTGATTAAACCGCTGAACTCGACTCTAGGAATGGCATAACGTACTTCATCATCCGCTTTCAATGTTTTTGCTAGCGTTTTGTAATCACTTAAACCATATTCCATAGGAATACTTTCTTCTTGTTCAAAATAATCCTTGTGCGCAACGATGAGATGACCGGAAGAACGAGCTGCCATCTCTTTGAGTGATACATAGGTGAAGTTTGCGAAACCACCACCAATGAGAATCGCAGCAACACCGACAGCGGTGATTAACATAGTGACGATAGCTCTTCTCCGATTACGCAACACATTTTTCATTGCTAGTTTTAACCACTTCATTGTAATTCTCCGTCGTGAAGTTGTAGGGCTGAGTCGCACTGAGATGACATACGTTCATCATGAGTTGCAATAATGAATGATGTACTTAATTCACGATGCATTTTATGCATAAGTTGAATGATGCCTGTCGCGGTACGACTATCCAAGTTTGCCGTTGGCTCGTCGGCGATAACTAAACTTGGTTGAGTAATAAGTGCACGTGCAATGGCAACACGTTGCTTTTGCCCACCGGAAATTTGATCAGGCAGATGCTTTTTTAATTCTGTTAGTCCGACCATATCCAGCATGGCATTGACTCGCTCCTTGCGTGCCTTTTTATCAACGCCAGAAAGAATGAGCGGATATTCAATATTATCGAAAACAGACATGACGGGAACTAGATTAAAACCCTGGAAAATGAATCCCAAATTATTCCGTCGGATTTTCGTTAGCTCTTTCTCTGATGCGTGAGTGATATCCTCACCACAGAAAAAAAGTTTTCCATTGCTGGGTTTATCGATTAGTCCACAAATATTGAGTAAGGTGCTTTTTCCACTACCCGAAGGCCCAAGCAGTGCAGCAAACGATTTTCTAGGAAGGTTCATGCTAATGCCTGTTAATGCATTAACACTTAACTCGCCTTGTTGATACTGCTTTGATAAATTATGTGTTTCAATGATATTCATATTGTTGGCCTTGCCGTTATTTTAGTTTCGCTAAGTAGTCGGAAGCTAATTGCTCATTATCTTCTTCAGTCGCTATATCTGCGGCAAGCTGGTAGATGCTGTTTTTGGATTCTATGCTTGATGTTGCGAATAGTGGTGATTCTTCAATTTCTGCGACCAGATCTTTAGCGTCCTGATAACGATTGAGAAATTTAGGGAAGCGGAAATAGGTATGCGCAGCTATTGTTTTCATGCGAATACTTAACGGAGTTCCTGCGATAGTGGTATTATCATGTGTCTCATCAATCTCTTCTATCGCTTCATCCATTAATTCTGATCCTAATTCAACATGCTTCATTTTGTTCCAGGGCATGTAAACATGTGTTGCCATTAGTGATTCCAGTGAACCGATATAGGTTTGAATTAGCGCATTGTTGGGGCCGGATACCGATAGTGTTTTAAAATGTTGTTTAGCATCTCTTACCTGTTTTTTGTTGCCGTCAACCGCCGATAGATATAACGCATGGGAATTGTTAAATTGGTTCTCATCTATTGCATAAGCGGTTGTTGCACCGAATATTGTCAGAATTAGAATAAGTGCTTTGATTTTCATGGTTTAGCCTTTGTTACGTTGTTTAGGAGTGTTAATCCTAGAGGAGTTAAACTCAATGTGCTGTAGTTTGCGACGAATGGTAGTTCTGTTGGATGAATGGAAATTAGATGAGATGAACCTAGATTAATCAGTTGAACCACAACTTATAGCACACCAAAAGTAGGCGCTTTAGGCGATCATTTGATTTACTTAGCTATATGAAAAGTGTTTGATTCACCAACCAGGTGAACGCAAAACTTTTCATTACGCTAATCAAACCAACTGCTCGCACTCTAAACGTGCGGCCAACTGATTATTCTAGGATGAAACGAGGGGGAGAAGTCTCAAAAAGGATAGTTTAGTGAGGTAGTGAAGTTTAAATAGCGTGTTTTTTTGATATCTAACTCATCCATTGCGAGTTGAAAATGGATGATTCGATGCTTTATAGAAAAAGAGAAAGCTTCTACATTAAGTATATAGCTTGTGCTGAGATTTAACCCGTATCCTATTTGTTGAGAAAGTCCGATTTCTGCAAACGATGTTACATCGGTATATTGATAAGCAAGAATCAAACTTTGTGTAGCGGATAGTTTTGAACTGATTTTCAAATTGGAGTGTATCGGCAGTTGTTGCCTAAACTGTTTTTCGCTTTGATGGCCTCGAATGAGTGGCTCAATTTTTACATAGCCATTTTCATCATAGGTTTTGTTGTCTGAATCGATAAATGCTGTTGTTGTCGGGGCATCTTGCCAATCAATAAAAGCAAATATGTCTCCTAGATACCAGGTTAGAACGATCTGATTATTTGGTTTCCATTCGAGCTCTGAATCAAAGCTTAGCCCAACTCCCGACGGATTTTCAGCATCGTGAGCAAATAGTTTATCCTTGCTGTAATAATAATCGAGATATACATTTTCGAAATTGTAATCGGATTCACTACTAGCATGAACATAGCCGGTTAGCTTTCCATCGAAGATTTTTTTCCCTGAGAGAATGGCGCTACCAATGTTTAGCCGAAATTTATTAGTGTTAATAAAATTGCGACCAATCCTTACTCCATCACTGATCATATGCTTAACTGTTAAGTCTACTTTATAACGACGATTTTTTTCCAGTGGTAATTTGTTGTGGGTCAAATAGACGATTTCAGCTGTTTCGGAACTGAAGTCTAAATAAGATACTGTACGTTGAAAGATACTAAGCCGCCAATTATTGTACGTCCCACCAGTTTCTATGTTAGAAAGGGCAATAGCTTTCCGGCCCCCAAAAAAATGTCCATCCCACTCATTAGTGAAAGCATCATAATTAATAGGTTCTGTGTTATAAAAAGCAGATGCTTCAAAAAAAATAGTTCTATTTTTTGCTGATGCGTCTGCGCTTAAGGCTGAAATTAAGAAGAGAATAAGGTGTTTTGTTTTCATTATATTCATAAAAAAAGGGTCACACTTAGGTGACCCTTTTGTTGCGTAGAACGAAATAGTTAGATATTGACAGTCTCAATGTCACCATTGTGATATTCAACAACTAATACATCAGAGTTCATTCGGCTTTCTTTAATAACACCAATGATATTACCGTTAACTTTGACAGCACCGCGAACTCCTAACAATCCAATGGAAGGATAAATTTCCAGTTTATTGCCAGCTTTGGTTGTAAGAATAATACTTACATCAAGATCTGGATTATCTTCATCTTCTGTGGCATCGATGCTGCCTTGTGCAACAATGGATACATCATCGTAACTGATTTGAAATGATGCAGAGAATCCTTCATAGTTAGTTCGGTCAGCGCTTAATTTTATTTCTGCTGGTGGATAGTCTTCATAATCTGCAGTCACTGTTAACGAGCCGTTTATGTCTCTCCACATGTCTTCGTTTTCATCGTCACCACTTGCATACAAAAGCTCGCCATCTAAATCATCTACAGGAACAAATGTAGTCGCATTGCTCATTTCGGCTTCAAATTTAGCACTAAAACTATCACCGCTTGCTGTACTAAATATACCTTCCATAGTCAAAGATTCTGGATTTGCATTTTCAGTTTCGCCATCATTTCTACCACTCATTTCGGATACGAGCATGGAGCCCGCAAGTTTTCCACTAAAAGTGACGGGATCAGTTATGGTTGAAGTTTCGACATGTCCTAAAGAAACATCAAGGCTTAACGCAACTTTAGTTGGGGTGGGAAGCTCCATAGTTTCTGTTTCATCTTCTGCTATCGCAAGTAGATCAACTGATTCGCCAAAAGTGACAGACGCTGAGCTAGGGTTGATTTTCATTTCTGCTGCATCATTAGAGACGGTTGACGAATCTATTGACACAGAGAATGTGGTTCCTGTCGTAACCGGCATAGTTGCGCTCATGTTTAATGTGGCGCCATCAAAATTACCGCCACTAATTGAAACATTTTGTCCACTTACAGTGACTAAACCACTAACTTCTACATCCAGAATATCCATTTCAACAGCAAGCTCAGAAAGGGTATAGGTTCCACTAGGTAGCGTATCAGTCTGCTCAGTACTATAAGCCACCGTCATTGCTGCAACACCAAACACTGTACCACCAACAACCGCTTCGATATCTTCTTCATTTAATGAGCCAATAGTTTCTAATTTACCAGCAAACTTATCACCTCCTGATGTTAAATCCGTTTCTAATTTATCACCCCAGGTTCGTAATTCTTCTACCATGGCTTTTGCAGTGGCGATATCATCTGTTGAAACGGCAACGTTAACTTCTGTGTCTGTAGTGGTATCTGGTGCTGCTCCAGCAGCATCGGTATTTAAGGTCTGAATTTCTGATTGAGCTAATCCAAATGTACCACCTGAAACATCTGATTCCGCATTAAGAATTGCATTTGCACCATCAGTCAATTCTTTCAGACTGATGTTATCATCGTTTGAACTGGCCTCATTGTTTAGCAGCTGTCCACTATTAGCGACATAACTTGAAGCTAAGATAGTTAACGTTGACGCTATGTCTCCATCACCTTCATCGCTATTCGCGATTGCAGCAACACTTGCCGCCAAATATCCATATTTAATAGATGCTAAAGAGGTCGTATTACTACCAAGTTGAGCATCGTCTGTGACGTCGACGGGTTCTACCGTTAATATATCGTCGATATCAAGAAGCCTGGCAACCTTTTCGTTCGCTGCCTCGATACTCGCCGCACCCAAGCCTAAATCTTTTGCGTAAGCCGCAGCCATATAGGTGAGAGGGGTTATGCTAGCGCTTATGTTGCCTCCACCAGCGACTTTGGGAACAAGTGCTTCCATTGAGAAGGTCATTGGCATTAGGTTTCCAAAGTTATAGCTCGAACCATCAACAGTACAACCATCTGGAACATCGCATTTCACTTTAGAAGAGTTATCACCAACGGGAGACATAACTACTGCAGCAGGTCCATTATGTGGTGTCGTAATTGTGATGGAGTATTTACCATTTCCATCGGTTATGTCATGCCCGAGTGATACGTTATCGACAACAACACCGTTTATAATTGCATATGCATCCACCCGTGCACCGATTGTAATACCTTTGCTCACGACACCTGAAATATGAGCTGATGAATCAGAATCACTGCTGCTATCGTGAAAGCACCCTCCCAAGCCTAAAGCTGGTAACAGTAAAATACTGCACCAGTTATTCAATCGAAATTTCTGCATTAACCTCTCCTCTATGGAACGTGTCATTAATTATTGTCTGTTGACTAGAAACTTGAGCTCAATTTTTTATTATAGTAAACGCGCGAGTCTGTTACATATACATTACAGTATACATCCCTCAAATATAAAAAAAAATATAAGCAATATTTTTTTCCAAAAAAGTAATCGACTGTCGTGAATGGACGAAAATCTTCTACTATCGAAACTAAGTTGGTGGAAATCTATTCGCTGAATATGACAGGGTTTTGTTTGTAGTTATTTGATGAACTGAAAACTGATTTATTGTATGCACATAGTTGTCAGTGATAAACCATAGAGGAATACTCAAATATTGTTGTATTACTTTTTAAAAATTTGTAAGCGCTAAATTTAGAGAAGGAAAAATATGAGTGCTGAATTTTAGCAGTGAATGCTGCAACTAAGTACATAAATAGTTTGCTAGGAGCGGGGGCTAACGACCAGTTAATTGTGTTGCATGAATAAGCCATAAAAATAGCATAGACTAGATTGAAAGCTTAGCTGTAGATGAACCTTGTGAAAGACAAAACACTGTAACGAAGAACGGGAGCTTTTTGGCTCCCGTTTTTTTCTGCTTTATGTTCATGATTATTTTCATGTTCATGCCCATCGTACCAGTCATCAACTAACTCATTTAAGGTTTGTCGCGATTGAAATCGCTGACCGGTTTTTGATTGAGTATGTGGCTCGCCTTTACGCATTATTGGTGAGCAAGCGACAAGGTTTCTTGGTTTAGTCATTTTCTTTCTCCTATTAAAATTTTCCAGATGTTTGCAGTGGGACGTATACATCATTGATCAAATGGAATTTAAAAAGATGCATTGGGTTGTGTAACCCAATGCATCGCATCTGACGAGGATGTAAATTATGATAGAAAGTCTCGGCCTAAGCGTGACCGGAAAAAGTTACCGTTTGGTAGCAGGCGCGAGGCATTTATAACGTTGATTATTTAACAAAGTTTAGCCTCCTGTTGCGTTGTAACTGAAAAGAGCGCGGACTTTACGCTTTATAATTACCCATGTCAACAGGTTGTAAAGTGAATGCGTATTATTGTCGAACTTGGGCTGTGAGTTTTTGAATCCATCGCTGAATTATTGAGTTAGAAAATATTGCTATCGCGGAGAGAAATAACATTTGATAAACCCACATACGCGAAACTTTGATGTTAACTGCCGGGTCGAGGAAGTTTCCTTTTTTGGAAACAAGCATCAATGTTTTCAAGCCGATAAGTATTGGCCAAAGTGCTGCTAATCTTAGCCGAATGGCGCGACGGGGAATGGCCGTAAGATACTTTTCTGCAGAATCAAAATACTCTAGGGCGTGCTCAATCATTGATTGAACAATAGGCCGTAAAAGATTGTCGTTATTTTTGTTTAATAAATGTTGCGTGTTTAGTCCATTGGCTGTCAATGTTTCTTGCGGAATATAGCATCGGTTTAGCTTTACATCTTTTGCTATATCTCGAACGATGTTGGTCAATTGTAGTGCCTTACCAAATTCGATACCCAGTAGTAGGTAGTGGTTTTTATCCCAATGTTTTATGGTGTGAACATGGCGCAGTGACAGTGCTGTCCAAAATTCGCCAACACAACCGGCGACGAGATAGGTGTATCTATCCAAATCTGCATCAGAGTAAATTGCGGTTATCTGTTTCTCATTGGTAAACGTGGTGAGATCAAGGAGCATTCCGTCAGTTAATGTTGATACAACTTTTTGTACAGATGAGAAGTCTTCTGAGGTAAGTGCATAGAAAGACTCAAAAATTTGTTGAATAGCGCTAAATAACTTTTTTTCATCAGCGTCTTTTATTTGTGGCAATAGAAGGTTTTGTAGTTCCTGGATATTTTCGCCATTAAAACCGGTAAGCAACAGTGATCTATATTGATAGAGTAATTTAAGTCTGATTTCTCGTTTAATTATGGCGGTATCTGCGATGGTGTCCGCCGCTCGTGCTAACAAATAGGCAATTGCAACGCTTTCTCTCATACCTATGGGGAGGATTCGCATTGAGAGATAGAAGCTTCGAGATACTGATTTGAGCGTCGTGTAGAGAGAGGTGTCAGGAATCATTTGTTTTGATTAAACTCTTTTATTGAGTTGCTATTGAAAGAAGAAAGATTATATACCCATAGCGTTTGAGATTTAGGTGTTAAGTGTGTGCTCAGTTTGTTTCATAGCCAGGCGAAATGACGAGTAATAGTCGTTCTATTGCGAGGAGTTTCAACACAGCTATGG
>Ga0316204_10006030_pt1 | contig 19143 bp, 14 predicted proteins | sample 6monrhotite_MG_2_FD_205661 | JGI IMG/M metagenome (GOLD analysis project Ga0316204, IMG submission 205661) | Microbial mat bacterial communities from mineral coupon in-situ incubated in ocean water Damariscotta River, Maine, United States -... | ecosystem: Environmental > Aquatic > Marine >...
TTCAATGTGTTGGTACTAAAACTCCAGAGCTTAATTTTACCAAGGAACTTACGGCTTGTGCTGAAGAGCAAAAACATTGGCATGCTAAAATTTTTGGTTACATTCTTAAAAAGGATTCCCCGAGTTGTGGAATGGAGCGTGTGAAGGTCTATAAAAATAATCATCCTAAACGTTCAGGACAGGGACTTTATGCTCAACAGTTAATGAAAAACTTTCCGAACCTTCCAGTTGAGGAAGAGGGTCGTCTGGGCGATACTGTATTACGTGAAAATTTTATAAAAAGGGTTTTTATCTATGAGCGCTGGCGTGAATTGTATCAAACGAATTTCACTGTCGCCTCTCTGACTCAGTTTCATGCCAAACATAAGTTAATTCTCATGAGTCATGATCAAAACAAAGCAAGAGACCTGGGAAGAAAACTGTCTGAAGTAAAATCGGATGCACTTTCAAGCTTTGCTCTGGAATATGAGACCAATCTTATGAGCTTGCTTAAAATCAAGGCGACACGTAAAAATAATGTCAATGTATTACAGCATATTCAGGGTTATTTAAAAAACTTTTTAGATAAAGAAGATAAGCATGAACTTACTGATGTGATTGAGCAATACCGGTTGGGATATTTACCTTTAATTGTTCCAATTACGTTATTAAAGCACCACTTTATGAAACACCCGAATGATTACATTTCGGATTCATACTATATCAATCCTCACCCTAAAGAACTGATGTTGTTAAATGCACTCTAAGCTGCCTATTCTGCTGATGGTGAACACCGATTCTGATCCATCATGAACAGCAATTCTGATCCATCGTGAACACCTGTTCCTGCCCACACATTGGCGTATAGTCTTTTTACCCTTGTATCAATGATTTTTAATTGCCGATTTTCGCATGATTTCATGTTTGAGCAGATTTATGCAAATTTCTGCAATGGGACGAAAAAATGAGCTTTCGCTTCTAGTCGTCAGCACTAATTTAAATTTTGTATTAAAATAGCAGCTAAATAGTCGATTACTACCACCATAAATTTGATATACATTATGAGATAATCTTATACTTCATTTTGATATCCCCAGAATCATTTCAATAAGAAAAATAATGGTAAAAACTGACAAAGCACAACATGATGATATCAAAGATGAGCTCTTTCAACCTGCCTATGGTTTGAGGTGTCGGCATATTCAGACCATAATTCCTGCACTGAGAAAATCACCACGACCAAAAATAGAGATTGAACAATTTGAGTTACATGATAGTGATTTTGTTGAATGTTATTGGCATCCCCCCTCATCTAAACCTCTCAATGAAACTCAGCGCCCCATTGTTGTCTTGTTTCATGGCCTGGAGGGTTCGTTCGATTCTGCTTATATTAAGGGTATAATGAACGCCCTGAATAAACATGGCTTTAGTTCCGTCTTAATGCATTTTAGAGGGTGTTCAGGAAAACTGAATCGTTTGCCTCGCTCTTATCACAGCGGGGATACTGCTGATGCCAGGTCGTTTATAGAATCAGTGAATCAACGCTATCCAGATAATAAACTTTTTTCTATCGGATTTTCATTAGGTGGAAACATGCTGTTAAAACTTCTTGGAGAATGGGGTAAATCATCACCAATCTGTGCAGCCGTTTCTGTTTCTGCTCCGTTACAATTAGAACTTTGCGCTAATCAGATGAATCAGGGATTTTCTCGAGTTTATCAATATGCACTACTTAAGACACTTAAAGCAAAACTTATAAAAAAATATAAACACTTTGATATGAGCGCACTAATTGGTATCGACGAAAAACAAGTCAACCAATTAAACAGTTTTTGGGAATTTGATAATGTCTATACCGGGCCAATCCATGGATTTAACTCCGCTTCAGACTATTACCAGCAATCAAGTTCAAAGCAGTATTTAAAACAAATCGAAACAGAAACATTAATAATTCATGCGCTTGATGATCCTTTCATGCCACCTGATATTTTATCCGACATAGACACACTCCCCGCTAATGTGAAAATTGAAGCACATGCTTATGGAGGTCATCTCGGGTTCATCAGTGGTTCTTTGTTAAAGCCTCAATACTGGCTGGAGAATCACATTGTTCAATATTTTAAAACATTTAGCTCATAAATAATTAGTGTCTCAATCAAAGACTAAAGAAAAAAGTTGGGGTCAAAGTAAATACACAAGGAACAATGGCTTATATCTTGAACTCATGTCCCAACTTTCTTTAAACACAAGTGACATTAACGCATCCATCTGGGTCATATGGCTCGTGACTAGAACCAATGATGTCAGACACTATTAAATAATATCTGGATCAATTAAGATTTATCTTTACCAAACAGTGAGGCATATCATCATGAAATATCACTTGATAAGAGTTCTTCTGTTGAGCCTGTTGTTATTTCCCCTCATTGGCATATCACCTAACGCCTGGGCGGAATCTACAGTAACCAGAATTAAGTTGGGCACGGCAACTAAGGGTGGTGGTTTTCAGTTATTTGGCCAAAACCTGGCTGAGGTGATTAATGCTGCTGATGCCAATCTGCATGTGCAGGCAGTAGCCACCAAGGGTAGCAAACAAAATTTGCCCTTTCTGGAATCGGGTAAAATTGATATCGGTTTAGTCGAAGGCAATGCGGCACGCAAAGCACTCGATGGGATTGGACGTGCGCCAGCTAACTTTAAGGTACTCTCAGTGATGTATCCTAACCCGGGTATGTTTGTGGTGCGTGCCAGTTCAGAGTATAGGACGATTGACGATCTCAAAGGCAAGCCTATCGCTTTTGGTACCCGTGCTTCAGGTTTGCGAATTTTAGCCAATGATGTATTGGAAGGTTTGAGTTTAAAACCGGACATGGAATTTCAACAAGTGTTGCTGGACAAAGCAGCTGATGGACCGCGATTGGTATTAGAAGAAAAAGTGGCGGCGTTGTGGGGTGCAGGGATTGGCTGGCCAGGTTTTGTGAAAGTCGCGAATGGACCTGAGGGTGCGCGTTTTATTGCACCTTCCGCTGAACAGGTTAAAAAGATTATGGCAAAACACCCTCATCTGAAAAAAATGTCGGTACCGGCTGGGATTTACAAAGGACAGCATAAGCAAATAGATTCAGTTGGTTTATGGTCACTGATCCTGGTCAGCCCCGATTTATCCGATGATATCGTCTATCAACTAGCTCGTGCCATTCATCAGGGCGAAAGCGCCCTGGCTAAGCGGATTAAGCAGGGACAATACACAAAAGCCCAATACACAGTCGAACAGGTAGCGATGCAGCGACTGCATCCTGGTGCATTGCGCTATTTTCGAGAAATAGGATTACTTGCACGGTAATGCATGTGTTGTATCGAACAATTGAATCCACCAGTCATAATTTATACCAGTTCAATGATAAAATCTGTCTTTTTGTTTTAAACTACCAGGACGATGGTAAATTTTGCTCAATAATTATCTGTTGCGATTCCTTGCGAATGTAGTTGCCTTTTTTGAGTTCCTGCATCACTCGGCTGACCATTTTACTGGAAGCTCCAATACGATTAGCCAAATTGTCGTAGGTTAAATGTTCTTTTACAATCCGTCGACCATCTGGCTGTTCTTCAGCCAGTTCATTTAAAACCTTTGCGACACGGCTGTAGACATCGGTCAAGGCAAGACTACGAACGTTTTCACTTAATGCCCGCATGCGCAGGGTTAGGCCTCTAATAATTGACAGGCTTAGTTCAGGATTCTGGCTGATGACGTGAATAAAGTCCTGCTTGCTCAGCACTGCAAACTGACTATCCTCCAGAGTCATCACCGAAGCGGAACGTGGATCACCATCGAGCAAGGACACTTCGCCAAAATATTCTCCGCTGTCCTGCACATTTAAAACAACCTCTTTACCCGAGTCATCATTCAGGAAGACTTTTACTCGGCCGCTAAGGATGATATACAGCGAATTGGTCTCATCTCCTTCGCTAATAATAACCGTATTTTTCGCATGTCGGCGCAAGGAAAAATGCAAAGCGAGTGATGATTTTTCCTCCTGATTTAGCACTTCGAACATGGGTATCGTATTAAGCAGTTCCGTATCCATATATCCCCTATACTTTATTTGGCCTATTTATTCAGTGAATAACAACATTTACTAAAAAGCTATAAACAAACTGATTAAAATAGTGACATATAAATATTAATTATTCTAGTCAAATCAGAGCAAAGGGAAAGCTCATTTAAGGAAATAATATAAAAACATGATGCCTGGGGTTCATTGAATACCAGGCGTCTTGTCTATTTAGCCGGAATTGTGTTCGATTAGTGATTAAGAATTGAACAGCATTGAACCAATTAATATCACAAGGTCATTAATCAGGATGACCATGTGATAGCAAAGTTATGCATTAACAAAATCGAAAAGGGTATTGCTGTCGATTCTGATAATAATGATTATTCGTTAATGTAGAAGCGGGTTTTGGCGATATTGGAAGCAATACCAAAGGCTTTTAGATCTCTGGCATTACATTTTCCGTCATTATTGCTGTCCGGTACGATATCCGGTGCGTCATTGAATATGCCATCGTTATTCAGATCATCGGCAACAGCAATGTAAACCTTGCTTTGGGTACCGACACCGAATAAAGGCGCACCGACAATCCAGGTATCCCATATTTCTGTAGCGTCTTCAGTAACATTGGTTACGCCGGTAAGATTAAATAGATTGGCCAGGTTCTGGCAAGAGCCGCCACCTATGGTTGTGGTTGATAATAAAACAATGACGCCTGGTAATCTTTCGTCGGCTCCCGGTGAGAAAGTGCCTGGAAACGGTGCGACATTATTATGCGGTCCCGGACCCGTGATTTGAAAGTCAGAAAATCCGCTGGATTCCAAATCACCTTCATATTGAATGGCAATGTCCACAAACCAGCCTCTACCGCCAATACCAACGTTATCGCCTTTGGCCGGAGCAAAGAGTTCAATATTTATGTCCTGGTGATTTTTATGAAATCCCTTGTCAGCATTGGCTATTATTGGCGAAACAGACAATGTCAGACCGGTTAATAAGCCTGCAATTAGTGATGTGCTTTTCATGACAGTTATGTCTCCTTAAAATTAAGATATTACCTATAGACTCAGGGTTTTTTAATGGATTACATAACTGTAAACAGCGGTGAAATAATTTTATTCCATTTTTATAAAATAATTTTTTATTTCTATTTTTTATGGCAACGAGTCAGAACACTTTCTCCATTTTATAATCATCCATGACAAAATCGTTACCAATATCCTGAATAATCGAATCGACCTTGGTGAAGCCGAAATTTTCATAGGTTTTAATGGTATTGAAATTGTTTTTGTTGACGGTCAGAGTGATTTTATTTAACTTTTTGTCCAAAGCGAGTTGTTCAAGATATTTCAATGCTTTTTGTCCGTGTCCTTGGCGACGCTCAGATGCTTTGATATACAGTTTGCTTAAAAATAATTGCTCTTTTTCAGGGTGAACGCCCATATAACCAATATAGTCATCGTCACTTTTAATTAAAAAGTATAAATAACCTTGTGTTATCTGTTCGGCAATAGTTTTCTTGGATTGAAACTTTTCCAGCATATAATCAACCTGGGCTTTACCGATAATAGCAGTGAAATGTTCATTCCAAATTTCATAGGCCAGCGACGCGATGATTTCGACTTGATTGTCATTGATTACTTTTTCTATAAATATCATCTTATATTTTAAAAATTGTTATGAAACTCTGTATGTCTTTGGTTTTTAGATGTCTATGGTTGAATACTGGTAAACTGTTTAATTGAGTCCGAGTAACTCCTGATAGAATTGCAATCGATACCAGAAATTAGATATGGGATAAGAGGTGAATTTTCAACTCTTTATTTGTTGCAATAATTTCTCTTTAATATCTTTTGCTAATAAGGGTTTGCTGTAATAGTAACCCTGTATATAATGGCAGCCATTGCTTAACAGAAAGTCTTTTTGTGCCTCTGTTTCTACTCCCTCTGCAACAACACTTAAGCCCATGTTTTTTGACAGTGCAATCACTGTTTTTGATATCATGACATCTTCATCGTCATGGGGTAGTTCATGTATAAATGAGCGATCGATTTTCAGCTTGTCAATGGGGAGTCGCTTAAGTTGAGACAGAGATGAATAGCCAGTGCCAAAATCATCAATCGCCAGGCTAATACCGAGCTGTTTTATATTGTTGAGTATTTTTATAGACAAACTGGCATCTTTCATAATATGACCTTCAGTCAATTCCAGTTCCAGCCATTCCGGCTGGCAGCCTGTTTCTTGCAAGGAGTTCTGAATATCTTGTAAAATATTTTGTTCTTGTAAATGTCTCATGGATACATTCAATGAGAGTTTTCCCGGTTCCAAACCACTATGATACCATTTGGCAATTTGAGTCATGGCGGTTTTCATGACCCATTGATCCATCGGTATTATGAGGCCCGTATCATAGGCAAAAGGTAAAAATTTGTCGGGAGAAATCAAGCCCATCTCCGGGTGCATCCACCGTACCAGAGCTTCCATACCAATATACATACCCGTTTCAGCATCTACCTGTGGTTGGTAATGAACAATAAATTCTTCATTCGTTAACGCGTGACGGAAGTTTACCTCCATAGCAATACGTTCAAAGGCTTTTTCCGTCATATCATGAGTGTAGAATTGATAGGAATTTCGACCTTCATCCTTGGCTTTATACATAGCAGTATCGGCATGCTTTAATAGCTCTTCCGGAGTCCCACCATCATTAGGATAAACAACAATGCCGATACTGAGCGTTATAAAAAATGATTGGCCGAATAACTCAAATGGAGCATTCATCACATTAAGCAAACTTTGAGTGACATCGGCTACGGTATCACTATGTGAAAACTGATTTAGAACAATAGCAAATTCATCACCACTGAGACGAGCCAGAGTATCCGTTTGTCGAATGGTACTTTTTAATCGTTTGGTCACCGCAACCAGCAATTCATCGCCAACTTTATGTCCCATGGTGTCATTTATGTGTTTAAAATGATCCAGATCGAGAAACAGAACAGCAATCTTGGTATCATCACGTTGAGCCTGTTTAATCGCTTGTTTGAGCCGGTCATGAAACAATACTCGATTGGGTAAATCAGTTAAATCATCGTGATGGGCCCGGTAATGAAACTTCTCTTTTTGTGCCTTTAATTCTTCCTGTGCAAGGCGGCGTTTTTTTATTTCCTGAGAAAGAGAAATTGCATTAACCACTGAGCTAGAAAATTCTTGTTCGTCAAGTTCCCATGTTTTTATTTCGCCAACTTTTTCATGACAGATAACGCCGATTACCTGGTTATCCTGAACAATCGGTAAATCCAGCATGGAGGAAATATTCAATGGTTTAAGATAACTATCATTGAATTCTTGTGTGCGCGCATCTTCTCTGGCACGATCGACCACCATGATTTCTCCAGCATTCAATGTCTTAAAATATTCAGGGTATTGTTCTGCCGTTAGAACTGCGCCACTTTCATGTTCATTTGTTGCACTTAGAAATAAGTCCACGCACTGCAATTGACTGTGGTCGTCATTAAATAGCCATATGCTGACCCTTTCTACGTGCAATGCTTTGGCCGATAACTCAGTTGCTTTATTGATAGTAATGTGTTCATCCTGGTAATCGACCTTGGCCCATTCCAGTAACGCTTGTTGATAATCGGCTTTTCTATTAATGAAGTTTTGTATTTTAATGATGTTTTCATTGACAACGTCGGCCATCACCGAAATTTCATCATTGCCTTGCACAATAATAGGTTGAGCTGTTTTTTTCTGATGATTAAGATATTGGAAGAAATTAAGTAAGCCTGTCTGAAATGATAAAACAATTGATGAAATGGAGCGGGCAATCATTGCGCCAAATAATATACCTAATACTATAGTAATTATGGTTACGGTAAAAAGTGTCAATGCAATAGTGTTGCGTTTCTCTGATACATGAAGAATGGAGTTTTCGGCAGATTGAATGGCACTGTTAATGACGCTGCTGCCAAGTTGCTTCATTTTTGGCAGAACCTCTGAAACCAATTGCTTATTAAGCTTGGCCCATAACAGCATGGCATTGTTATATTTTTCAGCTGAAATATAAAATTTTTCCAGTTTCTCAAATTCGAATGATTGATCAGACATTTTTTTCAAGCGTTGCCATTCACTCATCATAAATTCATAATCTTTCTCAAAGGCGTCAAATATTGCTTCATCCGGACTTAATCGATATTTTTTCTCTTCCAGTCTGGTCACATAGGTGTATTGCCAGATGTTTGAGCCATTATTGATTTTTTCGATGGTTGTCTGGGTCATGTCCTGCTTGATTTCAATTCGCTTGGATTCGACATATTGCTGAATTTGCAAGGTAATATATTCCCCCTCGGCAACGAGAATGTTGGCCTGTTTATTCAATTCAGTGAGTAACATGACACCTTTTAAATAGAGATCTTTATATTTTTCTGTTGATTGACGAGTTTTCTCCAGATTGCTCAGTAACAACTTGCTTTTGCTGAGGTCTTTTTCCTGGTCAAGAATCTGGAACAGTTCATCAACATATTTTATGGATCTATTATAGGCTTCATTGGCCACTGTGAAGTTGGTGACTGAGCCATTGGCATTGAGTCGATATTGCTGTTCTTCATGTATCAACTTGTTAGTATAGCGTTCAATTTTTGTCGCCAGAATTAAATCATCCAGATCTCCACGTATAGCATTGAGTCCATTGTTGGATACAAAGGACAAAATCAAGGCAACGACTACACTTAATAATACCAACAGATAGGTTTTGTTTTTAATGGAAATTTGATTAGCAATATTCATTAGGTATTTTCAATATTTTTTGCGAATCCAGATTGCAAGTGCAACTATTCATAAAGTGTTTTTTAGAATGAGAAGCACTTGATTTTGTCTATATTCAAACTATTGTGGCAGAGCCATTTGCTTAAAATGGTATTATTAACTGTTTAATAATTGAATTTTGTATATAAAAAGATAGCACAAATATAAAAATAAATATTTTTCAGGGGTGACGTTAATAGTGCCACATCACTTAATTTATCAAGGAACTAACTCCATGATAGCTTTTAATCTGGCTATAAATGATACTTTTTCTTTAGATAGGGACGATTTATTTGGGTATTCTATTTATTAAAATCTGGTCTAAACTAATAATTAAGACTTCAAGGAAGTAAAATATTGTCGCAGATAAAATGCTATTACAAGAAAAATTATCATGCATCAAACTGAACTGACATCACAGGTTATTTTCGGCTGGGATCCATTATGGGTGTCTACGATTATCTTTGTTTTGACCTATCTGGTGGTTATCAGTGAAAAAGTTAACCGGGCAATTATTGCCCTGTTGGGTGCTTCGCTGATGGTTATGTTGGGTGTTATCACTCAAGAATCGGCTGTTAAAGGCGTTGATTTCAATACTATTGGTCTGCTCACTGGCATGATGATCATAGTTGCCATTACGCAAAGAACGGGAGTGTTTCAATATATTGCCATCTGGTCGGCAAAAAAAGTCAAGGCCTCTCCCTGGGGTATTTTGTTGATGCTATCCGTGGTAACAGCCGTATTTTCGGCCCTGTTGGATAATGTTACTACAGTATTATTGATTGCCCCCATTACCCTGTTGATTGCTCAGGAACTCGAAGTTTCTCCATTTCCTTTTTTATTTTCGGAAATCTTTGCGTCTAATATTGGAGGTGCGTCCACTTTAATTGGCGACCCGCCTAATATTATGATCGGCTCAGCCGTGGGTCTTGGTTTTAATGATTTTGTGGTTAATCTGGCGCCCATTACCGTTATTGTTTTGTTTGTTAATTTGCTTATGGTCTACCTGATTTGGGGTAGAAAAATGTCGGCTTCTGATGATAATCGTAAACAGGTCATGGGGTTTGATGAAAGTAAGGCGTTAAGAAACAAACCGCTATTAATTCGTAGTCTTTTGGTGCTTTTTATCGTCCTGACGCTGTTTTTGAATGCGCACTCCCTGGGGCTTGAGCCGGCTACCATTGCCATGGGAGGCGCAGCACTATTAATGTTATTGGATAATATTGGTCAATCCGCTCATGCTCAATCCAGCAATGTTGATAAATGCTTTCAGGAAGCAGAATGGGTGACGATTTTCTTTTTTGTCGGACTGTTTATTATTGTTTCTGGGATTGAACGCTCCGGGGTGCTGGATCTTTTGGCAGAAAAAATGCTGCACATAACTCAAGGGGATTTTAATACGACCGCGATAACCATTTTATGGTCCTCTGCGGTACTTTCAGCTCTGGTGGATAATATTCCCTTCGTGGCGACCATGATCCCCATGATTAAATCCATGGCGTCTGTTTTTGGAGGAGCTGAAGCATTAATGCCTCTCTGGTGGTCACTGGCATTAGGGGCCTGTCTGGGAGGCAATGGTTCATTAATTGGCGCCAGTGCCAATTTAATTGTTGCCGGGTACGCGGAACGAGCTGGATTTCCTATATTATTTTTAAAATTTATGGCGTATGCATTTCCAATGATGCTTGTGAGTATTGTCATCAGTCATGTTTATATTGTCTGGCGTTTCCTGTGAAACAATGGAGTGAGTAAATGACAAGTAATGTAACAATAGAGGACATTGTTATTCCGACCAAAACGATGAAAAGCGGAGACCTGGTCAAGACTTTTTTTGAGTATTGTGTTGCTGCAGGTGTTCCGGCTTTACCTTTTCGGGATCATAATGGACTGATCCAGGGCTTTGTCTCTTTAAAGCGAGTCATGGGTAAAGACTGCTTGCCCAATTATCTGGTGGAACTGGCGGGAATTCTTCATAATGATATGAGCTGTACCTCTCATGCCATGGAAAAAATTCATGAATTATTCCAGAAACAGGTGGATATCTATGTAGATAATTCCATTCAATTTATTGCCTCTGATACGATTTTGATCCGCACAGTGGCATTGATGGAACAGTATGATACCAATTTTATATTTGTTGCCGATGGTGATGCCAAACAGACTAGTGACTACAAAGGCGTGGTCACCAGTCTGGCGGTCGCTAAAAAGATGTTGCAAATTGAAAGTGTTGAGAATGGTGTAAAAGAATATTGAACTTTTAATTATCAGTGCAGTCTTAGCTTACAGTGATACACGAAGTTTATACTTTGTGAAAACTTCACTTAATCCCTTTTCTAGCCCCACACCTGTGGGGCATTTTTTTGGCCATGGCCAGGGATGGCCGGCAGCAATCTTACAGCTCAAACCAGCGATTTAATACTTCCCTTGCTTCATCAACACCAGTTTTTTTGAGTGCGGAAAACAATTGCACAGTTGTGCCCGGATATTCCGTTTTAAGAGTGCGACGAACTTTTAGCAATATATTTTGCGCGGCACCCCGTTTAAATTTATCCGCTTTGGTGAGTAAAATATGAGCGGACATTTCAGATTTTTGACACCACTGTAACATCTGACAATCGTGTTCCGTTAAAGGGCGGCGGACATCCATAATCATGATGACGCCTTTTAAAGCGCTTCGTTCAATCAGATAGCGTTCCAGCAAGTTTTGCCAGTGCTGTTTGATCGCAACAGGAACTTTGGCATAGCCATAGCCCGGCAGATCCACCAGGTGTTTATCTGGCGCAACGGAAAAAAAGTTGATCATCTGGGTGCGACCAGGTGTCTTGGAGGTTCGGCACAGGCTTTTTATATCCGTAATGGCATTAATAGCACTGGATTTCCCGGCATTAGAACGCCCGGCAAAGGCGACTTCAATGGCTTCATCCGATGGTAATTGATTCCATTTATTCACGCTCAACAGAAATTCTGCTTCACGATAGGGGTTGGGTTTCACGGGTGGTGTATTGGACATGTTAAGGTTTGGTTCAGTTTTCTTATGATACTGTTAATTTAAAATCTGCTGATTGTTTTAAGCAGTTTTTTGCGTTATATCAAAATATTTAACTATTTTAGCACTTTATTATGAACAAATGTTGGTCAAGGCATATTGTTTTGTGTAAAATAGTCGAAATTTTTTTCCTGTATCTCGGTAAAAGAACGTCTAATGGCTGTTCTTTCAGGGGGGTACTGATTGCACTTATTTGGAGTAAAAAATGAAAAAAGGTATTAAATTATTAGTTGCTGCTGCTCTGGTAGCGGGTTCTTCTGCTGTTTTCGCTGATGGCGCGGCATTGTACAAAACTGCATGTTTTGCTTGTCATGATGCAGGTGTTGCTGGCGCTCCTAAATTTGGTGATAAAGCGGCATGGGCTACACGCATAGCAACTGGTGTTGATGCTATGACTAAGGTCGTTATCACTGGTAAAGGTGCTATGCCTCCTAAAGGTGGAACTCAGTTAACTGACGCTCAGATCCGTGAAGTTGTCGAGTATATGGCCAGCGCTGCTAAGTAATACTTTAAAAGTACAGCACACCTCTCATTCCTTTTGGCTGAGAGGTGTGTGCTTTTAATTATCAGAATTTTTGAGATTTTTTAGGTAAAACCATGAAAAAAATTGCTATTGCTATTGCTGCTGCCCTGGTAGCAGGTTTGACAGGTGTCGCATACGCGGCAGGTGATGCGGATGCGGGTAAGGCAAAAGCAGCAAGTTGTGTTGCATGCCATGGTGCTGATGGTAACGGCATCGCCCCCAACTTTCCTAATCTTGCCGGGCAAAGTGAGTCTTTTCTCTATAAGCAATTAAAAGATTTTAAAGAAGGTAAGCGTGTCGATGCAACCATGAATGCCATGGTTTTGCCTCTGGATGACCAGGGCATGCAAGATGTATCTGCTTACTTCGCTGGCATGAAGTTAAACCCAGGCCAGGCTGATCCTGCTCAGGTTGACGTCGGTAAAGCAATCTATAAAGGCGGCATTGCAGAAATTGGTGTCCCTGCCTGTATGGCTTGTCATGGTCCAACGGGAAATGGTAATCCAGGCTCTGGTTTTCCTCAATTGGCCAGCCAGAAAGCGGCTTATACTGAAAAACAGTTGAAAGATTTTCGTGCAGCCGCACAAAATACCAGTGATACCCCAGTTGGCCGTTCAAATGATGCCAGCAAAATGATGCGCAATGCGGTAAAACGTATGAGTGATACCGAAATCCAGGCGGTTGCCCAGTATATTCAGGGGTTACAGCCCTAAGCCGGGCAATAATCATTGTCTATGCCCAGTTTTTTATTTATATGCTTTTTGTCCATAAAAAACTTGTGGTATTAAACTGATAGCTTAGCTTTTATAATAAGGGGTGGTCTTTGACCACCCTTTTTTTTGGCCAGGGACGGCCTTATGCCGCGAAGCACACGGATGTGCGAGAATTAAGTTTTTAAATTAAAAGGTTCAGAATTTACAGCGTGAGTAACGAGACAAAACCCGATAGCAATCCTGAGCAGCCTCTTGAAGGGCAGACAGTTGCACGACAACGCTCAAATCGCAAACAGCATGGTCTGGCAAAAGTTTTACTCAGTTTTCTGGGATCCATGGAAGTTGCCATTACTTTATTTGTCATTGTTGGAATTGCTTCCATTATTGGCACCATATTGCAGCAAAATCAGGCATACAATAGCTATCTTGTTAAATTTGGTCCCTTCTGGTTTGAGGTCTTCCGCTCTCTGGAGCTGTTTGATATCTACAGTTCCTGGTGGTTTGTGATTCTACTGGGTTTTTTACTGGTTTCAACCAGTGTCTGTATTTATCATTATGCTCCGGTTATGTTACGTGAATGGCGCCGATTTCGCTTGAATGTTTCCGCAAAGTCTTTGAGGCTGATGCATTCCTCTGGTGCCTGGAGTAGCCAGGCCAGCCCTGAAGAGACTGCCAAATTAATACAGCACAAACTGGCCAATGGTGGTTATCAATCGCGACTTAAAGATGAACAGGGCTGTATCACCATTGCCGCCAAGAAAGGCGCAGCCAATCGTCTGGGCTATGTTTTTACTCACGGAGCCATTATAGTTATCTGCCTGAGCGCTCTTTATGATGGCAATTTTAATCTGAAATTGCGTGAACTGGCGGGTCAGCTTAAACCGGAAACCCGCGATCTGCTGGCTTCTGAGGTACCGGATATCAGTCGCTTGAAAGCCGATGAAAACCACGCGTTTCGAGGCAATGCCAATATTCCCGAGGGCAGCACCTCGGGTCTGGTTTTTTTACAGATGCGCAACGGCTTTCTGGTACAGGAACTGCCATTTACCCTGACCTTAAATGATTTTCGTATTGAGCATTATGAATCAGGTCAGCCCAAATCCTTTGAAAGTGATATTGTTATTCAGGACAAAGAAACCGGTGAAATCATCAGTAAAACCATTGAGGTGAATCATCCGCTGGTTTATAAAGATTTTTCCATTTATCAGGCTTCTTTTGATGATGGTGGTTCCGTACTGGATCTAAAGACCTGGTCACTGGATGGCCTGAGTCAGCAAGCCATGCCGTTTAAACAAATTGTCGGCGACTCCAGAGTCATTCCGACAGCTAAGGGTGATGTTAAATTAGAGTTAGATGAATTTAAGGTATTTAATATCCAGCCCAATCCCAAAGCTGAGGAGACGGGCCGAAAATTCAAAAATATGGGGCCCAGCATAACCTTCCGGATCCGGGACAGTGCCGGTCAGGCTAAAGAATTTATGAATTATATGAGTCCTGCCGAGCAGGAAGGACGGTATTTTTTCCTCAGTGGTGTGCGTAGTAGTACTTCGGAGCCATTTCGTTACCTGTTTATTCCGGCAGATGACCAAATGAGTTCAAAGCGTTTTTTTGATTTTCGTGCAATGTTAAACAATGATCAGGAAATGCAACGCATTGCCGAAAAAACAGCGGCAATATCATTACAATCAGACCAGGAAGTTGATCCCGCAATGATCACGCGAATGGCGGTGGTCATGGAAAGACTGGCGCAATTATATAATCAGGGTGGCTTTGATCGGATTCTGGCGGACATTAATGACCGAGTTCCCGAAGATAAACGTCAAATGGTCACCGAGTCATACTTTAAAGTTTTGCAGACCATTCTTGGTACCGTTTATCTGGAGGTGCTGCAGCAGGAAGGCGTGAATATTGCAGACAGTATTACCCCGGCTCAGGAACAATTTTATGATGATCTGGTCAATACTATGGGGGCGTTGGGGAATTACGATGCGCCATTTTATTTACAGCTGAAATCATTTGAGCATAAACAGTCCTCAGGCTTTCAAATCACCAAGGCCCCGGGTAAAGATCTGGTTTACCTTGGTTGCATTATGTTGTGCGTTGGCATTGTGCTGATGTTTTATGTGGCACATAAACGAATTTGGGTTATTATTGAATCCTCAGCCAGTAACGACGGAAGTCAGATTCTGGTGGCCGGTTCAGGCGATCGGCATCAAAAAGAATTTGTCAGGGAGTTTCAAGCTTTATCACAAATATTGGACAAACAGTTTTCTAAAAATTCAGGTACTAATTAATGTCTACTACAAGTCAAGAAATGGAAAATATTTTCGAGAAACAGAGTTTCTGGCGCTCACTCAGTGTCTTTGACTGGGGCTGGGGAATCGCCGTTTTATTGTGCAGTGGCTATGCCTGGCAACAGTATTCAGCGCAGATGGATGGTTATGAAGCCGGTATTTTAGCAGGTACTGCATTAGCCATTGTTGCCTGGGGTTGGCTATGGAAACCGGTACGGGTTTATTCAATTGTAGTAACTTTGTTCAGTCTTTTTGCTATTTCGCTTTATGGTAATGACCTGGCGTTGGGGGAGACCAATTTCTTCCTGAAATTTCTGCTTTCCAGCAAATCCGCCATTATGTGGATGTCTGCACTTTATGTGCTGGCAACTGTGGCTTATTTTATCGGTCTGTTTTTTGGTTCACAGTTCAGCAATAAAACCGCTTCAGCTATGACCTGGTCTGCAACGGTCATGGGACTGGTCGGCATGCTGGTGCGTTGGCGTGAATCCTATCTTATCCATGTGGATGTTGGTCATATTCCAGTCAGCAACCTTTATGAAGTATTTATTCTTTTCTCCGTAATTACGGCGTTGCTCTATCTCTATTATGAGGGTAAAAGCAAAACCTATAATATGGGTGGTTTTGTTCTGTTAGTGATCAGTTCAGCGGTGGCGTTCCTGCTCTGGTATGGATTTGGTGCCCGTGGTGCTAATGAAATCCAGCCTCTGGTGCCGGCACTACAAAGCTACTGGATGAAAATCCATGTGCCAGCCAATTTCGTTGGTTATGGTGCTTTTGCCCTGTCAGCCATGCTCGGAGTGGCCTATCTTATTAAAGACGCCTTTCTTAAAAATGGCCGGGGCGGGGCCATCATTAATCGCTTTCCCGAGCTGGATATTCTGGATGATGTCATGTATAAGTCTATTGCCCTGGGCTTTGCATTCTTTACCCTGGCTACCATTCTTGGCGCGATGTGGGCGGCAGAAGCCTGGGGTGGCTATTGGTCCTGGGACCCGAAAGAAACCTGGGCCTTAATCGTGTGGTTAAATTATGCGGCCTGGCTGCATCTGAGATTGACCAAAGGCTGGCGTGGTAGACCTCTGGCCTGGTGGGCAATCATTGGCTTGTTTGTCACCCTGTTTGCTTTTCTTGGTGTTAATATGTTTTTGTCCGGTTTGCACTCTTATGGTGAACTGTAGTCAATTTTGATAACTTGCGGGCTTCTACCTGGAACTATTGATACTATTAATGTTCCAAGTATAAATAAAAAGTCTTTACAAAAGGTGGATAAGCAAATCCGCCGTATTCTGGTAATTAAAAAGAAAGGAAATCAGTATGCGTAAAATTTTTACCCTTTTTATTATTCTGGGTTTGAGCAGCCTAGCCTGGGCAGGCTATAAAGAAGGTGTCGAATATGAATTATTGGAAAGAGCCCAGCCTGCTCCCAAGGATGGCAAGGTTGAGGTGATTGAGTTTTTCTCTTATGCCTGCCCGCATTGTTATCAATTTGAGCCCTATGTTGAAAAGTGGAAGGAAACCAAATCAGACAATGTTGAGTTTATCCATGTGCCTGCTGTTTTTAATAAAAACTGGGAAGCTCTGGCAACGCTATATTATGCCGCAGAAGTATTAGGCGTGCAGGAAAAAATGCATCCGGTGATTTTCAATTCCATGCATGGTGAGGGTAAAAAAGTCCGTTCTTTCGATGACTTAAAAGCCGTATTTATAGCCAATGGTATCAGCGGTGAAAAACTGGAACAGGCTATGAATTCTTTCACCGTGGCAGCAAAAACCCGGCGTGCAAAAACCATGACCCAGACTTATGGTATCAAGTCGGTTCCTAATATTGTGGTACAGGGAAAATACCGGACCAATGCCAAGCTGGCCAATGGCAACAAAAATATTTTCAATGTGGTTGATTATCTATCTGACAAGATTGAAAAAGACGGGAAAAATTAAACTGTTTTAACCGGTGCTGCACTCCATATGGTATAAAAAAGGCATAAGGTTTTTCCTTATGCCTTTTTTATTGCCTATCTGAACGGAGGCGCAACGCTTGAGTTTTTTCTATTTCATATTATAGTTAAAAAATTAGCGGGTTATTTCATATGATTCAGTGACTGACTGAATTCAAACAAAGAAATATTATGGCAGACAATAATTCTCAGTGGAAACAAAAATACTATGATAGTCTTGATGACCTTGAACATCGGGAAAAAAAATGGAAAACACTGGAAGATCTGCTCAAACAGGCCATCTCCCGTCTGAGTTTGGCCGCCGAAGGTAAAAGTGATAGTCTGGATAACGACTTAGGCCAATTACGCACTGCGATTCGCAAAAGCAAAGATAACCGTGTTATTGAGTCTATCCTGGAAAATGTATCCAAAGAAATTATCCGTTTGGATAAAATAGCAAAATCCGGTCCAAGTGGTGATGCCGGCTTTCTGCTGAAAATTATTGAAAAAATGCAGCTTTCCGGTAAGGCGGAAAAAAAATCCCGTTGGTTGGTGAAGCAACTCAAATCCAAGAATCCCCCCGAACAAAGAGAATTACTCCAGCACTTCACCGATCTGCTTTCAGATATTGTCAAACTGGCCATACTGGAAAGCGAAAAAAATAATGGCTCTGCCAGTAAAACAAAAGATGGCGGATTTTTGAAAAACCTGTTTTCCGCAGGTAAAAAAGAGCCTTTAGCCGATGGAGAGCCTTTAGCGGATCAAGAGCCATCAGCGAATGAAGAGCCATCAGCGAATGAAGAGCCTGAAAAGCCGTCAGCGGATCAAAAACCAGAAGCCGAACCTGTCCTTTCAGCGGAGCAGGAAGCGCCAGACAATGAAGAGCTAATCGCTAATAAAAACTTAGATATTGGCAGGCTTGCTGAGAGTCAGGCCGTTGATCTGAATCAGGAGCAATTAACCAGTGTTGTCTCAACCGTTCAAAATGTGCTTGAATCAATAATTGATGGTCTTGATATTGAAGAAGAAAACAGAGAACAGTTAAAAAATAAGATTTTTGAGGTAAAGCCCACAAGAGAAATTCATGTCTTATTGGATGATTTACAGGATATTCTCAAGGGTGCAGGCGTTGTCAATAAAGAAGGTGATGCAATCACTGAACATCATGAATTATTGATACGATTACTGGAATTCCTGCCCCTTGAAGCGTCAGTAAAGGACAAGGCTGAGGAATTGAAGGATGATTTTTCCAGAGGGGTCAGTACCGAACAACTGCCACAGGCTCTTAAATCCATAGCCAATTTAATCAGCCAGATGCGTAGCAATGTCCATCAGGAACAAAAAGAGTTTGAACTCTTTTTAAAGAATCTGACCGGGCGACTTAAAGAAGTTGATGATTTTTTGCAAAACAATTTTAAAGAACATCAGCAATCTTATCAAAGTGGTATCGAACTGGATAATGCGGTAAAAGACCAGGTCAGAGAAATTGGTGATTCGGTGGCGACCATTAATAACCTGGGAGAGGTGGAACAATCAATACAGGCTCATCTGGATAAAATTATTAACCATATTAATCAGCATCGAAGTCAGGAAGATGCCCGGGTCACACGAATGGAAGCGCAGAACAAGCAACTTTCAGAACAATTGCAGCAACTTGAATCAGAAAGTTCTCAGCTTAGAAAGCAGGTGGTTGATTCACAAAATAAAGCGCTGATTGATCCCTTGACGCAATTGCCCAATCGTCTGTCCTATGATCAACGGCTGAAACATGAATATGCCCGGTGGAAGCGATA
>Ga0316204_10006031_pt1 | contig 19142 bp, 19 predicted proteins | sample 6monrhotite_MG_2_FD_205661 | JGI IMG/M metagenome (GOLD analysis project Ga0316204, IMG submission 205661) | Microbial mat bacterial communities from mineral coupon in-situ incubated in ocean water Damariscotta River, Maine, United States -... | ecosystem: Environmental > Aquatic > Marine >...
TGTACGATGAGCAGGAGCAATATCGCCAATACAGCGAGAACGCACATAGGCACTAAGCGTTAAATCACCTGCCTTGCTTTCCAGTTCCGCACGTTCCTTATTTGTGAATCTGATAGATACAGGCTTTGGATATAATTTTTTAGGCTTATCATTCACGGCAGAAGCGAATGTTTTCTTTAAAGCCGCACTCATGGCATTGGCTCGAAAACGTCAGAATCTAAATGTCTGAGCTGGTGTTCCCAATCCTCTAAAGTCTCAAATAGCTCGTTCGAAGTATCACCCTCAAAGTGCGCCATTTTTATCTTTATATATCAATGATTTAGTGCTAATTTACCTGATTTTCAGATTTGATTATTTGCCCCATTTTCCTTTTGGGCAACACATGGGCAACATCAGAAAAGTATTTTCAGGGATTTTAAGTGACTTCGCAGGTAATATTATTTGGAGCTTATCCGTCCGGGTAAGCCAGATTACACTTATTTTGGGTAAACCAGCATACTCTAACCGTTAGGCAAGCCGTCACATATTTTGGCTCGCCATATATACGCTTAACAAATGGCATCTTTCACATTATTCTGTAAAGTCCGTATTGGAAAACAACAGAAAGTATCATGATTGAATTTAAGAATTTAGATAATGCGGAGCTAGTCTTACGGCACTCGCTGTTTGTACGGTCAACGGCTTTGACCCTAGACTATTGCGCCGAGCACGGCGGTATTGGCCTGACGACCAGTAAGGGCTTCAAGCGAACATTTGTGGATTGGGCAGCACGAGCGTTTGATTGGCCCGGTTATACTTCCGAGGATCTGTATGCGGTTAACAAAGTGCTCAATGAAATGGACTTACCTCCTCTTGGTTTCATACGCGAAGCCTTGTTAGCTCTCAAGATTGGACGGCACTATAAAGGAGAGTTCAAACTGACGTGCAGCGGAAAAGAACTCGTCGGGAATCCAGCACAACTATTTGGCATCATAGCTCCGTTTTATCTCTTTGAATTTGACCACTGGGCCTATAGCCGACGGCCAACAGCGCCGATGGGAAATTGGGATATATTCCTGAACGTCATCAATGTTGAAGCTGATACCGCTATTACGGGAGTAGAGTTGGTCGAGAAAATCTTTGGCATTAAGCAAAAAGAAAAAGGACTTTTCGGCAACCCCGAGAGTGCTAGTTTTTTCTCAGGTGTACTCCAGCCTTTATGTTGGATAGGGTTTTTGGAAGAAATTAAAGTTGCCAATAATTATTTTGCTGACAGGCTATATGTAAAAACACCTCTCTGGAAAGAGGCGCTCCGTTTAGATACAGACCATTATATTCATGAAAATTAAAACGTTGGGATATGGTGCAACTTCGAATATCAAAACCCAACCCCATCTTCATCAGTTTCTGATGATACGTTTTGCTTCTTCTCATTAGGCAGCGATGTGTATTTTCGTTTCCTGCTTATCCGTTTCGGAAGTCTTTCACGGTCTAAAAGCAATCCAGTGTCATCTGACCCCGGCTCAAGGAAGTTTGAAATGCGGTCAAGTTCTCCCAACACAAGGCAAGCCATGGCCAGCGTGCCAATGCTCACGCCCTCATGCCCTTTCTCTAGCCTGATAACGGTACTCTCCGACATGCCGATACGTTCTGCAAAACTCTTTATGGAAATCTGTCGTTTCAAGCGGGCCGTCTTGATGTCAGCTCCCAAGCTTTCAAGAGCTTTGCGCGCATTTATTGAAGCTATTTTAGCTGGCATATTTCATTCTCAAATTGTGATTAACTGTCACATATGACAGTTAATCTGTTTCAAAACTTCATCGCCCGTATTAAATCATCATGCTCGAAAGCGCTAGCCATACGATCAATTTGTGTTTTTGTTTGCCTTGCATCCCGTGCCACATCACGCCAGTTTGAAACTGCCTTTGCGACCTCCGAAATAATTCGCTTTGCCTCATCAGCTTTGACATTAAAGTATTCGGCTTGGGACAGCGCCAGTTCTATAGAACAAGTTGCATCGTCAACGCTAATTGCAGTTGTCAAAATACGAGCGCGGACATCTTGCGGGGTGGGATTAAGGTCATAGACTGGAGAGAGTGACCAGCCGTGTTTGCCTTGAAGTAAGAACCCATGATTTCTCAAATGGTCATCAACATTGGAAATCAGGATGTTAAAAACCATGCGCCGGAAAAGTTCGGGAGCATCTGTCTTTAGTGATGCGCCGGCATTCGCTAGTTCATCAATAATTTCAGGATAACTTGAGCGGTCGCCATCTTTAAGCTGAAGTAGGGACATGGCTGATAAAAATGGAATCCGTGTATCGCCCTCTCTGTCGAAGCGCCAAGAAATCAAAATTGCGCGGCCAGCTGCAGTAACCAAATCATGCGGCGGGCAATGAATGCCTGCTTTAGCGGCTAAAGTAAGCGCGATGTGCTCCCATGTTTCAATGCTGTACTCGTCGGTCTCTTTTGGGAACTTCGCGATTGCAAGTCTACCATGCTGATCGACAACGGATGCCTTCGGGCGCGCGCCACCAAGAGAAGAACCTGGCGCAAAGATCATTTGAAGGTCTTCGTCGGTTTCTTCGCCGCTCTCAATACGTTGAGCGCTGCCAAGCAATTTCCCCAACATAATAAACCCAGGAACACCATTATCGGTTTGTGCTTGAAACTGCTCATCGCCCTCAAGCTTGAACCGTAATGCGCCAAGGCGGGATATGTCTGACACGCCAAGTAAAAAATCTGTTTCATGAAGGGTGCGAACCGCGCCGCCATCTCTTTTAGCCCGCCGCCGTTCAGCGCGCCGCATCAATTGCCGTCCCCATGTATCGGGTGCGCTATCGCCGATTGCGCCAAACATCTCCCGGCCCTGCTCTGGATAGAACCGTCCCGCACCAACAGATAACGCAGGCTCAAGGGCAAAACGCTGATCATGTGTTAACCAGTCGGGATGATACTCAAAGCTGATAGTTTCGCGCTCGCGCGCGGGTACTCGAAACAAGGTTCCGACCCGGAGGGTTTTACCTCGCAAATCTACATATACTTCAACTGGCTCCGTCATGGCTTACTGCTTCTTATCATTATCACGGCGCTTGCGCCTATTGGCTTCACTCGTAAGCAATAATCCAATCTTATCCTTGCTTGCATCAGCCAGTTCACTAAGCGCATCAATCATGCCGAGCGCATTGAGTACAGAAGCATAAATGCCTATGCTAACTCTGTAATCGCCGTCTTCAATACGTTTCAAGGTTTTACGCGATGTAAAAGCCCTCTCTGCTACGACCGTAGCGGAGAGTTTACGGCGCTTGCGCGCATCAAAAATGTCGTCGCCAAGCTTTGCTAGTGCTCGCCTGACAGCAATTGGCGGTGTGTGTGGCGTAGGCATGATGTTACCTTTGTGATACTTTAAGTGCTATATATGGGACACATAGGTAACAAAATCAAGAATATTATAAAACATCATGCTCATAAGGTCAAATAACACAACCGATAAGGGTTGCATTAAATAGTGGTTTCGCCTGTTACGCCTTTTTTGGCCGTGACCATACGAGGTCTGCGCCGTCGTCGTGGTCAAATAGTGCGGCGTTTACTGGTTTGGACAGCATTGGACCATCTAGCAGAACTTTGACGTAATCCAGTGGTTCGTCACCGTCTTTGGTTTCTTTCCACGCTACGCCAAAATCGCTGCGACCTGATTTAATGAAATAGTCGGGGCTGTCTTCGCTCTTCTTATTGTCATTGGCGATAAATTTGACTTTGTGCGACAAGCTAAACGTGGCGATTGTGCCCTCATAACCTGTCTTTGTTTGTTTAAATGTTCCTATATTTGCCATGATAAATCCTCTCGGCTTTGGGGTTAAGTGAAACAGTCTCTAAGCAAGCTCGCGCTTGGCTTTCTTAAATCCATGATCGCTAGCTAGAAAGCCGGCAAGCATGGACGGGATAAGCGCGCCTACGGCCTGTTTCTCGCCGTATGTTTGCTCATAAATATTCGCGTAGACTTCCAAGTCACCAAGTAAATCTGGTGGTAATGATACCGACAGTTTTGAGGGTTTGGTGTCTGTAAGTTGAGCGAGTTTTAGTTTAGACATAGCTATTCTCCTTGTTTCGCCCCTGCCGGGGCCTTTTCCGATTATTTTATGTCCACAGGACATAAAATTTGACACGTCAATCATCTCCAAAGGGTTTGAGGATGAGGTCTTTAGAAACGATGATTGAGAACCGCCAACCGGGACGAACGCTGAGAGTTGGCTGGATATTGAGACTACGTTCGATAATCCGCTGCCCCGCTATGTTGGCAGTATCCTGCCCTGCATTTTGAAGGGCACGGGCAAGCCGTCCTTCATCATCTGAGGAAAGTTCACTGCCAACACTTAGTAGTGATGATAACACCGCCCCTTTCATGAACTGCCAAGTATGGCGATCCACCTTATCTTTCAGTCCCGCGAAGCCTTGGCCGTCAACGGCTGGCAAATTATCAAGCTGAATAGAATTACCATTGGGGAATATAATGCGTGTCCACGCGACAAGGGCGCGGCTTTGACCGTAAGCAATAACGCTATCATAACGCCCGAGCAGACGTGCCCCTTGCGGAATTAGTAAATGCTCACCCGTTACGGTGTCATAGACATTCTCGGTGACTTGCCCAATCACTTGCCCTGGTAGATCAGAGTTAAGCCCCGTCACTAGGCTCGCAGGTATCAGAGTTCCTGCCATAATCTGGTAGGGAGATTTGGGAGATTGCAGGACATAGGGATTATATATTTTGCCTGCTGATTGCCCAAGAAATGCTGACTTACTATTTTGGTAAGCAGGCGCAGCGTTAAACTCCGCATTGCCAAGCACGGGATCACCATAGCTGCCCATCATATTGACATTAGCTAGGTTTGAATACGCTTGCTCCAACTGTGCGTCCATTTGAGCGAATTGATCTGGTGCTTTTGTTCTGTTTTGCTGGTTAGAACCAACAAAGAAAAATAATCCTGACTCTCGCGCTTCATCTCGCTTGCTCAGTGCTGGAGCAGGTTGATAAGTCGCTGACTGTGAATATGCCCTACGCTGTGGAGCACCCTTTGGCGCATATTGGAATGGGTTATCAAGCTCTGCGACTGGCGCGCCGCCTTGCTTGGCTTCCAAGAACGCCGCCCCTAAATCTCCGGGCAATGGCGGGCCTAGTTTTGGGCGCATATCAGCGTAAGTTTTAGGCAGCGCATCAAGCGCATCTGTCATAGGTTTATGGGAAACATTATAAAGCTCGCTTGGCCGTTCGCTGTCACCGTATTCTGGTGATTGCAGCGCAAAGGCCAAAGCGGCAAATAACCCCGCGCTTAATGCCGTGCCGCCAAGGATCAATGCTTTGCGGCTAAACCGTTTGACGGGTTTAGGCTTTGCACGGATAGCAAGGTCTGGTGTATTGACTGCTTCGCTCATGATTTCGTATCACGGACTATGCGAACTACATCTTGGTCTTTCTCGCCAAGGCGTAATTCGGCAGTTTTAAACAAGCGATCAACGATATAGTAGGAGCCTTTGACGCGGTAGTTCACAAGCTGGCTTTTACCTTTTCTGCCCATCACAAACAAAGGCGGCGCTTCGCCTTGGTCAAGGCGTGCAGGACATTGGATGAACACCTTATGGCCGTCATCAAAAGCGCGCAGTGGCCGCCAGTGGGGAGTATCGCCTTTGATTTCATACCTAAAGTTCAGATTATCAATAGATAGGCTAGGCTTGCTAATAGTGGCGGCAGCTTTGGACTTAGCCCGCCGTGTCATTTTCTTTACGCCTCGTAGCCCTAATGCTTCTCGCGGATAACGCCACGACACTGCCGCCATATAAGTGTCTTTGTAAGAATGTAGCTCCAGATAGTATGTGCGCTTGTTTGTGGTAATCACAAGATTAGTCGCAAGGCTCGGCTTGGTCGGTTTGACAAGAATATGTACTTGGTCGCCGCCTATCGCCCCTGATACCGTATCGCCAACAATCCAGCGGATAGTATCGCCTGCCGATACGGAGGTGAGTTCTTCGCCCGGTTGCAAGGCGATATCGGTGACTTGCTCCGGCGCGGTATAGACCTGATAGAGCGAACCCGGCGTATAGGGATAGACTTGAATGGCATTTAGATAATTGCTGGAATTTGGTTCTATGGACGCAGATGCATTGGCCTGCTCAATCGCTTCAAAGGGTTTCAACACTGGGCCTCTTGTCACATAAGACGCTGGCCTTAATTTCATTTGGCCGGGCATGACCAGTGGCTTGATAAATTCGATTTCTATAGGGCGCTCATCAAGAATAATAGGTTCTTCGATGTTTAGAATGGCAGCGCTCATTTCTACGGGCGCAACGTCTTTACGCAACATATCGAGTTTGAAATCAGCAAACTGCTTTTGCAGGCTGGCGCATCCACTTAGGGATACTAAGAGGCAAGCTGCTGCTGCCGTTTTTAATAGGTGTGAATGTCTCATGATTATTCTCCTGAATTAAGGTCTTTTGACCAGTTAAGGCCATGCACATAGAGGCCAAGGGGATTGATGTGCAGAGTTTGCGCATCGGTCGGGGGATGGATGATGATGGACAGAACGGCTGTGAAATTTTCCGAGCCGATTAGCGCCCCGCCGCGATAAGAAGTCTCTCCCCCCCGGATTTCAAAACTGTCATCCGAAGAGCGGACAATAGACGCAACATCAACCGTAACACTACGCTGCCCAATATCGGCAAATGGGTCGTTCTCGGTAGCGTAAGCGTTTAAGGTCATGGCGGCTTGGTCTGTAGCGAAGCTATACGCCTCTAGCCAGTTCTGCCGTAGCACTACGGGGTCAATGGAAACCGAACGTACATTGCTAATAAAATCTGCAAGTTGATGCGCAATTTGTGCATCCGATGGTATGAAGTTTTCTGTAGCGGGGCCGATGGCGCGGACAGAACCATTAGTGTCCACTTCCACCACATAAGGCGTAATCATACTTTGTGAGCTTTGCCAGATAAAAGCACCCGCCAACAATGCTGATAGTCCGATGGACAGCAATGTCGCTAGTCGCCAATTCTTAGCCTGTACACGGGCAGAACCTATACGGTCGTCCCAAACTTGCGCTGCCCGCTGGTAAGGTGTTTCTGGGACTGGCGTAGTGCCATATCTTGATTGACTGCGTTTCCACATATTCATTCTCCTATTCTTCTTGTTCAAGTTTGAGCGCAAAGCCGCCGCCGCTTGTATCGCCAGAGCGGATAGCGTCACCTGCGCGGCGCGTAGCATTATGCGTTGATTGTTGGCGTTTGATTTTCTTAGCCCAATCAGGCTGATTTGCCCCACCGCTAGAACCGCCGCCATCATTTGCACTAGTCGGTTTTAGACCTTTTTGCGAGAGACCATTTAGCCCGCCGCGCATACCTGCTTTATGGGCTTGGCTAACACTACCCGTAGCTTTTGATGCTGCTACTTTGCCCGCGTTTTTAACAGCGCCCATACCTGCTTGCGCCATAGCGGAGGCGCCGCCGAGCGCGCCTTTAACGCCGCCTGACCCTGATGCGGCTTTACCAAGGGCACAGGAAAGCTGTGTGCCGCCTGCAAGTGATGCGCCCGCTTTTACTGCGCCGCCTGCCGCTTTGCCTGCCATGCCTGCGCCCGCTCCTGCGGCAGCAGCACCCGCCATTGCTCCCGCGCCAACGGCGGCCATTGTGCCGATCGCTGCACCTGCACCTAATTGCGGCGCGCCCGATACAAGACCTGTGGCAATGCCAGGACCAAAGATACCCAATGCGAATATAGCGAGCGATGCAAGAATTACGGACGCGGCATCTTCCAGGGTAACTTCGCCCGGTACGAACGCCGCTGTCACTTGCCCAAATATGGTAGAGCCTATGCCGATAATAATCGCGAGCACCATAAGTTTAATGCCAGAGGCGATGATATTTCCAAGCACCTTTTCTGCGAGGAATGAGGTCTTATTCCAGAGCGCAAATGGGATCAGCACGAAGCCTGCTAAGGTCGTGAGCTTAAATTCAATGATGGTGACAAAAAGCTGGATGGATAAAAAGAAGAAAGCGAATAATGTAATCACCCAAGCGAGAAGCAAGATAATGATGGTAACAATATTGGTGAAGAACTTAATCGGCCCTGTGAGGTCTTGAACTTCGGTGAGCAATGGATGCGCTGCATCAAAGCCGACACTGGCAACAAAGCCCGGACGCATAAGATCTGCCGCTGTTATCGTCTTGCCTGTTGCGTTAAGGCCAAGCTGCCCAAAGCTGGTGAATATAATATCGCTCAAGAACGCGAAGTTATTCAGGATCAGCGCGAAGAAGCCAACATACATCACTTTCTTTAGAAACTTAGCGATAACATTAGTATCTGGCCCCATTGCCCAATACAGACCTGCCAATGTAATATCTATGCCAATTAGAAACGCGGTCAGGAACATTACATCCGGGCCGAGAAGTCCAAAGCCTGAGTCTATGTAAGTAGAGAATGTCTTCAAAAATTCATCTATGACGGATAAATTATCCATGACTAGCGTCCCCTCTTTTTGCCGTAGGCATTTCTAGTGCCAGCAAAGCGTTTGTGTTTTTGGCGGGACTCTTTCTCGATGGCGAGTTGACGTGAATGCTCAAGCGCTTGAGCGCGGTATTGTACGGCGTCCATTTGCTGCATTTGCATGATTTGTTTGATGAGCAAGGCGATAAGTTGATTGCCTGCTTGGGCTACGGATAAATTGCCAGTTGAACTTTGGCTTTCTGTGACAAGCTTATCGAGCGTTCTTGCATCTACCTTGACGCTGCTAATCATCTTGGATTGCATAACGATAGCTTCTTCAAAAGCCACACGGGAGTTTTCCCATTGCACCTCTGCATTGGCCAGCATTTCGTCATCGGACATATCAGAATATTCTTGCGGATAATGCTCGCGCATAAGATCGCGGCTGCGGCCAACTTCATAACTAACATTCTCGGCTTCTTCGGTGAGTGTTGCTATTTCTTGTAAGATACGCAGTAGCTCATATTGAGCGTTGTAATCCATCTTGGCTAAATCTTTGGCCTGCCCAATCAGCATGCGCGCTTCATTACGAAGTTGGCTGACCTGTTGCCGTATCTGAATCAGCGTTCGTGATGCGGTATAGAGATTTTGCACAAAGTTTTTGGGATCAAAGACAATACCGCCAAATTGCGCCTGTGCCGTTTGGACATAAGAAAATAGCATTATGAAGACGAGTAAGAATGATTTTATTCGGCGGCGCATATGTCCTCACTTTCTTTTGACGTTTCTCTCCAAGGCAATGCTTCATCTGTGAGATTAAATTCAGCCTCCATTAGGTCGGCGGCCCAATTAAGAGATTTGGCACGGAGCCATTCTCTGGCGAATTGGTCTGCCCCGTGCGCTTCAATGACCGCATCAATGCCAGCATGTTCGCTCTCCGAACCTGCGCCGCAAAATGCGAGTGCAACTTCGCCGAGCCCGAGGTCAAACAGGCGGTTACCTGCCCGTGATTGGAAATAATAATCCTGTTTGGGGATGCTCGACGCTATGATTTCTATCTGGCGTTTATTCAGGCCAAAGCGTTCGTAGATTTCCGCTTGCTGCGGTTCCATTGCTCTATCATTGGGTAGGAATATTCGTGACGGGCAGGACTCGATAAGCGCAGGCGCAATATCGCTAGAAGCTATATCGGCCAAGGATTGAGTCGAGAATATTACTGACACGTTTTTCTTACGCAGGACTTTTAGCCATTCGCGTATCCGTTCTGCGAAAAATGGATCGTCTAAAAACACCCAAGCTTCATCGAGTATGAGCAGGCTTGGTTTTCCGTTAAACCGTGCTTCTAATCTATGGAACAAATATGTCAGCACAGGCAGTACCAATGCTTTGGAGTGCATGAGCGTTTCCATCTCGAAACATTGCATGTCACCCGCTTTGAGAGATTCGGCATTGCCATCAAGTAAATGACCGTATGCCCCGTCCAAAGTATAGGGCTGTAGTGCTTGGCGTAGCTTATTGGATTGTAAAAGTGCCGACAATCCCGTCAGCGTTCTTTGCTCAGTTGGTGCACTGGCAAGACTTTGTAAGGCAGTCCACACTGCTTCTTTAATGTCCGGGTCAGTTTCTAAGCCCTCATTACGCAGTAAGCCTAATATCCAATCAAGTGCCCATGTGATTTCAGCATCATCATCAATATTTTTGAGGGGTTGGAAGATGATGGAATTCTCTGCACCGAGATCATAATAGTCACCGTTCAAGGCAAGCGTTGCGGCGCGGGCAGAACGGCCCTTATCAAAGACGAAAACCTGCGCGTCTTTGTAACGGTGGAACTGTAACGCCAGTAATGACAGCAAAACAGATTTACCCGCACCCGTTGGTCCGATGATCAGCATATGCCCGACATCACCCTGATGAGTGACAAGACGAAACGGCGTATGACCTGCCGTTGTTGCGTACAGCAATGGCACATCGTCCAAATGCTCATTGCGTTTTGGGCCAGCCCAGATTGCCGATAGCGGCGTAAGATGGGTGAGATTAAGCGTATGGATTATAGGCTGGCGGATATTGGCGTATGGATTGCCAGGCAATGTCCCGAGCCAAGCATCAACGGCGTTGACGCTTTCATGGATAGAGACAAAGCCCCGTCCATTGACAATGCGTTCGATAGAACGGATTTGCTGCTCGGCAATCAGCGCGTCTTTATGGCTGACAACAATGCAGGTGGTGAGATAGCCAAAACTTACATGGTCTGCACCAAGGTCTTGTAAGGCTTCGTCGGCGTCGAGGGCTTTGTTATCGGCATCGCTATCGACTAAAGCCGATGTTTCGTTAAACAGACTTTCTCTAAGAAGTGACATGACGGATTTGCGTTTGGCAAACCATTGGCGGCGGAATTTACCGATGACTTTTGTAGCCTCAGCTTTATCCATCGGCAAGTACCGTGTCATCCAGCGGTATGAGAAGCCGAGTGAGTTTAGCTCATCTAATATCCCAGGTGTGGTTTCACCCGGAAACCCGCGCACGGTAATCATGTGTAAATTTTCTCCGCCGAGCCTTGGCACTAGTCCGCCGACTAAATCAGCCCCGCCAATGAGCGCGTCAATATAGGCGGGTGTTTCGGGGCAAGTGATTTTGTGCTTGTTTGGGGATATGCACGAGTGGAGGTATGTCAGGGTTTGCTCATCATCTAAGAATGTTGCTAATGGAAATAGGCTTCCCATTAAATCTAGGCAGCGTTCACTTTCGATGATGAAAGCCGTGAGATGGTCAGAGGCTGTTTCTGTTAATTCGCCCTCTGGTTTTTCTATAAGCAGGCTTTCGGCGCGCTTGGCGCTATCGGCAGGCGGCAGATAAGCAAATGTCAGATAATATTCACTTTCAAAATGATGTTCTGATTGCTCAAATTGTCCGCGTCTTTCTTGGTCAACAATCCATGCCGCAGGGTCTTTGAATGCGCTATGCGGGTAATCTGGCGCAGCATGGCGGCAGGCTTCAAAATAGAGCGCCCACCCCGAACCAAAGCGCCGTAGTGCATTATTGATACGCGCACATGTGGCAACCAACTCTTCCTCAGTAGCGCTGCCCAAATCAGGCCCCCGAAACCTTGCTGTGCGCTGGAAGCTGCCATCTTTATTGAGCACTATGCCCGGTGCAATTAAGCAAGCCCAAGGTAGATAATCAGCAAGCCTTGCAGGCTGCTTTTGGTATTCGGCTAAATTTAGCATGACAGATAGCCTTTGTGTTTGATGTGGCGAGCAAGCACATCCATAAATTTAGGATCGCGCTTGGCGAAATAGACAGACAGGGAATGGGAGATGATCCAATAGACAATCCCAACGACCGCAAGCTGAAGGCCAAGCCCAAAGGCGGCTGCAAGCGTCCCGTTCAGGATTGCTGCCGTTCTTGGCGCGCCGCCGAGCAAAATCGGCTCGGTCAGCGAGCGGTGCAAAGGTATGGAGAAACCATCAATCATTAGATTAGCGCTCCGCCGCTAAACTTGAAGAAGGACATGAAGAAGCTGGTGGCCGTGAACGCAATCGAAAGGCCAAAGACGATTTGAATGAGCTTACGAATACCGCCGCCCGTATCGCCAAATGCCAAAGTTAAACCCGTCATGATAATAACAATGGTGCCGAATATCTTGGCAACTGGGCCTTCAATAGATTTGAGGATTTTAGTCAGCGGTGCTTCCCACGGCATAGAAGAGCCTGACGCAAAGGCCGGTTCTGCGAACAAGACGATAGCGAGGGTAATTAGTACCAAATAAGTAAGTTGACGAGTGGACATAGGAAGCTCCTTTAAGGGTTGGTTTTTGGGATAAGTTTGAGAGGCGAAAAATTAGGTGCGAGTGGTTCAAGATCATATTCATCGCCGTGCACACCAAGAACGCGGGCTATGGTCTCGACGCGGCGAGCCAAGCCACGGCCAGAGATGAACACGATGACATTGATTGCTTCAGCAATCAGTGTGCGCGGGACAGAGCTTGCGCCCTCCAAGATTAGCTGCTCGATGCGGTAAATTCCTGCTTCGGCAGAATTAGCATGGACAGTGGCAATGCCGCCCGGATGGCCCGTATTCCATGCCTTGAGCATATCAAGCGCTTCCGGGCCGCGTACTTCGCCAACGACTATGCGGTCGGGGCGCAAGCGCAATGTGGAGCGTACAAGGTCGGCAAGTTTTACGTCTTGTCCCCCAGAAGAATAATGTGTCCGTAATGCCACAGTGTCTTCTGCGCCGCATTGTAACTCTCGCGTGTCTTCGAGAATGAGCACCCGGTCATTGCAGTTGGCTATTTCGGCAAGCAGTGCATTGGCGAGTGTGGTTTTGCCGCTAGATGTGCCACCAACAATTAGGATATTAAGCTTGGCATTAACTGCGTATGACAGTGCGTCCGCTTGTGCTTTTGTCATCGTCCCAGATTCTACATAATTTTCTAATGTGAAAATCTTCGCCGCACCTTTGCGGATAGAAAAACACGGCGCAGAAACGACGGGTGGCAATAAGCCCTCAAACCGTTCTCCGCCGCCCGGAAGTTCTGCGCTTACGATAGGTCTATTAGTAGTCACCTGTTGACGGATATGACTGGCGACTAATTTCACTATGCGCTCGGCATCTGGCGGCGTGATGATTTCACCCGTGTAAACTCGGCCTTCGCCGTGACGGTCAAGCCATAATTTACCGTCCGGATTGACCATAATCTCAATGACGTTTTTATCATCAAGCGCCGCGCCAATCACCGGCCCCATAGCGGAGCGCAGCATTGCTAAGGTGCGGCTTGCGGTGACGGGGTTTAGATTAGTTGACATTGCGTACCCCCGCTCTTGAGGCTTTGCTTTGTGCGAGCTTGGCTCTGGCGAAGCGTTCAATTTCCTCTTTGGTGAAGAAGTCTTCGTCGCCGACCATGATGTCTTCGAGGGCGCGGAATAATGTACGCCCGCCACCTTTCATGTAACCGCCCAAACGGTTGACGAATAATTTGAATTTGAGCACGCCTTCATCGGCTAAGTCTTGTTTATCGTCGTCTTGCAATTCCGGGGTCATGGTCAAATAATACAAAACGAATAGAGAGAAAGTTTCGGTGGCGAGGTTAAGGTCGCGAGTGTGCCGCGCATCATGCCGCGCCAAAACATCGAGCCGCGCGATAATGCCTTCGTCGCGTTTGCCTTCGACCTCATAGCTAAAATATACGGCCAAGGCTTTGTCGATAATTTTGGAGCGCGTCTCTTTGGGTTTGCGCGCCGCATCTGCGAGCTTGTGATAATTGGCGGGCGAGACTCTGGCCCGTAATCTGTGTGTGAGTGCATCCATAGTTAAATCTCCATATCCTTGTCACCAGTCCGCGCAATTTGGTGAGCGGCGATAACGGGTTTCATGATGTCATCCAGCCTACGGCTAGAAACTTCATTGCCGTCATCATTAAACATTTGTTCGTGGTCTTTGGCTTTTGGCTGTTTGGGGGCTTGCTGTTTGTCATCCACTTTTGGTTGGCGGTCTTTGCCCGCCGTGTCCGCTGGAATATCTTTCATGTCTTCGCGCTTCACCACCAAACGATCATCCACGAGCCGTATTTGCTTGCCCCAACGGCAATCCTGCGGAGGGGGGAATCCGGTTGGATCATTTGGGGCATTGATGGGGGGAGCACAAACACGGCCCGTGAAATTCTTATCTGTGTAATATGTGATTTTATTTGCTTTGATCGGAGCGGTTCCTGACAACAGGATTATTTCCTCATCGGCGGGAAGCTGCATAACTTCGCCCGGCGTTAAAAGCTGCCTTGCAGTTTCTTGGCGCGATACCATGACGTGGGAGAGCCAAGGCGCTAATCTATGACCTGCATAATTCCGCATAGCCCGCATTTCTGTCGTGCTACCTACCGCGTCCGATATACGTTTGGCTGTACGTTCATCATTGGTGGCAAAGGCAATCCGTACATGGCAGTTATCGAGGATGGCATTGTTGGGGCCATACGCTTTTTCTATCTGGTTGAGCGATTGTGCTATCAAGAAAGCCCGCACGCCATAGCCCGCCATGAACGCGAGGGCGCTCTCAAAGAAATCGAGCCGCCCAAGAGCTGGAAATTCATCAAGCATGAACAGGACTTTACGGCGGGACGGATTGTTATTGGTCTCAAGACTTTCTGTAAGGCGGCGGCCTATCTGATTTAATATCAGCCGTATCAACGGTTTGGTTCTTGAAATATCTGACGGCGGCACGACAAGGTATAACGACACGGGTTTGTCCGCGTCCACTAGGTCACTAATCCGCCATTCGCATTTTGAAGTCACCTCGGCAACAGTCGGGTCTCTATAGAGAGACAGGAAACTCATCGCCGTAGACAATACACCTGAGCGTTCGTTTTCAGATTTATTGAGGAGTTCACGCGCTGCTTGTGCAACAACGGGATGGGCTTCGGCTTTGTCGCTGTTGCCGAGGTGATTGGTTTCCATCATCGCCCAAAGCGTTTTCTCGAAAGAGCGCTTAGGATCAGATAGAAATGAGGCTACGCGGGCTAAAGTCTTTTCTTTCTCTGCGTAAAGAATATGCAAGATGGTGCCGACCAGTAATGAATGCGCGGTTTTCTCCCAATGGTTACGGCGTTCCAATACGCCGTCTGGGTCAACCAAAATGTCGGCAATGTTTTGTACGTCGCGGACTTCGCATTCACCTTTCCGCACTTCCAGTAAAGGATTGTATTTGGCACTGGCCGCATTGGTGGGGTCAAACAATAGGCAGTGCGAGAATGTTGAGCGCCACCCTGCTGTGAGCTGCCAGTTCTCACCCTTAACATCGTGAATGACTGCGCTGCCCGTCCATGAAAGCAATGTTGGTATAACAAGCCCCACACCTTTGCCAGATCGTGTCGGCGCAATCGCCATTACATGCTCTGGTCCGTTATGTCGTAGATAATGGTCGTGGGCTTGACCAAGAAACACGCCGTCATCCGCAAACAATCCTGCTTGCTTCATCATGGACTTATTTGCCCATTGGGATGATCCAAAGGTAGTTAGCTTTTTTACCTGCCGCCCGCGCCAGACGGAACCTGCAACGGCAAACAATGTTCCAAGGAAACCACCGCCCGCCGCTATCTGCCCGCCTTTGGCAAATATGCTCGGCGCATAAGCATCAAATGAATACCACCACTCGAACAATCTCCAAGGGAAGTATATTTTATGGCTTGAAACCGTGAACCAAGGCGCGCCCAAATAAGCGTCATAATCAAACTGCAAAGCCACCCATTGAGTCGCATACCATGTGGTCAAAATAATGGTCGTAAAGACCAAAACAATTTGTCCGATAAGTATTGATTGCGGTGACATAACCAAAGTCCATTTCTAAGTTGGACTTTAGGCTGAGCAAAATTACGACATCGGTCTAGTGTGTTTACAGGGTAAAAGTTTCAAGGTTGAGGGTAGTGGAGTGACCTTGGAGGAAAGGTTACAATTTTCATATTCTTTTACGGTTTATTTTATTGAGAAATAGCAGTAGTAGAATAGAAAGATAATTGGAGATATATACGCATGGGCGAACCAGTAGAAATTATTAAACTACGCTCTATGGTTCAGGACAGGGTTCTAACCAAAGAATTGCTAGGCACTCCTGAATTCGATGAACTTTTGAATGCAATATCTGAACACGTCCAATCTACCGACGAAAGCGTTAGAATGATTGCATTATCCGTACTCGGGCGAGCTTCTTCAGTTTCAAAACCTATGAAAACAAAGCTTTCTCCCATAATCGTACATGGGCTATCCATTCCGATCACGCAGTCAATAGAGATTAGCGATGGTGATGATAGATATTATTTTGCAAAAGCCGTGAGCTTTGCGGATGAAAACTGGATCTATGATTTTGCAATCGAACAAATAGCAAAGGAAGAAATAGCGGAAAAGGCAAGAACCGAATGGGTGAACATGGCAATCAGGAAAGCCGCAAGCCTTGAGTTTTTTTTAGCGGATATCAATAATGCTTTGAACTTAGCATTATCCAAATTAGACGCTGATTCTATAGCTAGAAGGTTATTGCGAATATCCTCTTCTCTTGAAAGCTACCTAGCGACTGAGGACATGCCAGTTGGGGATAATTTTGGAAAGCAATTATACAAATTTCATATTACTCACAATAGTCGCAGAGGCCCGGATGAAAGAAAATTACGTCTAAGTGCCGCAAAAGAACAAATAAGCTCAATCATCAAAATTATTCGTCTCAATATTGCCGCCAATAACGATCCTGAACTTTATAAAACCGCTGGAGCTATTCTTAGGTGGTGGCATCCGGCAGCTCCGCCGCAAGAATTATCTGCGCTCACAACTAGGGTGGCAGAAATTGGCTCCAAGACATTGCATATGTATGCTCGGCAGGGGGTAAAAAGAATGGCGCTAAGAAAATCCTTGGTGGATGTCTGTGGCAAACCCGCCCTAGATCGCATAACAAAAGCAATTGCCGATAGCGACCCAAGTTTAGATAGTGAAGTATCGCATTGGTTTGCCACTGGCGAAGAATTACGAACAGCCCACAAAAATGAGGCAGTGAGCCATCAGTCATCAAAAACATTTGATGAAAATTTCGCTCACCTAATGATAGCTCTTTCCTCATCAAAATTAAATCAAGATGATATTGGTCTAGTTAGTGAAAGTGTGGGCGCTGTTTTCCCCGAAGAATCCCAAGTTTTTAAAACGGCAACAGACCAAATTGCTATAATTAAGCAGTGGGTACGTTCCTTGGCGAGGTCTCGGCGACTTGAATTGCTTGGAAAATCATCTGAACAGGTTAAATATGATCCTGTCTTACATGATGGCATGAATGACATGCTTTTGAATGCGGATGTTAAAGTAGCGCGGCCTGGCGTTGTAAAGAAAAGCGAAGGACGGCCAGATACAATAATTGTAAAAATGCAAGTTAGGGGAATATAGGTGAACAAAAAAATTGCAGAGTTTCTGATCAGAAGTTTGTTGGAGCGAATTGAACAATCTAACGAAAAAACATTTTTGTCTTCAGATGAGGCGGCAGCGATCAAATTACTTTTTAGCAAAACGGACGGTAGTTTACCAAAAGGTGAGCTAGATGCACCAAATACAGATCAAGAGTTTACACCAATCGTTGCCCTTTCAATTAACTTTGACGATGTCAATACAGACCAAATAATGTGCCTAGATTTTGGCACATCTTTTTCAAAAGCATTTGCTTGTAAAGACAACGGGTTGTTTGCAGAGCCTGATTTGATTGAGTTGCATTTAGACTACCTCTTGGATGGTTCTCCGAATTATTTACTACCTTCAGAATTGTTTATTGATGGTGATGATATTTACTTTGGCGCATCAGCGAGACGTAGATTTAATACCGTTGAAGCAGACCAGACGAGGTTAATTGATTCTCCAAAGCAATACATGACGCTAGGAACCGAAGTTTCTAAACTATCAGAAAAAACTTTGCCTGAAACCAAGGATCCAAAGAATCGGTTGTCGCAAAGAGATGCGCTAGTAATTTACATAGCACATTTTAACAGGCTTGCTGAGAAAGCACTCGAGGAAAAGAATTGTTCAGTTAATACTGTTAGGCGTTACACTCACCCAGCTTGGGGGAAAGAAACTATAAAAGCCAATTCACTGGCGATGAAAAGAATCGTAGCAGAAGCGATTGCTATTTCCCGAGCATACCCAGATGAGTTTTTAAAATCCGCAAATATAAACATGGTCAAACAAATGCTAGTCGCTGCTGAAAAGTTAGATGAGTCAGAGTTACCATTAAATTTACTTAAGGGTGCTGTTAGAGAAGCTACCGCAGCTGGCTGCGGTGCACTAACAGCAACACCAGAAGGTAAACGTGAGGCATATGTGATTTTAGATATTGGTGCAGGCACAACAGATATAGCCGGATGTATTTGTGTACATAATTCTATTACCGATGAAATTAAGGTCTCTGAAGTTGAAACTGCTGCAAAAGCCTTTAACAAAGCTGGTAATTTTTTAGACCAAATTTTGTTAAATATGGTTCACGGTAAATTACCATATGACAAGAATTCAATTGAATACAAGCAAGTCAATAACGACCTCCGTCGCAAGATCAGAGCATATAAAGAGACGTTATTTGTGGATGGTGATTTATTAATTCCTTTAGTCACAGGGGATAATGTGAATATTGCCTTAGATGATTTCATGTCTGACAGCAGGATAGAAAAGTTTATTAGTGACATTCAACTAACCATACAAGAGGCTGCATTTGCGGTACACCCTGATGGCGGCACGGTAAAGTTAGTGCCCACAGGTGGGGGCGCACGCTTATCTTTTATTCAAAAATTTGTTAACAATGGAGCGCGTAAGGAAAGCAAAACAATTCAATATGATCAAGTTGACGCAATGCCTAGTAGTTTAAAACTATCAAACCCTGACCTTATTGAACCATATCCTCAGCTGGCAGTTGCAGCAGGTGGTTCATTACCATCACTGCCAAAACAAGTTCCTCCTATTCCAACAGGACCTACTAATACTCCTAAAAGTTATATGAGGCCTTCATATAAAAAGACATATTAAACCCTCATAAAAGGCGTAGGAAAACTAACTAATCTCCCGCCCCTTATTCAGCGTCCATGAAATTGTATTCCCCCGCATAATTCCGGATACGGCTTTGCCGCGATTTCTTTCTAGGGTGTCGCGCCAAGGGACGAGGGTGAAATCTTTGGCGCGTTCTATGATGTCGTATTT
>Ga0316204_10006033_pt1 | contig 19138 bp, 20 predicted proteins | sample 6monrhotite_MG_2_FD_205661 | JGI IMG/M metagenome (GOLD analysis project Ga0316204, IMG submission 205661) | Microbial mat bacterial communities from mineral coupon in-situ incubated in ocean water Damariscotta River, Maine, United States -... | ecosystem: Environmental > Aquatic > Marine >...
ACGTTATTGTCACATCGCCGCCTGCACCCGGTTGGGGTGGGCGCTATTGGATTTTGGTCAAAGTCACCACCGATACAGGGGTGACAGGTTGGGGCGAATGTTACGCCAGTTCCATCGGTCCCAAAGCAATGGTTGCGGTGATTGAGGATGTGTTTGAGCGCCACATGCAGGGGGAAAACCCTGAGAACATCGAATTGATGTTTCGCCGCGCCTATTCATCCGGCTTTACCCAGCGACCAGATTTGACGGTGATTGGCGCGTTCTCGGGGCTTGAGATCGCCTGTTGGGATATTTTGGGCAAGGATCGGGATCGCCCGGTTTATGCGCTTTTGGGCGGGCGGATGAATGAACGTGTGCGGGCCTATACCTATCTTTATCCCATGGACCATCATGATCTGGGTGCGTTCTGGACATCGCCAGAGATGGCCGCAGAAGCGGCAGCGGATTGTGTGGCGCGGGGCTATACTGCGGTGAAGTTTGACCCCGCCGGGCCTTACACCCTGCGCGGCGGTCATATGCCCGCCATGAGCGACATTGCGCAATCCGTAGCCTTTTGCAAAGCCATCCGGGAGGCAGTTGGCGACAAGGCCGATTTGTTGTTTGGCACCCATGGCCAGTTTACCACGGCGGGTGCCATTCGATTGGGTCAGGCGCTGGAGCCTTATAGCCCACTGTGGTTTGAAGAGCCGATCCCGCCGGATGCGGTAGAGCAGATGGCGCAGGTGGCCCGGTCTGTGCGCATCCCCGTGGCAACCGGCGAGCGGTTGACGACCAAAGCCGAATTTGCACCGATACTGCGGGCGGGAGCGGCGGCGATCCTGCAGCCTGCCCTTGGCCGTTCAGGCGGGATATGGGAGACCAAGAAGATCGCCGCGATGGCCGAAGTCTACAACGCCCAGATGGCGCCGCATCTCTATGCAGGGCCGGTGGAGTGGGCGGCCAATATCCATCTGGCTGTGTCCATCCCGAATATCCTGATGGCAGAGACCATCGAGACGCCGTTCCATGACCAATTGATCAAAGGGTCGATCCGGGTGGAAGAGGGGTTCATCCCTGCCCCAACCGCGCCCGGCCTTGGCATTGAGGTGGACGAAGATCTTGCACGGGCCAATCCCTATCTGGGCAACGACTTGCATTTACAGATGCAGGAAGCGCCTTGTGACTATGTCAACGGGAACGCTTTTGAGGGCGGTGCGCCTGCGCACAAAGACTAAGCGCACGCACCTGCCACCAGCTGCTGCGCCGCGGCCGCGATCCCCTCACGAGAGGGCATTGTGACGCCGTAGGCTGGCCCCGTGGCGATAAAGCTGTCTTCGGCGACGATCCGGGCGGTTTGATGTTTGCCCGCCTCCAGCATCAGCGCCATCAGCGCCTCGGCCTGACCGCCGGTGCGGCGGCATTCATCGACGATCAACACGGGTCGGTCGCCGATGGCCTCAAGCAAGGCCTGTTCCGGCAGAGGCGCAAGCCAGCGCAGATCAATCACCCGTGCGTCGATACCACTTTCCGCCAGATCATGCTGTGCCTGACGACTGAGGTAGTGACCATTGCCATAGGTCACAATCGCCAGATCCACGCCATCGCCATGCACGCCAACAGTGTCCAGCCCGATCCGCTGATCCGGCGCGGGATAGCTGCGCATCCACCCCCCATCGCCCGCCTCAAGCAGATCACGCATCGGATAAAGCGCGATTGGTTCTACAAATATCACCACCCGCTGTTCCTCGCGGGCAAGGCGATGCGCCTCGCGCAGCATCATCGCGGCCTCATCGCCGCTGGACGGACAGGCAATGATCAACCCCGGAATGTCGCGCAGCACCGCCAGCGAGTTGTCATTGTGGAAATGCCCGCCAAAGCCCTTTTGATAGCCCAGCGCCGAAATGCGGACGACCATCGGGTTGGCCCATTGCCCGTTTGAGAAAAACGGCAAGGTCGCCGCCTCGCCGCGCAGCTGGTCCTCGGCGTTGTGCAGATAGGCCAGAAACTGGATCTCGGGCATCGGAATAAACCCGTTGTGGGCCAGACCAATGGCCAAGCCCAGAATGCTCTGCTCATCCAACAGCGTATCAATGACCCGCGCGGGGCCAAACCGGGCATGCAGCTTTTGCGTAACCCCGTAGTTGCCGCCTTTGCGCCCGACGTCCTCGCCCATCAGCAAGGTCTCATCATGGGTCAACATCAGATCATGCATGGCCCAGTTGATCAGACGAGACATGGGCTGTGGTTGATCCATCTGCGCCAGATCGCCGCCAAATATCTCGGCGCGGCGGTCCGCAGATGGGCCATTGCTGGGCGCACAAACACGGGCGGGCGGGATCAGGCTTTTCATCACCTCTTCTGCGCTTTTCAAACGCGGAATCTCGGCCATTTCCTGCGCAGCTTCGGCCACATCGGCCAATGTGCCCTGATAGATGCCAAGAACATCATCAGCCGAAGCCGCCCCCGCCGCGATCAAGCCCCGCGCCGAATACAGCAGCGGATCATGGGCCTCGTCCGCCTCAACCTCGGCCTTGGGCAAATAGGATGTCACGACATCCGGCCCCGCATGCCCATACAGCCGCACCGTGCGCAGGTGCAAAAACGCCGGTTTGCGGTGAAGTCGCACCCATTCGGCGGCCTCCTGCGCGGCGGCAAAGGCGGCATACATGTCCAGCCCATCCGCCTCGAAATATTTCAATCCGGGGCGGACCGACATGGAGGATTTTACCCAACCCGTCGGCGTCTTGGTCGAGATCCCGATACCGTTGTCTTCGCATACGAACAGCAATGGCAAAGGCACTGCCTGAACAGCCGTCCAACAGGCCGCATTGATCGCCCCCTGCGCGGTGGAATGATTGAGCGAGGCATCGCCAAAACTGCACATCACAATCCCGTCCCGCGCCAGAACCGCATGCTCAGGCCGGTTGCGGCGGGCGAGGCCGATACTATGCGCCGCCCCAACGGCCTTGGGCAGATGGCTGGCAATTGTCGAGGTCTGCGGCGGGATCATTAAAGGCCGCGAGCCCAGAACCTTGTGCCGCCCGCCACTGGTTGGATCTTCCGCCGCACAAGCAAAGCTGAGCAGCATGTCGCGCATAATACCTTCGTGACCGGCCTTGCCAGCGCGGGCAATCTGAAACGCCGCATCGCGGTAATGCAGGAATGCCATATCATCCACGCGCAGCGCATGGCCCACCGCCGCCATTCCCTCATGACCGGATGATCCGATGGTATAAAACCCCTGCCCCTGCTTTTGCATCACCCGACTTTGCAAATCCAAGGCGCGGCTCAACACCTGCGCCCGGAACACCGACAAAGCGTCCGCCTGTTCAAGAGTTTCAACAGGGCTATCCCCAACGGGAAAATCCTGCGCGGGCACCCGGCGCAGGAAGTTTTCATGCACAATACTGACGCGGTCCATCTGGATCCTATGTTCTGGGTGCCACCTGCCGGACCCTCATCCAACACAGCAGCGCATCAAAGGAAAAGCCAATCAAAGAAACGTCTTTTCCCTTTTTGGTCTCAAATACTTGGAGGGGGAGTTTGAGGGGGAGGAACGCCCCCTCAAACCCAGCTTTAGAAAAACGCCTGAAGGCCGGTTTGCGCACGCCCCAGGATCAGCGCATGCACATCATGGGTGCCTTCATATGTGTTCACGGTCTCAAGGTTCATCATGTGGCGGATCACCTGGAACTCACCGGAAATCCCGTTGCCGCCATGCATGTCACGGGCATGCCGCGCCACCTCAAGTGCCTTGCCGCAGTTGTTGCGTTTGACAATCGAAATCATCTCTGGCGCGGCATTGGCTGCATCCATCAGACGTCCCACCTGAAGCGAGCCTTGCAAACCCAGTGAAATCTCGGTCATCATATCGGCCAGCTTCTTCTGGAACAGCTGGGTTTGCGCCAGCGGCTTGCCAAATTGCTTGCGGTCGAGCCCATATTGACGCGCCGCGTGCCAGCAGAACTCTGCCGCGCCCATCGCGCCCCAGCTGATGCCATAGCGGGCACGGTTCAAACAGCCAAACGGCCCCTTGAGACCCTGCACATGCGGCAACAGGGCATCCTCGCCCACTTCGACATTGTCCATCACGATCTCACCGGTGATCGACGCCCGCAGCGACAGCTTGTTGCCGATCTTGGGGGCAGACAGGCCTTTCATGCCCTTTTCCAGCACGAAACCGCGGATCTTGCCGCCGTGTTCTTCGGATTTGGCCCAGACCACAAAGACATCCGCTATCGGCGCGTTCGAAATCCACATTTTTGAACCGGTCAGCTTGTAACCCGTTGCCGTTTTCACAGCGCGGGTTTTCATGCCAGCGGGGTCAGACCCGGCATCCGGTTCTGTCAGGCCGAAACAGCCGATCCATTCACCGCTGCACAGCTTTGGCAGGTATTTCTTGCGCTGCTCTTCGGAACCGTAGGCATAGATCGGATACATCACCAGGCTGGCCTGCACCGACATCATCGAACGGTATCCGCTGTCCACCCGTTCCACCTCACGCGCCACCAACCCGTAAGACACGTAACCGCCGCCAAGGCCGCCGTATTCCTCGGGAATGGTCACGCCCAAAAGACCCATGTCACCCATTTCTTTGAAAATGGACGGGTCGGTGTCTTCGTTGGCAAAGGCATCAATAACCCTTGGCTGCAGCTTTTCCTGCGCATAAGCGCGGGCGCTGTCCTGGATCATCCGTTCGTCTTCGGTCAATTGATCTGTCAGGCGGAACGGGTCCGCCCAGTCAAATGTGCCCAGATCAGGGGCGTCTTTGGCACGCAGCGCAGGCGCATCAGCGGTCATATCTCGTCCTTTCAGAAATCGTCAATTTGGCCGCAGTATTGCAAAACCGCGCTGCAAACACTATCGCTGCTTTGTTCTGCATTCATGAGAAAAAGTCATATGATCGCCCCGCGCCGGTTCTTGCCCTCGATCTCTGCCCTTCTCGCGTTTGAGGCCGTCGCCCGCCTTGGCAGCGCCACGCGGGCCGCGCATGAGCTGTCCCTGACCCAGAGCGCGATCAGCCGCCAACTCAAAACCTTGGAAGAACAGCTTGGCGTGCCGTTGCTGGCGCGTCAGGGGCGGCAATTGACCCTGACCGAGGCGGGACATTCCTATGTTGGAGAGGTCCGCGCGATTCTGAACCGCCTTGCGCAGGCCTCTGTCTCCGTGCGCACCAATCCTGTTGGCGGCTCGCTTAACCTCGCGATTCTGCCCGCCTTCGGCATGCATTGGCTAGCGCCCCGCCTGCGCGATTTTGCCCGCAGCCACCCCGAGGTGACCGTCAATCTCAGCACGCGCCTACAACCCTTTGCCATTCAGGACAGCGGGTTTGATGCCGCAATCCATTTTGGTTTTGAGGACTGGCCGGGGGTGAATTACCTGCCCCTGATGCCCGAAACCGTGGTCCCTGTCTGCGCCCCAGACTTGCTAGAGGCGCCCCTGACCGATCCACAAGACATTCTCGACCACCCCTTGTTGCATCTCGAAACCCGCCCACGCGGCTGGGCCCGGTGGCTTGCCGCATTAAATGTCGAAACCGATCCGCCCGCCGGCATGATGTTCGATCAGTTTTCCACCATGGCACAGGCCGCCATTCACGGCCTTGGCGTTGCCTTGCTGCCGACCTTTTTTGCAGAGCCATATCTGCGCGAAGGTCAACTGCAACTGGCTTCGCGTGAGACCACCCAAAGCATTGGCAGCTACTATCTGGTCTGGCCGCATGACCGTCCAGAGGGGGCCGCGCTGTCCTCGTTTCGCGATTGGCTGTCGGAACAGGCGAAACTGCCCCTGCGCGACTGAGGCCTGCAACGTTTACGCCAAAATTTTGCCCCATTTGATCGATATAGACAATTTACATGAACGGTGGGGGCCGTTGAAAGGAGCACTTCGATGCTTAACTCATTCCGCATGAGCACATTTGCTTTTGCCGCCGCAGCTGTTTGCATCGCAAGCCCGGCTGTATCGGAAGAGCACACCGTGTTGATCGAGGACGGCGGGTATTTCCCGACCATCACCTATGCGTTGCAAGGTGACACAATCGTTTTCATCAACGACAGCGACGCCTCACAAACAGTGTCCGGTCCTGACGAGAGTTGGACCTCAGGTGCGATCCCCGTGGATGGCAGCTTTGAATTGGCGCTGATGGAAGACACCCCGTTGATCTTCAATGGCGGCGTTGACCTTGAAGGCGTTGATATCGAAGGAGAAATCTCCTACGAACCGGCGCCGCTGGACGAATAACCAAATCCCGAAGCCGCAGCCGGACTGCGGTTTTTGATGACGCTAGAAGGGCTCGATCAATTCGGGCCCTGAAGCGCGGTTTGAATTTACCGCACGGTCCACCCTGTGCCACTGCAAAAGGTCGTCTTTTGCAGGTTGCATCAGTGTGGCCGCCCCTTTGCCTTGCTCTCCCAGCCACAGCGGCCAATCGTCCTTTTCAACGATCACGGGCATCCTGTGATGGATGTCCTGCATGGGTGCATTGGCCCCGGTGGTCACCACTGCGCAGGTGGGAATCATGTCCCCTTCCGGTGTTTTCCAATTTTGCCAAACCGCCGCAAAGGCAAGTGGCGAGGTGTCCCGCCGTGTAATGTACCAAGGATCACGGCCGCCTTCGGCGTCCTTGGTCCATTCATAAAATCCACTACAGATGATCAACCCGCGCCGTTCCCGCGCCGCCGCACGAAAGGCCGGTTTCTCCGCAATGGTTTCGGCCCGTGCATTGATCAACAAGGGTCCACCACTGGGCTTTTTGTACCAGACCGGAATGAACCCCCAACGCATCGCGCCCAGCCGTCTGTGACCATCTGAACCCGAGGTAACAATATGCACATCCGTCGTTGGGCAGACGTTGTAGTTCGGCACCTTTGGCAGAGCGTTGGCAGGCGCAGCTGCAAAAATCTGCGCCATCGCATCATGGGGCAATGTCACTGCCATCCGTCCACACATGATCTTGCCCTCCCTGCCAACAGTCACAGCTTAGCGATGCGGCGAAGAACTGACTAGGGCGGCGGGCCATCCCTGACCCGCCGCCCATTGACCTTGTCATTGGCTTATTGGAATTGCGCCACGGTTGCCTTGACGATCAAGGCATGGTCCTGCGCCCGTGCGGCCCCGCCATCGCGGCAGATAATCTCGTCGCCCGGCTCTTCGGTTTGCAGGATCTCGAAACCGGCGGGCTTGCAGACGCCCATAAAGTCGAAATGCGACAGGGTCTCGGGCTCCATATAGGTGACCTTCGCGGGCGGCAACAAAGTGGACAATGCCCGCGATTCCGTATCGAGGTTCATCCCCGCAATATCCACCGGCGCGCCCATCACCAGCATCGGCCGTTCAATCGCGGCAAGGCTGCCGGGCGAAAAGGTTTGCGTGCCGCCCAGATCGTAGACCGCAAAGGCCTTGATACGCGGATCGGACAGATCCTGCGCCATCTCAATGCGATCATCTGCCGATTGCGCCACATTCCAATTGGCCAACGCCTTGCACCCGATATCAGCGGCGTCACTTGCGCAGAACGCATCAAACGCCGCCGGGTCGAACCGCCCTCCGGCCAAGGCCACGGCAGTGAACCCGCCCAGTGAGTGCCCAGCCATATAGATACGGTCCGCGTCAATAAACGGCGATATTTCAGGGTCAGTCAAAGCGTGATCAATCACCCGGCTGATGTCGCCGGGCCGATCCCACAGCGCCCGCGCGTGATCGGCATCACGCAGCCAGGTTGACGTGCCCGGATGGCTGATCGCCGCCACGATATAGCCTTCATCCACCAGCGCATCGGCCAGCCAGGTCTGGTTCATGGCATTGCCGTACATGCCGTGGGACAGCACAACAAACGGATGCTTTCCGGCCTCGGGCGCGGCATCTTTGATGACGTCGATCCCCTGCCAAACAGCATTGGTGTGAACGGTTTCGGTGCTGCCGGTCTGCGCGGTGGGATACCAAATAAATCCGCCAAGCGGGCGGTCACTGCGGCTGTCTGAAACATGCAGCTCGGCCAATCCGGTTTGCTGGTCATCGGCATAGACAGCCCCTGCACAGAGAGAAAAAGACAAGGCGGTGATGTGAAACAAGTTTTTCATGGTCGTGATCCTTTTTGGGTGTTGATGCATCCCAAATTGCCAAGCGGACTAAGTAAAACAATGGGTTGAGGGGGCCAAACCTGTCCTCTATCACGATCTAGGACAGGTCAAACGCAATCGAGGACACCAAAAGGGGGCCATAGGGATGATTTCGCTGCCATTGCCGGTGCTTGCGGCTGTGCTGTGTCTGGTGATTGCGCCGCTGATGCTGCGCCTTGATCTGGGGCGGCGCAGTGCGGCGGTCTTTTTTGCCTTGCTGTTTGCCGGGTTTGCCTTGCAGTCGCTGTTGGTCGGCCTGCGCTTTGGCTACGGCATCGAGGATTTCATCACGTTTCAGCGGGTTCTACCGCTGTCGGTCGGGCCGCTTTTGTATCTGGGGTTTCTGTCACTGGCCCTGCCCGCCGCAGATCTGCGCCGCCACGCTGCATGGCATTTGGGTGTGGCGCTGGTTCTGGCTCTGGTGCTGAGCCTCTTTGCCAACATCTACCGCGATTTTGATCTGGTGATCAGCGCCAGCTATTTGATCTATGTCGCCCTGCTGATCCGTCTGTCCCGCAAAGGACCAGATCACCTGATCTTTGCCCGCCTCGACATCGCCCGCCCGGCGCAGCGCTGGATGTTGTTGGGGGCGGTGTTGCTCTTGATCCTGCTAGTGCTGGACACCGCAATTGCGCTGAACTTCGTCTTTGCACGCGGGAACCATGCCACTGCGATGGTGTCGCTTGGCTCTCTCATGCTGATTGGATTGCTGCTGTTGATCCTGACGCGGATGCCCAGCGTTCTGGCGCCTGAACAATCCGCCCCTGCCCCCGCGCCGGAACGTGCCGCCAGTGATGAGGCAGACCTAGAACAGCTGGTCCGCGAGATGCTGATCAAAAGCCAGATCTACCTTGATCCGGACTTGTCCGTGCAGCGGATTGCCCGCCGGCTGTCGGTGCCCGAACGCAATTTGTCAGCGGCGATCAACCAAAGTCAGGGGATGAACATGTCCCAATATGTAAACGGTTTCCGGTTGGACCACGCCGCCCGCCTGCTCCGCGAGACCAATGACAGCGTGACGCAGGTCATGTCCCAAAGCGGCTTTCTGACCCGGTCGAATTTCTATCGAGAATTTCAGCGGGTGTACCGGCAAACCCCCGCGCAATATCGCGAGGGAGCGGGCGCCTAGCTACCATTCCTCGCTTCGGGGGCGGTGCTTGCCGGCGGGCACAAAGTAGATCCGCGGCGGTGAAATCAGATCAGGACACGGTACGCCCCTGTTCTCTGAGTGAAACTTCTTCCTGCACCCTACAGGATTACAGAAAAGGGCGCGCCCAGTGGAACAGATTTCTCTTTTCGCAAGTTTGCCACATGTCCGTAGAACGGCCTGATCTCTGTCCCGATGCCTCGCAGGCACGCTACCCTAAACGCCCTGATCCCGAACAGCATCCATATCTTGCTTGGCCGCCTTTTGGTGCTGTCGAATGCGCCCAGGCGGAACATTGAAAACGCGCTTGAATGCGCGGCTGAATGCCGGCTCTGATTGGTATCCAAGGCTGTCTGCAATACGGGCAACGGGTTGGGACGTTTCAAGAAGCTTTGTGCGGGCCAGATGCATGCGCCATGTGGTCAGATATTGCATCGCCGATTGACCGACCAGACGGGTGAATCTCGCCGAAAAGGCCGAACGCGACATACCCGATATTTGGGCCAAGGTTTCAACACTCCAGTCCTGCGCAGGTCTGCGGTGTATCGCCATAATCGCCCGACCAATCTGGTCGTCCCGAACGCCCTCAAGCCAACCCACCCGCGCCTCAGGGGCAGTGTTGATCCAATTTCTGATCGCCTCGATGACGACAATATCGGCCAACCGTGTGATCACTGTCTCTCCTCCGGGGCGCAGCTCTCGGGCCTCCCTTGAGATAAATTGCAGCGTGCTTTGCAGCCAATCGCTTGAATGTCCGCTCCAGGTATCGATCTTCAGAACGTTCGGAAGGAGATCCACCAGCCGTTGCCCTGCGGCATGATCAAACCGGACAATACCGTACATCACACGGGTAAGCTCGCCCCCACCGCCATACCGGAGTGTTTCGTACGCCTCTGTGACTTTGCGCACCGGAAGCGTAGAGAGATCAACCGAAGCTGTGCCAGGCTCGCTCAACAATCGATGTTTCAAGCCGCAGGTGAGCAAGACCAGATCACCCTTCTCGACCAACATCGGTGCCTCGCCAACCATTTCAAGCCAACAGCGCCCCTCGGTCACTACGACAAACGCCATAACCCCTTTGAATTCCGGAATATCAAACCCCCATGGGGCCGACAGTTCAGACTGGCAATAAAACGTGCCGGTCAATTTGAGCAGATGAAGGATTTCGCCAAGCGGATCACCTAGTGGTTTGGCAACGGAAGACGGATCAGGATTATGAGGCGTGTCTGAATTCATAGCCCGCAATTGATAGACGTCAGCTTACCTAAATGTCCAGCACGTCTGGATGAACGGATAAGTTTTGAAGACAAACCAGCATTGTTTGGATCTCCGTACGACGTATTTGTTACTCATCAAACGCAATCGGAGAAACAAAAGATGAAAACGCAGACTTTGACAAAAATTGCACTGGCCGTTTCGGGTGTGATCGCAACAGGCGTTGGTGTTGGTGTGCTGTTCGCGCCCCACGCCTTTCACGCAACAGCCGGGATAATGCTAGGTGAGGACATAAATCTGCTCAATGAGATGCGTTCATCCGGCGGCATGGTTTTGGTGTCCGGGCTGTTCATCCTGCTGGGTGCGATCCGGGCAAAGGTGGCGTTCTCGGCGCTGGTCGTTTCGAGTGTCCTATACCTGTCCTACGGCCTGTCGCGATTGGTAAGTTTGGCCGCTGATGGCATTCCCAGTGGCTCCATGCTGCAGATTTTGGTGCTTGAGCTCGTTATCGGGGGGATTTGTGCCATCCTGCTTCAGCGGGAAAGGGCATCGCGCTGATGGGTGGCTACGGCGGACAAGACCCCTACCAGTTGCTCTTACCGGAAGATAAAAAAAGGGCGCGTCCCAATGGAACGCGCCTCTCTTTATACAAACCTGATGCCTGCGGTTATTTCACAGTGATACGGCCATCCGTGTAGGGCTTGTAGGGCGCATTGGCGGCAAGATATTCCGCCGTCACATCCGCCAGATCCGGCCCGAAGTCATAGGCGTTATCTGCGCTTTTGAACATCTTGTAACCGTCGCCGCCGTTGCGGACATAGTTGTTGGACACCACGCCATAGACCTTGCCCATGTCAATCGGCGCACCGCCGACCATCACATCGCTGATGCGGCTGCCGGCTTCGGCTTTGCCGTCAAAGGCATAGGTCATGCCCGCGACCTGCGGGAAACGGCCTGCGCCTTCTTCCACCTGGCTCACACCGTTTTCGAGGGCCTCAACCAAGGTGGCACCGGTGACCTGGAACGTGGACAAAGTGTTCTGGAACGGCAGCACGGTCAGCACCTCGCCCATGGTCACCTCGCCCGCTTCGATAGAGGCACGGATGCCGCCGCCGTTCTGGATCGCCACGTCGATGCCCTGATCCTTGACCCGCGCCAGCATCGCATCGGCAATCAGGTTGCCCATGGTGCATTCCATCGCACGGCAGACCGCACGGTCGCCGCCAATGGCCTCGTTGGTCTGGGCCACAACCTTGTTGCGGATTTCTTCGAGCGGGCCTGCGGCCTCTGCGATGCGATCTACTGTGCCTTTGTCTTCGGTGACGGCGGCATCCATGATCAGCGGCTCGCCTGTGGCTTCGGTGATGTTGCCGGCGTCATCAAAGGTGACATTCAACTCACCGAGGAACTTGCCATAGGCATAGGCCTGCACAATCGCGGTGTTGCCAACCATCGTCGGGTAAGGCCCCTGCGCACGGTCGTTGGTGTTGGACAGCAGGGTGTTGGAATGCCCGCCCACGATCACGTCTACACCGGTGGTGCCTGCCGCGACCTTCTGATCGACGCCATAGCCGGAGTGGCTGAGTACGATAATCTTGTTCACGCCTTCAGCAGTCAATTTATCCACCTCGCCCTGCACCGCCTGCACCGGATCAGTGAAAACAATATTGTCGCCGGGGCTGGCCAATTCATGGGTGTCGTGCGGGGTCAGGCCGATCAGGCCAAGCTTTTCGCCGCCGCGTTCGATCACCGTGGACTTCGCCAGCTTGTCGGCCAGCAATGGCTCACCCGAGACATCGGCGTTGGACATCAACACGGGAAATTCTACCGCATCCATAAATCCGCGCAGAACTTCTGGACCATCGTCAAACTCGTGGTTGCCCACTGTCATCGCGTCATAGCCCATCTGGTTCATCATCTCGGCCGCCAGAGAGCCCTTGTAATAAGTATAGAACAACGTGCCCTGGAACTGGTCGCCGCCGTCCACAAGGATCGAATTGTTGGTCCGGCCACGGGCCGCCGTGATCGCGGTTTGCAAACGGCCAGAGCCGCCAAAGCATTTGCCTTCGCCGTTGTCTTCGGCGGAACAGGGGCCGTCATATTTGCTGATCGGCTCGAACCGGGCGTGAAAATCATTGGTGTGCAAAATCGTCAATTTGTAATCGGCTGCGGCCATGGTGCCGGTCAGTGCCAGCGCCGCTGTGGCAGTCAGGAATCGTTTCATCGGTTTTCCCCTATTGGTTTTGTTATGCCTGCATGGTGGCGCGAGGGCGGTGCGCTGTCAAAGATGTTATGCACGTCAAGCGGGATACCCCTGCGTCAAAGCCGCAAGATTGCCGCGATTCACTTGACCCCATGCGCCCCCCAAGGCATCAGGATGTTATGCTGATTTTCAAGATATTCCGGTCCGATGAATGGGCCGCGCTGCGCCGCGATGGAGAGACCACAGGCGCACCCATTGATGTGGCGGACGGCTATGTCCATTTCTCAACCGCAACGCAGGCCGCTGAAACTGCGGCCAAACATTTTGCCGGGGCCGAGGATCTGCAGCTGATTGCTGTGGATGTCGAAGCGGCAGGCGATGCCTTGCAATGGGAGGTGTCGCGCGGTGATGCGCTGTTCCCGCATTTGTACCGTAATATGACCATGGCCGACGTCGTCTGGGCGCAGCCCTTGCCACTGGTGGATGGTGTGCATCAATTTCCTGCCGGACTGGAAGAGGCGAGCGAATGACCGTGTATATCGATCCTGATCGCGCCCAGTTTGACGCGTTCAAGGGGCTGGACCGCGAAACACCCATCGAGATGGTCAATCTGGTCGCCCTGAATGATCTGGCCAATTATCCCGGCGATCATGAACTGGCCCGCGATGGCCTGACCGGGGCGCAGGCCTATGGCAACTATGGCAAGCAAAGCGCGCCGGTGCTGGCCAAGGTCGGCGGCAGTATCCTGTGGCGGGGCAAGTTCGAGACCACGTTGATCGGGCCGTCCGATGAGATCTGGGATCTGATGTTTATCGCCCGCTATCCGAATGCCCATGCCTTTCTCGCCATGATCTCTGATCCTGACTATCAAAAGGCAGTGGTCCACAGGCAAGCGGCTGTAAAAACCTCGCGGTTGATCCGCGCCGGCGCCTTGCCGATCACGGATGAATTTGCATGACCGCGCTACTGGAACGGCTCGGCCTTGCTGGCCTGCACAAGATCGACCCAGAGGCCGCACATGGGCTGGCAATCCGCGCCTTGCAGATGGGGCTGACCCCGACGCCCGGTCCGGTCACATCACCCCGATTGAAGACCACGCTTGCCGGTTTGGATCTGCCAAATCCGGTTGGATTGGCCGCCGGATTTGACAAGAATGCCACCGCAATTGCGCCGCTGTCCCGCGCCGGGTTTGGGTTTATCGAAGTCGGCGCCGCAACGCCGCTACCACAGCCGGGCAACCCCAAACCGCGCCTGTTTCGTCTGACCGAAGACCGCGCCGCGATCAACCGCTTTGGCTTTAACAACGAGGGCATGGAGGCGATCACCGCCCGTCTGGCACGGCGCGGCGCGGGCGTTCCGGTGGGGCTGAACCTTGGCGCGAACAAAACCAGCACCGACCGCGCCGCTGATTTTGCCAAGGTCATGACCGTCGCCCGAGATCATGTGGATTTTGCCACGGTCAATGTATCCTCCCCCAATACCGAAAAACTGCGCGATTTGCAGGGCAAGGCGGCTTTGGCGGCCCTGCTCGACGGGGTTATGGACGTGCGCGGCGCAACGCCAGTGTTCTTGAAAATCGCACCGGATCTGACGCCGGACGAGATTGAGGATGTGGCTGATGTGGCCAATTCCGCCGGTGTTGCCGCGATCATCGCCACCAACACCACATTGGACCGGGGCGGACTGAAAAGTTCGCACAAGGGCGAAGCGGGCGGTTTGTCAGGCGCACCACTGTTTGATAAGTCCACTCGCGTTTTGGCGCGGCTTTCGACAATGACGGACATTCCACTTGTGGGCGTGGGCGGCATCGCCACCGCTGAGCACGCCTATGCCAAAATCCGCGCAGGCGCCTCTGCGGTGCAACTTTACACCGCGCTGGTTTACGGCGGGCTTTCAATGGTGTCCGATATCGCAACGGGCCTTGATGGCCTGTTGGCCCGCGACGGGTTTGCCACTGTGGCCGATGCGGTCGGCACGAACAAGGAAGACTGGCTATGATCACCATTTAGCACAATCCGCGCTGCTCAAAATCGCGGCAAACCCTGGCCCTGATCGAAGCGACGGGTGCCGCGGTCACGGTGCGCAGATACCTTGACGATGCCCCAACAGCGGCGGAAATCGAAGCCGTCCATGCGGCGCTTGGCACGCCGCCGCTGATCGAGATGATGCGCAGTGGGGACAAGGCGTTTAAGGATCTGGGCCTTGGAAAGGACAGCTCCGATTCCGAACTGCTCAGCGCCATGGCAGCGAAGCCTGCGTTGATCGAACGTCCGATTGTGATCAAGGGGGATCAGGCGGTCATTGGCCGGCCGCCAGAGAACGTCAGAGCGCTGCTTTAAGGACCGGAGTTTTCAAAAACTCCGAACCGATTTCTTCGAAGAAATCGAACTGGGCGCGCGACGCCCCATCCGCGCTACACCGGAAATTCCAAAATTTCCGGCCCGTTTTCTTGACAGAAAACGACTAAACCGCCGCTTCCAGTTTCGGATACCGCCACGCCAAGGTTGCGGTACGCGCCACGAAAGAGATCAAGATCGACACCCATAGCCCGTGATTGCCCAGCCACGGCACCAAGATCAACGCCGCCGCTGCATAAATCACAAAAGACACAAGCATCATGTCACGCATATCGCGCGACCGCGTCGCCCCGATAAAGATCCCGTCGAGCATAAACGCCCCGCAGCCCAGCACCGGCATCAAGACCACATAGGGCAGGAATTCTCGCGCGGCCTCGCGCACGTTGGGCGCGGTGGTCATCAGGTCAATCAACCACGGACCCGCGATCCAAAAGCCGACCATCAGCAATGAACATATGAAAAACGCCCAGCCCGAGGTCAGCAATGCACCGCGCCGCAACACACCGCGCCGCCCTGCGCCAAAGGCTTGGCCCACAATCGCTTCGGCGGAAAAGGCAAACCCGTCAAGGGCATAGGAGGTAATCATCAAGAACTGCATGAGCACCTGATTGGCCGCCAATGTGACATCACCAAACCCGGCCCCAACAAACAGAAACGCCACGAACATCGCTTGAAGCAGCAGCGACCGCAGCAAAATATCCACATTCAGCTGCATCATCCTGACCCATCTGGCGCGGGCAAAGATCTGAGCCCGGTCGCGCCAAGCGCCACTTTGAAACACTTCGCGGCAGAACCACAAACCCAGCGCGGCACCGCTCCATTCGGCGATAAAGGTCGCAAAGGCCACGCCGCTCACGCCCCATCCGAGCCCAAGTACGAACCACAGATCCAGCAGGATATTCAGCCCGTTCATCCACAGTTGCAGCATCAGCACCGCACGGGTGCGTTCCTGCGCAATCAGCCATCCGGTGATCGCATAAAGCGAGATCGCCGCCGGGGCAGACCAGATGCGCACCGCCATATAGTCTTGTGCGAGCGTTTCGACCTCTGCCGATCCCGGCGCAACCTGAAACGCGCCCCAGAACAGCGGCATCTGCAGGGCCACCAAGACCGCGCCTGCCCCCGCGCCGATCATCAAGCCACGACTTAGCAGCGCGGCCACCTCGGCCTGATCGCCCTGCCCTGCGGCCTGCGCGGTCAGGCCAACCGTGCCCATGCGCAAAAAGCCAAAGATCCAATAGAGTGCCGACAGGATGATTGCGCCCAACCCGACCGCGCCAATGGGCGCTGCCAGCCCCATCTGGCCCACAACGCCGGTGTCCACCGCACCAAGGATCGGCACCGTGGCATTGGACAGGGCAATCGGGATCGCAATATGCAACACCCTGCGGTGCGTCACCGCCTCTTTTGGGCCAATGTCCCGCGTGCTTAGGTCGGCATCTTGCAACGGGTCTGACATCACCCCTGCCGCGTGGGCAGAACAAAGTGGCCCGTGGCCTGCGCAAAGAGCTTGCTGCGGTTGTCTTGCCATGCCTCGACATGCACCGAGGCATAGCGCCGGCCAGACCGGTTGATCCGCGCCCGTGCATTGGCATCACGTGGCAGCCCGGTACGCAGATAATCCACGGTAAAATCGACCGTTTTGGGCAGGCGCGGCAGGTGGGAATGATCCAAATTGTTCACATCCAACGCGCCGCTTTCCATATCTTCCCAGATCAATCCCCAGCTGAGGGTGATAATCGCGGTCACCTCCAGAAAGGCCGCCGTGGCCCCGCCGTGCAAGGCAGGCAAAATCGGATTGCCGATCAGGGATTGGTCAAACGGCATCACCGCCGTCAGCTCATCCCCGCGGCGTTCAAACTCGATGCCCAAGAACTGGATATAGGGCACCCCTTCAACCATGGTGCGCAACACGGCATCACGTCGCTTTTTGACAACTTGGACAGGCTCTGGCGGGCGGCGCTTGTTCATTTGTGTCCCTCCACAGTGAAGGTGCCGGTCGCGATGGCGACCGGATTTTCGCTGTCATCATCTGACGCCGCGGCACGGACAAAAGCGACCGATCGGGTGACATGATAGCACGTCGCGCGGGTGGTGATTTTCTGGCCCGGTGTCGCCGCCCGCAGATATTCAATCCGCAGATCAAGCGTTGCGGTGCCGGCAGGATTGCTGGGGTGGCTCATCACCGCCGCGCCGCAGCTGGTGTCCATAAGCGCGGAAACTGCGCCACCATGCACGACCCCTGTTTTGGGATCGCCGATCAGTTTTTCCGAATAGGGCATCGAAATCACGGCCGTGCCGTTGTCCAGCTCATCCAGATGCATGCCCAGCGCCACGGAATGCGGCAGGGCCTGAATGAACTGGCGTGCCATCTTTATCTTATCTGACATGGAAGATTGGTCCTCGCCTGCGGTTTGGCTCTTTATCATCGTGTGGCCAACAAAGGGCAAGCCCGCTGCTTGCGCTTGGCTTGGCATGATCATAGCTTGGGCGAGAGGAGAGACCGAACATGGCAGAAGACCGCCTGACCTTCAAAGAAATGTGCGCCAAATTTGATGTCACACCGCGGACACTGCGGTATTATGAGTACATCGAATTGCTGGAACCGGACCGCGAGGGACGGGCACGATTTTATGGACCCCGCGAAAGCGCCCGCATGAAATTGATCATGCGGGGGCGCAAGTTCGGCTTTTCACTGGAAGACATCCGCCAATGGTTGCTCATCTACGAACACGAAGGCAACGAGGCCCAGATGCGCGCTTGGGTCGAGATGGCAGACGGCCAACTGCTTGAGTTGGCAGATCAGCGAGTGCAGTTGGACGAGGCAATCGACGAGTTGCAGAAACTGCGTGATGAAACGGCAAAAACCATCGGGCTGGACTGACCAAACCGGACGTCAAAAGGTTGAACTAGTTCACCTTGCTTGCGCGTTTGGCCATTAGCCCATCAACGACACGCTGCAAATCAGCAGCAATGGCAATCAGGTCAGAAATGGTCTCACCGCGTGCGGTTTCTGCCAGATCATAGGTCGCCCGTTCAATCAGCATCACGGCCTCTTGCAACTCTTCTGCGGGCAACGCACGGGCCTTGCAAAGCGTGGTCTCGGTCATTTCTACCTCAAAAGCCATTCTGGCTCACTTCTCTTTGAAAAATGTATTTCAGCGCTAGCTAGTTGCTGCCCAAGGGCCGGTCATGTCACGCAATTGCGTTACACCACCTGCTTGCGGCGCAATTGCAACAAGCCCGATCCCAGCCCGCGCACGGCGGCTGTCGTGCGGTCGTTGACGCCCAGTTTGTCAAACATCCGGCGGGTCATCGTGTCCACCGTGTGCCGCGAAATACCCAGGATCTCGGCAATCACCGAATTGCTTTTGCCCCGCGCAATCCAACGCAGCACTTCCAGTTCTCGCGGGGACAAATCCACCTTGGCGCGATCTTGTTCGCCCGAGATGGCGCAATAGCGCAGATGGGCCATCTGGGCCGCGCATTGCAGTTCAAAAATTGCCTCTGCGGTCAATCTTGGTGTGCCTGCGCCAAATCCCAGACACACCAGCGCATTGCGGGCGTTCGGCCCGTAGACCTGCATCGCCAGCCCATCACCAAGATCCGACGCAGCACGCAGTGCCATATAGCGTTGCTGCCCATCGCTCAGATTGGCCAGATCATTGATATCCGACCAATAGAAAGGCCGGCCGATTTTCGCTGCCAGTTCGGGCATCGGATCAAGATAGCTCAGCTTGCCCTCGATATATTGGCAGACCCATTCCTCTGGGTAGCCACTTTGCAGAATGCCCGAATTGCCAACCATGCCGATCTCGCCATTCTCGACTTCGATGTCGGAATGATAACTGACCATCGCGATCCCCCGGCTTTCGAAAAAACGTACGGAAAGCCGCCACAAATCAGCCAGGTGATTTGCAGCCTCACAGTCTGTCACGAAGTCTTTCAGCGGCGGAACGTCCGTCATGGTCTCCTCCGTTCGACCCATAAACTAGCACAAACTCAGAAATTGTCAGCCTGACGGATGCAAAAGGGGATTCGGTCAGGCAGCGCCTGATACCGCTCCACCCCCTAAAAAGGCCACCACAAGAATGCGTGAACACAGAGATTTCCGGCGAAA
>Ga0316204_10006035_pt1 | contig 19137 bp, 13 predicted proteins | sample 6monrhotite_MG_2_FD_205661 | JGI IMG/M metagenome (GOLD analysis project Ga0316204, IMG submission 205661) | Microbial mat bacterial communities from mineral coupon in-situ incubated in ocean water Damariscotta River, Maine, United States -... | ecosystem: Environmental > Aquatic > Marine >...
TTTTGAGGCGCCACCGGGTCGTATGAGGCTGCGTCGGCAATGACGAAGAAAGTCCGCTGGGGGATTGTCAGCACGGGCGGAATCGCAACCAAGTTCGCACAAGACATTCTGCATACGGACAATGCGTGCCTGGTTGCCGTCGGTTCCAGAAAGCAGGAGTCCGCCGACAATTTCGCCGCTGCGCATCAAGTCCCGTCCTCGTATGACAGCTATGCAGCCCTGTTCGCCGACGACAGGGTTGATGCTATTTATGTAGCCACTCCGCATACAATGCATTTACCCAACTCCGCCGATGCATTGCGCGCTGGCAAGGCTGTGTTTTGCGAAAAACCCATTACAACCAGCGCTAGAGAGCTACAAAAACTGCTCGCTGTCGCCGAGACAAGCGGTTGCTGTCTGGCCGAAGCGATGTGGACATGGTTTCTGCCGGCGGTTAAACAGGCGAAATCGTGGCTAGACATGGGACGTATTGGCAAGCTGCAACACGTGCGCGCGGAATTGGGTTACCCGGTTAGGTACCGCCCAGAGTCGCGCATGTTCGACCCTGAACTCGCTGGTGGCTGCCTATTGGATATGGGTATCTACCCGATTGCGATCGCTCACTACTTCACTGCTCGATCGCCGAATGAAATTCAGGTGCTCGCGCGACGCGCACAGAACGGCGTCGAGGATGACGTGGTAATGCACTTCAATTACGACGACTGCATTGCATCCCTCGCAGCGACTTTTCGCTGCAAGTTACCGAATACGACCTACCTGATCGGCAGCGAGGGCCACATCGAACTGCCGCATGGTTGGGGTGCAAGCGATGCACATCTTTACGTCGCAGAAGATCTGGTCGAATCGTTTTGCGACCAGCGCCAAGGCTCTGGTCTTGAATTCGAGATTCAGTCGGTCAGTGAAGATATTTTGCTGGGGAGGAAGCAGTCAGCGACTGTGCCGCTTGCGGCAAGCCTGACTTTCCAGAAGCACATGGACAGAGTCCGAGCTTCGTTCTAGCACTGCCTAGTTTTGCAAGCGATAAACCCGCGCCCAGTCCACGCGCATCTGTAGCGGGAAAATGCTCGGGTCGATACCTCCTCCTGCTCGACCCCAGGCGCCACCGACCGCAACATTCATGATCAGGTGAAACGGCTGGTCATAGGGCCACGAACGCCAGCCATCGTTTTCATTCATGTACGTAAAATACAAGGTGCCGTCGACGTAGGCATCAATCCTGTCCGGCGTCCATTCGAGGGCATAGACATGAAACGCTGTATCAACATCATGCAGAAGAATGCGCCCCTTGCGTTGCTCCCACTTCAGCCAGTAGTACGCCTCGTTGTGAACAGTGCCGTGAACATGCCCCATCTGGTAGCCCACATGCTCCATGATGTCGATCTCGCCAGAATTAGGCCATGCGTCGCAGCTGCTACTGCCCTGCCAGTCTTCGCCGTCCTCACAGGTCGTCGCATAAAAATAGGGGTTGCTTGGCAACATCCAGATAGCAGGCCAGCTGCCTTTGCCCGCCGGCAACCTGGCACGCACCTCGAATCTGCCATACAGAAAGTCACCCTTGCCGCTGGAATGAATCCTGCCTGAGGTGTAGGCAGCATTGTTGAGTTCTTCTTTGTGTGCCTCGAGTACGAGGAAGCCATCCTCAAGCCGAATATTCTTGCTTCGATTGGTGTACGTCTGATCCTCATCATTGACTTTGCGCGCCGGCCACTCCTCGATACTCCACTTGTCGGCGTCCAGCGATGCTGCGTCAAATTCGTCGCTCCAGACGAGCTCCCAGTCGTCCCGCGGCGGCTTTTTGCTACGTACGACCAAAGCGCTGAGTACCGGCTCGCCATGCGCTGCCGCAAAACGAACATTCAACTCACCGTCGGCGATTACGACGTCAGGTATTGTTACGGTGAGCGCAGAATGAATCTTGCCATCTCTCGACGCCATGATATCCAGCTCACGAATAACTGTTTCGCCTTCCACCAGTGTATCGAAGACACGCTCACCGCCGCTGACCTCGTCGGGTTCGGCAAAATGAAAGGTGATGTCATACATGCCGTCTGCGATGCCCCTGGCGACCTCAATATCACCACGACGATAGCCCTTGTAGAGCCCGGCATCCTGCGACCCCTTGACGATTTCCATCGCGCCGATGTCACCCCCGCGAATCGACTCCTCAGCAGCATACTGCGTGCCATCGATGCCCGCATACTCCGCCCCGCCCACATTCACTGCCCACACAACATCTGTGTGCTCTGGTGCGTCTGTGTGCTCTGGTGCCGCCATACAGCCGGCCAGCGGTAAACCGGCCAGCACTGCGACAATCGCCGGTAGCGTCCACCTGGCCGTCCCCGCATGCTGGGATATCTTTCTTTTTATCATGTCGTTACAACGAAAAAGTGACTAAGGCGCTGCTTTGCAATATTGCTCGACGTAGGCTTCGTGATCGGGAAGCTGCGCCACCGTAGTGTCTACATTTGACTTGATCTGCTTGAGAAACCGGTCCATCTCCTCAGCATCCATGACGTCAACAACCGGGTGATATTGATCGGGCACGATGCCCTGTCCCAGCATCACCTGGATCCACGAATTCTCGGCGAATAGTTCGCTCTGCAAGCGGAACACGCGACCGGTCTCCTTAAACAACTTGATGCGATGAGCAAGCGTCTCTGGAATTTCCATGCTGCGACAATAGCGCCAGAATGGCGTGTCTTTCCGGTTGGTTACGCAATAGTGCAAGATAATGAAATCGCGAATCGTCTCGATATCGAATCGGGATTGCTTGTTAAATTCGTCGATATCAGCCTGCATGATTCTGTCCTGCGGAAACATCCGCAGCATGCGAATCGCACTTCTTTGGATAAGGTGAATACTGGTTGATTCGAGCGGCTCCAGAAAACCACTGGCAAGCCCGATCGCAATACAGTTTTTACTCCATTGCTTTAGTCTTTGGCCGGGACGAAACTTGATGACGCGCGGCTCTGTGAGCATCTTGCCTTCGATATTTGCGAGTAAGGTCTCACGCGCATCTTCGTCGTTGATATAGCGACTACAATAGACCATGCCGTTGCCAACACGATGCTGCAACGGGATACGCCACTGCCACCCTGCTTCACGTGCGATTGCGCGCGTGTACGGTAGCGCCGGGCCAGTCGATTCAGTCTGCACGGCCACCGCACTGTCGCAAGGCAACCAATGCGACCAGTCTTCATAGCCAGCATGCAACGTTTGCTCGATGAGTAGGCCACGGAAGCCTGTGCAATCGATAAACAGGTCGCCTGCAATCTGCTTTCCGGAGTCCAGATTAAGCGACGTTATGAATCCTGATTCCGGATCAGTATCTACTTTAACGATCTTACCTTCGACGCGAACCGTGCCGTGCTCCTCGCTGAGTTTTCTCAGAAACTTCGCATACAGTGTGGCGTCGATATGAAACGCATAGTTCAGTCCGTTCTTCGGCAAATGGGCAAACTTGCTCTCCTGCGCCGCTCGCAACTCCAGGCAATAGTCACCGAACTCGGACGCAAGTCCCTGCTGCTGAGCACTCATCCAGATGTGCTGGAAACCGGCACTCCAGTGATCTTTGCCGGTGTTGCCAAACGAATGGATGTAGTCTTCGTTCACGTCGCGCCAGTTTTCGAACGATATACCAAGCTTGAAAGTCGCTTGTACCGCGGCCATGAATTCGGGCTCGCTGATTTGACACAACTGGTTGTACTGAACAAGCGGAGGAATGGTCGCTTCGCCAACGCCGACGGTCCCAATCTCGTCCGACTCAACAAGGCTGATATCGAGAACCTTGCCCATGGTCTTCGACAAAAGCGCCGCTACCATCCAGCCTGCGGTGCCGCCACCTGCGATAACAACTCTTTTTATTCCTGCGTTAGCCATATATTTCCTGTGTTCATTCTTTGTGTGTTTACTAGCGATTCAACATGTTCAGCAGCTCCGCTCGCATCTTTCGCGCGATCTGCTCGTCAACCGGGCCCAGGGGGCCGCGGGACCGCTCAGGGATATGCTCGAAGCTGCTGTTTTCTGCTGCAAATACATAGTGCTCGAAAATCTGTTGCCAGGCAGCACGTTGCTCAGCTGGCAGATCGCGAATAGTTAACAGTGCGTGATTTAAAGCGCTGGCCGGCGTGCTCATGTAGCTTGGCGACTGCCGCCACCAGTAGTTTACCAACACATTGAAGCTGTCCAGCCCCTCAACGTGGTGCCACCACATACTTGGAATGAACAGCGCGTCACCAGCTTCCAGCTCTGCAACTTGCGCATTCTTTATTGCATCGCGAAATTTCGGATACTTCTCAAAATCCGGCTGATGAAAATCAACCATGCTGATCTCCTGTCCTGCCGGTGTGAAATGCAGAGGACCGGCGTACAGGTTTTCGAGTTCAGCGGGCGGAAACAACGTGAATCGCCGATGCCCCACAGCGCAGCAGGCCAGATTATCGGGCAGATCCCAATGTGCGGCGATGCGCGTCTGGTTACCCAACCAGAAATTTGCCAGCGGCGTTATGCCACCGAAATCGACGTCATTCTCGGCACGAAAGCCAGGCAGACAGGTGTCGATGTTGGTGGAGCCAACGTAATACGAAGGGGCGTCATCGACAGTCTCATACCGGAGTATCTCATTGAGTACTTGCGTGAGTTTGACCATGCCTCGGTCGTAGTTGAATCCGGACACATCATCGTTGTAAAAAAATCGACCTGCAATGTCGGGCGGTCCACAACCAACGCCTACATCGGCACCGGAATAGAATTTGAGGAGATAGTCACCGCCAGCGGAGATTGACTCTTTGCCTGCTTTGACAAACGGCCAGTCGGCGACCAGACCTTTAAGCAACAAGGGTTCGGTCGATGTCAGTACATCAGATGGGAGCGAGTCGGCCCGCAAGCCTGACATTTCTTTGACGTTTTTCTCTATCTCAAGCATCTGCGGGCGGGCTCACTGCTTGAGCCGTGCATTCTTCTTATCAATGAGCGTACGAATATTCGAAAGCGATGCCATCGCCATGTAGATAGGCAACAAAAACCCTTTCTCATGCAGGCTCGCAACTACGTTGCCTTCGAGTTCTGCCAGCGCATCTTCGTTAATCGAGTAAAAGCCCATCAGCCGGTTCTGAGAGCCATCCTTGAGCTTGATATCCAGCGCGACCGACTCCAGCAAGCCGTGTTCAACAAGCTCCTGCATGAACAGTTGGTGAACCCCGTACCCTTCGTTGATTGTGTTCAGGACGGAGTTGATTTGCTCAAGGTATGGGCTGATTCCGCCATGCGCCAGAAACAGAGCTTCTCCCTCGCTATCGCTGACTCGCGGACTGTCTATATCAATGTGTATCACCGGCTCTTTGCCGGCACCACCGCTTGGGGCAGACTGCTGGAACCCTATCAGGAACGGCTGCCGCTGCACGGTTAACGGAATGTAGTTTGCGCGCCAGCCTGTTTCGCTCAAAAACAGATTCTCATTGTCTTCGAAACCAAACACGGCGACAGAGGTGAATGCGCCGCTCTCAGCGTCCTTTCTGAAAAACACAGGGTAGTCCGCCTGGATGCTGCGGAATTCCCAGAAAAACGTCGCGGAGAACTGAATACTGTCGCCGTACTTTGCTGACCTGGCCGCAACTACTTTGAGATCTTTGTGATCGACGTTATTCAATAAGACATGATTTGTCATGCTCGGCCTTCACGTATGTGTAATTGCGCTGCTCGCGCAGATTTGACTACCCGGATAGCACCTATACTACTCGCGACGCACGCGAATGACATAAAAAAAGCCGCTGACATCAGCGGCTTTTTCTCACAACGTCGGTCATGAACGCTTGGCTAAAACCGGCAACTAGCTACCGGAAGTTGTAGCGCGCGCCAAGCATGTATCGAGCACCCGTAGTGGTGACATATGCCGCAGCATTCTGCGTACGTGCGTAGCTACGAGTGTATTCATCGGTAATGTTGATGCCTTCAACAACAAAGCTCAAATTATCGCTGAAATTGTAGCTGACGTTCGCATCCCACTGCCCATACTCTTCGACATAGATCGGGTTCGGCTGTCCGGCACCATCCAGCCTGCCATCGAGGTACTCGTCTCGCCAGTTATAGGCAATTCGTGTCGACCACTTGTCATTCTCAAAGAACACGATCATGTTGGCGGAATCGCTGATGCCCTCAAGCACGAACTGATTAGCCGCATTCAAATTATCGTATTCGTTATCGGTATTGACGATCGTGTAGTTGGCACTGACACCGAATCCGCTGTCACCAAACATATGCTGTATCGCGAGCTCCCAACCATCGACGCCCTCATCCCCTGCATTTGTTGGCACGAAAATCTGGAACTGGGCTGATGGGTCTTCACCCGGAATACCTTCAATCGTTCCGGTAAAGAGACCCGATAGATCGGTTCCTGTAATCGTCACAAAAGGCGTATCGGCATAGTTCTCAAAGATGTACTGCCTAATTGCTACCGGGTCGCCTGTGCCGCCGGTTGCAGCATCCGCCTCCGCGTATCTGGGCCCCTGACCCGGGTGTGGCAAGTCAAACGGGGTGCCGCCTACCGTCGCGATCGTAATGTAGTTAGCGATGTCTTTGGTAAAATAGCTGACAGACGCATAGCTCCCGGAACCGTAGTACCACTCGAACGAAACATCGATATTTGTCGATTCCAGTGGCAACAACCCGGGATCACCCTGATTACCATTGCCGCCGACCAGCCTGATTGAGTCATCAATCGTCTGCCCGCCCTGGATGTCATTCCAGCCCGGACGCCCGATGGTCTCGCTGTATCCAAGCCGCACGATCATGTCTTCGGCAACTTCAACATTGAAGTCCATGCTCGGCAATACGTAGTCGTAGTCGCCTTTCAGTGTTGTGAAGTCGCTGCCGACTTTTTCAACTGGAAATTCGTTTGCCGAACCCCACAAGATGCGCGTGGCAATTGGTACAAGAGCAGATGAGGTTACGTCAGTTTTCTCGTAACGAAGACCACCGGCGAAATTGGCCGGCATATTGCCTACATCAAAACTCGCGTTGAACTGGACATAAGCGGACGTAGTCTCTTCCTTGGTACGCCTGTCGACTTGAAACTCATCCGTCGGCCCCCAGCGATCTCCGCCGACAGCTGCTTTCGCTGCTTCAATTGCGTTCGGAAAGTCTACGCGAATGAACTCTTCAACCAGATCCGGGTTCTTGGAGCCTGGGATGTTGCTGAAATATGGCGCTACCTTATCCACGCTAAACAGAGAGTCGTCGTAGTCTGCAGGTGTTCCAATGCCGCCCCAGGTGCCAGCCTCTACATTTGCGTACGCGGACTGATTGTTGGTCTCGGAGCTCATCACGCCAAAATCAAGACTGAATGCGTCATTATCGAAGAAGTAACTACCACTCAAACGCAGCTCTTCAACCTCGTTGTTAGAGACCGCATTACGGAATGACGAGCCAGTTGTATAGGTCTGCGAGACATCTGCTCCGGTGGTGCCCGGCGCATATTCCACCGAATAGACCGGAAAATCAGAGCTCCAGTCAGTGGTGGTGGTGCCACGATAGAAACCAAAGAAACCTACCGCGTTATTCGTTCCGTACTGGCTTGCTTTGCCAGAGTCGGACTCCGAATTATGAAAATCCAGTCCGAAGCTAAGTTGGTCGCTGGGGTCCCACTGCAGGTTAAAGCCGACCGAGTTCAACTCATGCACAACCCCGTACTCAGCGGCATTGCCACCGAAGTCGCCGTTAGGATCGGCATTCACAGGATCATTAGGGTCGCGAACTTCAGTGTAGATAATCGGCCCAGCCACCGGACCATCAGTCCAGCTGGAGATCGTCGTAGGTTGACTAAGACCATTCCAGGCAGAAAGCTCTGCGCCTTGCTGCAAGATCTCGTTTTCTGCGTAGGTGTAATCCAGTGTCGCAGTCAGTGTGTCTGTTGGCGCGAACTGCAGCACCAGCTGACCATTTGTTCTAACGCGCTGAATATCGTTGAAGGTGTAGGAAATATTCTGCGGCACCTGGTAGACGCCTGTCGGTCTGTTCGTAGTAACAGTGCCATTGACACCTTCTGCAGGTAGCGCGCCCCAACCTGGGTCGTCACCATTATTCGTTCGCCAGCCACTAGACGCACTCGCCTGATTATAGCCAAGATTTCGGTCCTGATAGCTGGCCGTAATGCCGACACCGAACTTGCCGTCAGCATAGGTATTGCTAAAGATACCTGATAACTCCGGCGTCGCACTGTCACCGTTCTCGACCGATGAATCCAGTACCATTTTTGCGCCGAGGCTGGCGACCATTTCGGGGTTATCGAGTGGCCGCGCTGTCTTGATATCGATCGTCGCACCCATGCCACCGGTTGGTAGTCGTGCCTGACTGGTCTTGTAAATCTGAACAGCGGCAACGGCTTCTGAGGCGAGGTTTGCGAAATCGAACGAACGCGAATCGGATGAAGCGGTTGCCTCGATCGTCGTGCCCGGCATCTGCCGACCATTGAGTGTGACGAGGTTGAAGTCCGGACCGACGCCACGAACCGTTACACGTGAGCCCTCACCGATCGCGGTGCGGTTGATCGACACACCAGTGATTCGCTGTAACGATTCCGCGAGGTTGGTGTCCGGAAATTTACCGATATCCTCGGCAATGATGCCGTCAGATACGCCTTGCGCATCACGTTTCTGAACCATCGATGACTGCATACTGCCGCGGATGCCGACAATAACAATCTCCTCCATGGCACCATCCGAATCCTGCGCATGAGCAGGGGAAAAAGCGCTGGCGCCCAGTGCCAGGGCGATTCCGGTGGCCAATGGTGTGCGGTTAAATTGTGGTTTGTACATGCAGAAGCCCCCCGGCTCTTTGGTCTAACGTAATGCCAAAATCGGCAGTTTGAATATATTTGGTCGAAACATCCCAGATCTTTTAAGTTTTCTCGGACGTCAGGTTCTTTACACCGCTCAAACTGACAGCGCTGTCATAATTATCGGACATATTTATAGCCCGCGCTGACAACGCTGTCAACCCTTATCGGTATTTGCCGGTGAAAGTCGGCCACAGCTCGTAGCTGCCAGAGAATTTTCTTCAGACTTTTGATGACAGCGCTGTCACTGTCACTTACAATACCTCCCAAGCGGCGAGGTATAACGTCGCAAATGGGAGGAGGTAATGATGATCAGACTCGGTAGCGTGCGTCCGTGGGCAATGGGCGTAGCCGCGGCGGCATTGGCGAGTTCGTCGTTCGCAGATGATCGAGCGCACTACGCCGATCGCACTCAATATGCAGCCCCACGCGCTCTGCACGCCCCTGTTGTTGATGGCATCGCGAATGACGACGCATGGCGACATGCACACTGGCAAGACATCGACCATCGATGGCTGGGACCCGAATACTCGGAGCAGGATTTCAGCGGCCGTTTCAAGCTCGTATGGACAGCCGAAAAACTCTACCTGCTCGGCGAGTTTGTTGACGACATTCTGTTTGACTCGCATCGCGACCCGCTAGCGCAGTACTGGGATGATGACTGTCTCGAAATTTTCATTGATGAAAACTACTCGGGTGGCGACCACCAGTTTAATCACAATGCGTTTGCCTATCACATAGCACTGGACAATCAGACCACCGACATCGGCAGCGACCAGCAGCCGCGGGATTTTTCCCATCACATCGAAAGTCGATGGCGTCAGCGCGACGATACGATTGTTTGGGAGGTTTCGATCGACATTTATGCCGACGATTATGATGAGAACGCCACCGATAACGAACCGGTCAAACTTACGGCCGGAAAGACGATGGGACTGATGGTTGCGTATAACGATAACGATGGCAGCGAGCTGCGCGAAAACTTTGTTGGCTCAGAATCCGTCCCCAGTGGCGCGAAGGACAGAGGCTGGATCGATGCCGGACTGTTCGGCGCACTGCTACTGGTAGAATAGAAAGGATAAGTTTTGAGCGCGAACCCCGAACACCGCAACAATACTGCTATGCGTCACTCGATCTCCGGAGATTTTGTAGACTTTTCCAGCGAACGTTTTTATTTGATTCGCCACGTGGATCAGATGGCGCCGTTTTTTGTGAGCGTCGTTTCCGACGTCGATCACTGGCTGTTTGCGTCGTCGACCGGCGGGCTAACTGCTGGTCGAGTTTCTCCTAAAACCGCCCTCTTCCCATACATCACGGTCGATAAGATTCATGACAGCGCTCCACATACCGGGCCGCTGACGATGATTCGAGTCAGCAGAAACGGCGAACACATAATGTGGGAGCCATTTAATCAGGCCCTCGACGGTCACCATTCTGTTTCAAGAAACCTTTACAAAAATACCCTCGGTAACAAGCTTTGCTTTGAAGAGATCAATCACAGCTTGCAACTGGCATTTCGATATACCTGGGCAAGCAGCGATGAGTACGGTTTCGTACGAAGTTGCGAACTGCACAACCGGAGTAACGGCCGCACCGCTGCAGAAGTTGTGGATGGCCTGCAAAACATTCTTCCCGCAGGAACGCCGGCGTTCGCACAAACCAATACCAGCAATCTTGTAGATGCGTACAAGTGGTCGGAACTTGACGTCAATTCAGGCCTTGCGATTTTCGCATTGTATTCGCGCATAACCGACCGCGCGGAGCCCAGCGAGTCACTGAAAGCAAATACTGTTTTCAGTCTGGGACTGGACCAGCCGAAGATACTCATTTCTTCCACCCAAATTCGTGAGTTTGCCGCGGGCGCGGACGTTCTGCAGGAATCTCACATTCGTGGCGTGCGCGGCGCATTTCTGCTCAATTTCGCAAGCGACCTAGATGCGAATGCGACCCAAAGCTGGCAGATTGTCGCGAACATCGAGCAGAGCCAGTCAGACGTCGTTGCCTTACGCCAGCAGCTGGCCCAGCGAGAAACATTGAGCAATGCGATTCACGCCTCCATCGAAGCCGGCAGCAATGGTCTTGCACGCATCATGGCGCGTGGCGATGCCTTTCAGGCGACCTCTGAAGAAAACGTCAGCGTGCATCACTACGCAAACGTCTTGTTCAACGTCCTCAGAGGCGGCGTCTTCGACGATCAGTACGGCGTTAACACTGCTGATTTCACGGCGACCATCAGCCGCCTTAACCGCAAGGTGTATCTTGCAAATCGCCAGTTTCTCGACAGCTTGCGTGGCAGAATCGAATTCTCCGACCTTTTGACATCCGTGCGCGCGCAGGATGATCTGCAGCTGGAACGACTCGCCTACGAGTATCTGCCAATTACTTTCGGTCGGCGCCATGGCGATCCAAGTCGTCCCTGGAACCAATTCGAGATCAACGTCAAGGACGCACAAGGCAATCGCGTTCTTTCCTATCAAGGTAACTGGCGTGACATCTTTCAGAACTGGGAAGCTCTGATACTGAGCTATCCAGGCTTCGTCGAAAATGTGATCGCCAAGTTTGTTAACGCATCGACGATGGATGGCTATAACCCATACCGAATAACCAAGGAAGGCATTGATTGGGAGGTTGAAGAACCGGATGACCCTTGGAGCTATATCGGCTATTGGGGTGACCACCAGATCATCTATTTGCTGAAGTTTCTGGAGTTGTCGCAGAACTTCCATCCGTCACGGCTCCGCGAACTGCTGCGTAAACCCATCTTTTGCTATGCGAATGTGCCCTATCGAATCGCGTCCTTCGAGGCGCTGCTCGAGAATCCGAAGAACACGGTGAGTTTCGACGAGGCCCTCGCCGAACGTATCGACAAACGCGTCAGCGACAATGGTGCTGACGGCAAGTTAGTGCTGGACGATAGTGGCAACGTTTACCAGGTCAATTTGCTCGAGAAACTGCTGGTCCCATTGCTTAGCAAGCTGGCGAACCTCGTGGTTGATGGTGGTATCTGGATGAATACCCAGCGACCCGAATGGAACGACGCAAACAACGCGCTTGTGGGGCATGGGCTTTCAATGGTCACGTTGTACTATTTGCGCCGCTACGTCAGTTTCCTGCTGGAGCTGCTCGCCAATAAGTCCGACGCATTTACGGTCTCCAAAGAAGTTAGCCAGTGGCTGACAGACACCAGCGATGCACTTGCCAAGTTGCGTCCTTTGCTTAGTGCTGGACCGATCAGCGATACCGATCGATATAGTAGCCTGGCCAATCTCGGCACAGCCGCAAGCCGTTATCGACAATGTGTTTACGAGCAGGAATCGTATTCCGGCAAAGTCGATCACCCGATCGGCGGCCTGACGGACATGTTGCATGACGCCCTGGCAGCAATAGATCACAGCATTGAGAATAATCAGCGCGCCGATGGGCTCTACCATGCGTACAACTTATTGGGTCGGGACAACAACGCCGTCACTATCGATAATCTGTATCCGATGCTCGAAGGTCAGGTTGCTGCGCTGAGCGCTGGCAGCGTTTCTGCAGACAATGCGGTACGGGTATTGGAGTCGTTGTTCGATAGTGACGTTTATCGCCCTGACCAGCACAGCTTCATGCTCTATCCGGATCGCCCATTGCCAGGCTTCCTCGAGAAGAACCGAATCAGCGCGGAGCAGGTTGCATCGATTCCACTGTTACAAAACATGCTCACGGCTGGTGATGAAACTATTGTCGTGCGTGATGCCGATGGCACCTTTCGCTTCAACGCCAACTTCACGAATGCTGGAGACCTCAAGACGCAGTTAAGCGAACTGGAAGGTCTCTATGGCGACAAAATTGAAGCAGCTCGCCGCCCTCTGCTGGCTCTCTATGAGACCGTTTTTCATCACAAGGCCTTTACTGGCCGCTCCGGCACGATGTTCGGTTTCGAAGGCCTTGGCTCCATATACTGGCATATGGTCTCCAAGTTGTTGTTGGCCGTGCAGGAAAACTACTTCGTCGCGGCAGACGGCAGCCCTGATGACGCAACCACACGTCACCTTGGGCAGCTGTACTATCGCGTTCGTGAAGGCATAGGGTTTAACAAGACGCCGGCCGAATACGGAGCGTTTCCAACCGACCCCTACTCGCACACACCAAAGCATGCCGGTGCGCGACAGCCTGGAATGACCGGCCAGGTGAAAGAGGAAATTTTGACGCGTTTCGGAGAGCTTGGGGTTCGAGTTAGTGATGGCGCGGCACATTTCCAACCGCAGCTCTTGCGCAAACGCGAGTTCGTCACCGAACCGCGTGAGATCGCGTATGTCGATGTGGACAACAACTGGCAAACCGTAGCAGTGCCGGCCAACGGGCTGGCCTTCACCTGGTGCCAGGTGCCAGTTGTTTACAAACTGGATAATGACGCTCCGATCTCACTAAAAGTAAGCAAAAGCGACGGCAGCGAAGAAACATTGCCGCAACTAGAGCTGCCTGCTGCAGAAAGTGCAGAACTGTTCGAACGCAGCGGCGCAATACGACAACTCACATTGAACCTGCATAGCAGCATGTTGTTTGCAGATTAGTAACTTTCCCCATTTCTTCAGGACACACTATGTCTAACCAATACCAAAGAACTCTGTCTTTGGCAGGTATCGATATCTCGAGCCTTTCTGCCGACGACCTGCGTGCACTTGTGCGCAAGATTCTGGACGCCGGGATTCACGGCCTGTCGTTTAGCCCTTACATCGAGGGACAAGGCCCCGGGACGCAGATCGAGGCGGCGCAAATTCGCGAGCGGCTCAAATTCATTCAGTCGCATGTCCGCTGGATTCGATCATTCTCCTGCAGCGAAGGCAATGAACTGATCCCAGGCATCGCCAAAGAGAATGGATTAAAGACCATGGTCGGCGTTTGGTTGGACGACAATCATGAACAGAATGAAGTTGAGATAAACAACGCCATAGAAATCGCACAGGCTGGCCATGCTGACATTCTCGCCGTCGGCAACGAGGTACTGCTGCGCGGAGAATTGTCAGAAGACGAGCTCATTGCGTACATCAATCGCGTCAAAGCGGCCGCGGGTGATATCCCGGTCGGCTACGTCGACGCCTATTTCGAATTTGTCGATCACCCGCGTGTTACCGAGGCATGTGACGTGCTGCTGGCGAACTGCTACCCGTTCTGGGAGGGATGCCCGGCCGAGCATGCATTGTTATACATGAAGGAAATGTATCGCCGCGTTCTGGACGTCGCGAACGGCAAGAAGGTCATCATCAGCGAGACAGGCTGGCCTAACGTCGGCACACCGACCAAAGGCTCTGTGCCGTCGTTTGAGAACGCCATCAAGTATTTTGTCGATACCTTCCAATGGGCCGAGCAGGACGGCATTGAAATATTCTACTTTTCGTCGTTTGACGAAACCTGGAAAGTTGATGCCGAAGGTGATGTTGGCGCCTATTGGGGATTATGGGACAAGGATGGAAACCCGAAATATGTCTGAGCAATTCAACGCCGCATTCGAACATGGCAACGCCATATGTTACTCCGGCTACCGCGAGGGGCAGAATCCCGGCGCGGGCATCTATCCTTCTTTTGCAGAGATTCGAGAAGACTTGTACATCCTTGCCAGGAACTGGACGTATCTCCGACTCTACGACTGCAGCCAGCACGCAGAAACGGTTCTGCAGGTGATAAACGATGAGAGCATGGATTTTAAGGTCATGTTGGGCTGCGATATGGCAGCCGAAGTCAGCAATCCGCAGTGCCCATGGGGTGCTGACTTTGACGCGGCAACGCTGCACCAGAACCGTCAACACAACGACGCCGAAATAGAGCGCGCGATTGTGCTGGCCAATCGCTATCCTGAAAGCGTGTTTTCCGTTTCGATTGGTAATGAAGCGAGCGTCGAGTGGACGGATCACATGGTGCCGGTCGAGCGACTCGTAGAACAGGCTCGAAAAATCAGGGGCGCAATAAGGCAAGCAGTGACGTTTTGTGAAAATTACGACCCCTGGACTTACAAATTGGAGCCGCTTGCTGCTGCACTCGATTTTATCTCCGTGCACACCTATCCTGCCTGGGAGTATGTGAGTATCGAGGACGCGCTCGAATACACAAAGCGTAACTATCGCTCGGTCGTCAGCTGCAATCCGGGCAAACCAGTAATTATCACCGAGGCCGGTTGGACAACCTCGTCAAACGGTCGGGGCATTGAACCGTGGAATGCGTCGGAAGAATTGCAAGCCGAGTATTACCGGCAGTTACTGGAGTGGACTACGGCCGAAAAAATTCTAACTTTCGTGTTTGAAGCTTTTGACGAACCCTGGAAAGGTTCTTCGCACCCTGAAGAACCGGAAAAGCACTGGGGTTTGTTCAGCGTCGAACGCAAACCAAAGTTGGTCATGCAGGAACTTTATGCAGGAAATTGACATGGCGACGAGGAATATATTCCAATGCAGATCATATTTAACCAACCCGGACCAAAAATGATCGGTGCGCGATGAGTAGGTCAACCATTTTCGATGTAGCAACGCTTGCCGGTGTTTCGATCAAGACTGTATCGCGCGTGGTCAATAATGAGCCGAATGTCCGCGCGGCGACGCAACAGCGCGTCAATGAGGCTATTCAGGAACTGAATTACAGCCCCGACAGGTCGGCAAGAAACCTGGCCGGCCACCGTTCGCATCTGATAGGTCTGGTCTACGACGACCCGAGTAACTATGAAATCCCAAGCGCCGGCTACGTTATTCGCATGCAACAGGGCGCCCTACGCGCCTGCCGCGCCGCAGGCTTCGAGTTGTTAATCCATCCCTGCAACTATCAGGACAAGGGCGTCAGTGGACAACTAAAGGCCTTGATCGAGAATGTGCGACCTGACGGCATTGTACTGGCGGCACCGCTGTCTAACATGCCCAAGATTGTTCGTGCAATTTGCGAAACCAATACGCCATTTGTGCGTGTCTCGTCCGGCCGTAAGAGTGATGAGAATTTCTCTGTGTCGATGACTGACAGGGCAAGCAGTGCCGAAATGACGCGTTATCTGGCATCGCTGGGTCACAAGAACATCGCATTCATTACCGGCCACCCGAAACACGATGCGGTCAAAAACCGCTACCGCGGCTATCAGGATGGCCTGCAGGAAAGCGGCCTGGCATTTTCGGAATCGATGGTCGCTGCTGGCGACAATTCGATTCGTTCCGGCGAGGCCTGCGCCGAACAATTGCTCACGTCCAAGCATCCGCCGACGGCCATTTTTGCAGCAAATGACGATATGGCTGCGGGTGTCATCCGGGTAGCAGAACGTCTCGGCATCCGTGTGCCTGAGCAGCTATCGGTGGCAGGTTGCGATGATGTCGCACTCGCTCAACAAATCTATCCGGCACTGACAACCATCCGACAGCCTCTCGCTGCCATGGCCGAGCGCGCGACGCTCGAGCTCATTGAACATTCACTTGGAAACTCTGAGTTGCGCGGCAAAGATGTTTTCGACGGCGCGCTACAGATTCGCGATTCAACCGGGCCTGTACCGCACTGATCAACATCAACGAACGAATCGAATACTATCCAGATAGATCGATACGGGTGTGCGCCGCCCCGTAAGGGTGACTACGAATCCTGTTTTCAACTTCGACAGGTCGACTTTCCTGAGTGGCACGACATAGCGTTGCCATTCGCGTGTCAGCACGATGCCATCTACGGCGGCAATTCCGGAATCCGGATAGTTCCTGTCCTGTTCGAGCAGGCCAACACCGATTTTGATCTTTTCGCCGCCGTATTCACCGCGAGCCCAGACCTCGAGCTCCTTTGCACCCGTCAAATCAAAGCCGCCGTCGGCATCGCCCCAGTCATTTTGCGGGTGCTGCCAGGCTATGCCGGCCCAGCCGAACATTCCGTCATAGCCGATTTTTATACTGGATGAACCCGCCTGCGGATTCTCGGCATATGCGCCATCAAACGTCAGCGCATCAACATTGCCCATCCATCCTGACGGTGCCCAGGGCATGCCTGCAAAACTATCTTCGTAAACTGGAAACGGCAGATAGGCGCGCGGCTCGCCCTTCACTAATAGCGGCAGGTTCGCGGTTGCAGCGTTGCCGGCCCCATCATAGGCATACAGAAACAATCGATAAGGACCAGGCTCAGGTGGCAGCTTCAGTCGGGCGCCCGCTGCGCTTTGCTCAAGGATCACAGCGTCGATGTCGGGCAATTGCGGCCGAAAATCGCCACCGGTCGCATATTCACCTGACTCGGGACGCAACAACCAGCGAACCGTGACGGGTCCATTCTCAGGGTCTGCGATCGCAGCGCTGACGCGCAGCTCTGCACCGGGCTCAAGCTGATCCGGACCCTGCAATGTAAAGCTCTCAATTCGCGGCGCGAGATCGGACGGCGCTTCGCCCGACCAAAGCTCAGTCATGGTATCCACAACGCCAAGTCGTGAATCATCGTCGAGGAACATGCCAAACCAGGTCGCCGTCGCCTCCATTTTATGGCCCCAGGTAAAGGCATAGGAGCCCAGTGCAAAACCCGGCTCGCCGAGCACGGCCTGCTCATAGGTATTGCGATAGAAATCCGCCTTCTCTGTGCTCGTTTGTTCGTAGGGAGCGCCCCACTCTGTCGTCGGTGCCTCCCAGGACCCGCGCGCACCAAACTCGGTCAGCACGAATGGCTTGCTCGCGCCGCCGGCTCGAAGACGCTCGGCGATCGATGCGGCGCCACCGTAGGCGTTAATGCCATGAATATCGATCGCTGGTGAATGCTTGTGCACGCTGTCGATTCGTCCGCCACCGATCTCGGCAGTAACCGTCATGGTCGGATGGTGCGGGTCGAGCTCCTTGACCATTGCAGCGATGTCATTCACGGCGCTCCAGATGACCGGGTCATCGCCTGCTTCGAAGCCTTCCATTTCGTTGCCGATGCCCCACAGCAATACCGCCGGATGGTCTTTGAACTTCAGAACCATCGCGCGGGCACGCTGCATTTGCCCGGCAAGCTGCTGCTGGTCGCGGTAATCGAAACCGTGACGCTCGTGGCCGAGCCAAATACCAACGGTTACCGACAGACCCAGATCGTGGGCTTCATCAAGAAGCGGCCCAATCTCGTCGCCACCCCAGGTGCGCATGGAATTACCACCGGCAGCAGCCAGTTGCTGCAATGAGTGCGTCCCGCCCGCGCCGCGAATAAAGTATGGCTCACCAGCACGCAACAACTGCCAGCCCTGTTCGGTTTTAAGTAATTCGACGGGTATGGCTTCAGCCATTACCGGTCCGTCAAACAGCAAAGGCCCTGCGAATAGCAGGGCCAATGTTGTTAGAACTCTACTCTTCAAGCCGCGGCTGAAAAAGCTAGCCCTCATTCTTCGACATCTTACCGTCGGTAAAGCCGCTGTCAGCGGTAGCCGGCCGATAGGTGTAACCCCAGATGCCGATGGTCTCCAGCACCCGAATCTCACCACCCTCAATAAGAAACCTGAAGCCCGTAGAATCAAATCTGAATAAATTATCGCCAACCAATTCGTTCAGCTGAGCTGGAAACTTAATGAGTTCACCGTTCTCATCCGGCGCACACAGATCGCACTCGAAAAACGTTGCGGAGCCCCAGAAATTATCCAGAACAGATTTGTAGGCTTTTAGCGCTTGCTCTCGAACCAGCTCATCCGTGGAGATAACGTTGCTATTCGCATCGTAGAGTTCATGCAGTGCCCTTGCGGTATACCATTGATTCTCGCCCGATGGTCGTCTTGCGAGTGCCGTTGCCCAGAGATAGAAGCGCGCCTTCGCGCCACTCGGGCCTTCCGGGATCGTCGCCAACAAATCGAACTTGTCATCTTGCGTCGGAAAGTTCGGATCGAATTCTATAATGGCTGTAGTAATGAACGGATTCTCCGGGTCACCCAAAACACAGTTCTCTGGGAACACGCCCACATTTTCACAAGCCAGATTGAGGACCACATCGCTCGGCAACACAATGCCGTTTATGACTTCGCCGTCCGAGTTGCTCGGCGAACTGCAGCCGCTGGTTACAAATAGTCCCAAGCTAAGCAGCGACAGGGCCAGCCTGCGGTTTCGTTTTCTAATGCTCATAGTTTGAATTCCTTGGCCTTGCATACTTGGTCATTAAAACTGGTAGGTCAAATAGAGGAGTGCCGACCACTGGTAGTCACCGACGAGACCAGGATCAAAGTCAATGCTGTCCAGCTCGTCATAGCCTCGGTAAAACACACTCAGACCAACTTGTGTAGCTTCATCTTCTGCTTCAAAGGAGCTAACAACACCCTGATTACCCAACCGTATTGAGTAGTCGAACATGAACTGCTCAGGGTAAATGGCGTTGAACTG
>Ga0316204_10006037_pt1 | contig 19134 bp, 21 predicted proteins | sample 6monrhotite_MG_2_FD_205661 | JGI IMG/M metagenome (GOLD analysis project Ga0316204, IMG submission 205661) | Microbial mat bacterial communities from mineral coupon in-situ incubated in ocean water Damariscotta River, Maine, United States -... | ecosystem: Environmental > Aquatic > Marine >...
AGCCGTGATCAAGCCATAATATTCTCGATAAACCAAATAGCTCTCCCAGTGATTGTTCAATATTTTGTTTGCTTAAGCTGGGGTTGCGAGTGTTCGATAATAAGCATGCGGAGGTTGTTAATAGGGTTCCCTTACCATCTGACTCAATTGCACCACCCTCTAAAACCATATCTATGGTTTCTATTTTGCTGTCACCAAATGCACCAGCGTTATAGAGCTTGCGAGTAATTTGATTGTCTAATTCTGCGTGAAACTTCCCCCCCCAGGCATTAAAGGTGAAATCTAATAATGTGGGTTTGCCATCACGTAGAACAGTGATTGGGCCATGGTCTCGAACCCAGCTGTCGTCACTTTTAATAAGATAAAAGTGGACATGCTCGAAGTTGATCTGGACATCGCTGAGCTGTTGATAGATATGCTGTTGGTGCTGTTTATCGAAGGCATTAATGATGAGATGCTGGCGCAGTGCGATTTGCTGGGCTATTTCTACAAAAACAGGCTCAACTTGGTGCAAATAGGGTTGCCAGTCTGTTTGAGGATGAGGCCATGTTAGCAATATACCGCTTTGTGGTGCCCACTCTGCGGGCAATGTTATGTTAGAGATAGCAGCCATACATGCTCACAATCTAAATTTTTCGTAAATGGGGGTAAATGCGTGTCGACTTTATCTTATTGCCTTTGGTTTTCAGTATGTCAATTGGATAGCCAGCAAGGCGGAGGCTTGTGCCCGCGGCGGGAATGTTTTCCAGATACTCGATGATTAAGCCACTGAGGGTTTTAGGGCCGGAAATGGGGAGTGACCAGTGCATTAATTTGTTGAGTTGGCGAATATTGAGTCCACCATCAATAATGTAGCTGCCATCTTCTTGTTTGTGAATGCCTTTGTGGGTGGCTGATGGGTCAGAGGTGAATTCACCTACGATCTCTTCGAGTATGTCTTCAAGTGTGACTAAACCAAGCATCTCGCCATATTCATCCACTACCACGCCAATACGGCGACGATGCTGTTGCATATCCTTCATAACATTATGCAGTTGTGAACCTTCATGTATGAAATAAGGTTCTCGTGTGATGCTGCGAATGGTATCGTGGCTTAGTTGTCCACCTACTTGTTGATGTAAAACATTTTTTAGATGAAGAATGCCTTTTACATTATCAATATCGCTTTCATATACCAGTACTCGCGTGTGCTGACTGCTAGTCAGTTGCTTGTTGATTTTCTCTTCATCGTCCGCCAGATTGATAGCGAAAACCTCATTCCGTGGAATCATAATATCTTCGACGGTGACTTGCTCTAAATCAAGAATACTCAGCAACATGCTTTGATGGCGACGGGGGATCATCGCATTCGCCTCATTTACCACGGTTCGTAACTCTTCTCGCGACAATGTGTCGTTGTTATTTTGATTTAAAGGCACACCCAGTAGACGTAACACTGAGTTAGCCATTAAATTAGTTAACCATACCAACGGATAGAGCAGAGTGAGTAGTGGTTTGAGTATAAGGCTGACGGGGAAGGCAAAGCGTTCTGGGTGCAGAGCGGCGATGGTTTTTGGGGCAACTTCAGAGAAAATCAGTATCACAAAGGTTAATACACCCGTCGCGATGGCAATGCCTGCCTCACCATATAGGCGCATACCAATGATTGTAGCGAGTGCTGATGCACAGATATTGACGAAATTATTGCCCAGGAGAATGAGGCCAATGAGTCTCTCTGGTTTCGCTAATAATTGCTGCGAGCGCTTTGCACCACGGTTGCCTGATTTTGCTAAATGTTTCAATTTATAGCGATTAAGGCTCATGAGGCTGGTTTCAGAGCCTGAGAAAAAGCCAGAAAGTACTAATAAAAAGGCGAGGATGCCGAATAGCGCCTCAATGGGTATATCATCCAAGGATGAATCCTTTACTGTTGTGATTGTTAATTTCTGCGTGTATGTAGAATCGCGTCAAGCGTGTTTATCCTGAGATAATTATCTCAAGCACAACCTTGCTACCGAAGTAAGCTAAGAAAAGCAACGCGAAGCCTGATAAGGTCCAACGAATAGCCGTTCTACCACGCCAGCCATGGTAGTGGCGCCCCCATAGTAAGGTGGCAAATACACACCAAGCAATGATGGATAGCACTGTTTTGTGTACCAATTGCTGGGCAAATAGGTTTTCGATGTAAAGTATGCCTGTGGCAAGTGCGATGGTATGAAGCACAAAGCCTGCTGCGATTATTTGGAACAGCAGTGTTTCCATGGTTTGTAAGGGCGGGAGGGCGCGGATTATGCCGCCAGGGTGTCGGCTTCGTAAGTTGCGATCCTGAAGAGCGATAATGAGCGACTGTATCGCCGCGACTGTGAGGGCACTATAAGCCAGCATGGAGATTAAAATATGGAATTTTAGCTCTTCAGATAATTCTGCCGAGATAATATGGCTACTGGGAATTGTTTGTTCTACCAGTAGTGTGAATGCCGCCGTAGGTAAAAATATGATAATCAGGCTTTCTAAAGGCAGGCGGAATGTGGCTAGAATTAGCAGTAACGTAATCAGCCACGTAATTAGCGAGGCGGAGTTGGTGACACCTAAATTGAGTCCGGGTGCCAGGAATATGTCTTGGGAGAGCGCTGTGGCGTGCAAAATTAGTGCGGCGAGGGCCACTCCTATGGTGACGCCTTTGGCAAATACCTTTTTAGGGGGAGTGTTGTGGCGCGCGGCACTGAGGCGACAAAACAGCAGCAAGGTGGCTGTTAAGTAAAGTAGGATGGCTCCGATACTAGTAAGCGACGAACTCATAAGGTAATTTTCTGTTGGTTAGTAATTCAAGTGAATAATGGCACAACTGAGCAAAGCTTAGTAGTGTTTACACGGATTCCGACGGTTTTTTTAATTGATACGGTACATTACAATTATAACTATTATATATATTTAGTGGGTGTTTGGGTGATTAAGGCTAAAAAAATAGCTAATACCCATCTACCGGAAAGAACTGGTGAACTATGAATTTGAGAATACTTGGCTGTAGTGGGGGGATCGGCGGTGAGCTGCGTACCACGTCATTGATGTTAGATGATGACATCCTAATCGATGCGGGTACTGGCATAAGTGAACTATCACTTGATGAGATGGCTAAGCTTCAGCATGTTTTTTTGACTCACTCTCATCTTGATCATATCGCCAATTTACCGCTACTGGTCGATAGTATTTTTGAAAAAATCCAACGTCCAGTGACAGTGCATGCCCAGCCAGCCACGATTAAAGTACTGAAAGAGCATATTTTTAATTGGGTTATTTGGCCTGATTTTAGTTGTTTGCCTGATGAAGAAAACCCGGTGATGGTTTTTAACGAAGTGATGCCCGGAACGATTGTTACTGTCGGTAATCGAGAATTTGAGATGATTCCGGTCAATCACGCCGTGCCTAGCGTGGGATATTATGTTCGTCAAGGTGAAAAAGCGTTCGCGTTTAGCGGCGATACCACCACAAATGATACTTTTTGGGCTGGACTCAATTTACGAGAAAATCTCGATGTACTTATTATTGAAGTAGCCTTCCCTAATGCGCTGCTGGAGCTTTCCCAAGCAGCTTTTCACTACTGCCCCAGTTTGCTAGCAAGCGATATAGTTAAGTTGGAGCACGCGCCTAAAATCTATATTTCACACCCTAAACCCGGTCAGGAAACTACAATATCTGAAGAGCTTAAAGCCTGCGGCGTATGTGGTGATTTCACATGTTTGAAAGGTAATGAGGTTTTTGCGGTATAATACTCGTTATCCGTAAATCGCAAGGCTTGTATCGCTATGTTTGAAAATTTGACCGAACGTCTTGGGCGTACGCTGAAAACGCTACGTGGCCAGGGACGCCTTACTGAAGAAAATATTAAAGATTCACTGCGCGAAGTCCGTATGGCGCTGCTAGAGGCAGATGTTGCACTACCTGTAGTGCGCGAATTTGTGAATCATATAAAAGAACGTGCGGTTGGTGAGGAGGTTCACAAGAGTCTTTCACCTGGGCAGGCATTAATTAAAATTGTGAGTGAAGAACTCACCTCCTTAATGGGCGATACTTGCGAAGAGCTAGACCTTGCGGCACGCCCTCCCGCCGTAGTGCTGATGGCCGGCTTGCAGGGCTCAGGTAAAACAACGTCGGTGGGCAAGCTCTCTCGTTGGCTAAAAGAACAGAAAAAGAAATCGGTATTGGTGGTGAGTGCCGATATCTACCGTCCTGCGGCTATTGAGCAGTTAGAGACACTCGCTAAAGAAGTAGGTGTTGAGTTTTTCCCCAGTAATGTAGATCAAGACCCCGTAGTGATTGCCGAGGGCGCTATTCAGCACGCCAAAGTTAAAGCGATCGATGTGGTGTTGGTGGATACCGCTGGGCGCTTGCACATTGACGAAGCGATGATGGGAGAGATTAAGCGCCTCCATGCAGCGATTGAGCCCGTTGAAACGCTGTTTGTTGTGGACTCGATGACCGGGCAAGATGCCGCTAATACTGCCAAGGCATTTAATGATGCACTACCATTGACGGGTGTTGTGTTGACTAAAACGGATGGTGATGCGCGCGGCGGTGCAGCGCTTTCTGTGCGCCACATTACTGGAAAACCGATTAAGTTTTTAGGTGTCGGGGAAAAGAGTACCGCGCTGGAAGCATTCCACCCAGACCGTGTTGCTTCACGTATTTTGGGCATGGGCGACATGCTGACCCTGATTGAAGAGGCCCAGCAGAAGGTTGATCATGCTGAAGCTGAAAAGCTTGCCAAGAAGCTGAAGAAAGGCAAAGGCTTCGATTTGGAAGATTTTCGTACTCAGCTACGCCAAATGACAAAAATGGGTGGGATGACCAGTTTGATGGATAAACTTCCTGGTGTGGCTAATATCCCCAAGAATGTGAAAAGTCAGGTTGATGATAAAGAGTTGATGCGTTTAGAGGCGATTATCAACTCGATGACGCCAGCAGAGCGACGCACCCCGGATATTATCAAGGGGTCTCGAAAGCGTCGTATAGCCGCCGGATGTGGCATGCAGATTCAAGATGTTAACCGTTTGTTGAAACAATTTTCGCAGATGCAGAAAATGATGAAAAAACTTTCGGGTAAAGGTGGCATGGCTAAAATGCTGCGAGGTATGGGGGGGCGTATGCCACCAGGTGGAATGCCCCCAGGAGGCGGTTTTCCATTCTAGTTAGATGATTGGTTTATAAGTGTATTTAGAGACTGAACGTCTGAACTATATTGTCGTTTTTAATGAAGTTGAAGCGAGTTCATGATCTACGTTAGCAAGCCCCTTATTGGCGGTGTGGTAAGTATATTTATCTGGCCCACTTTAAGGTGACTGTCGCTATTAAGCTCCATTTTTTAATCATTTTACTTTGTGTGAGCGAGGAATATTTGTTTCGAGCAGGCCTCGTCAAGTATTTTTTGTTTCTTTTTTTTGTGAATTTGGGTAATATACGCGCCCAAATTCATTACGACTTGGAGCACTGCTTCAGGTTGTTTACTTTTGTACAGATAGAGGGTTTCGAGTTCATGGTAACTATTCGTTTGGCACGTGGTGGTTCTAAAAAACGTCCATTTTACAGTATCGTTGTAAAAGATAGCCGCACTAAGCGTGACGGTCGTTTTATCGAGCGTCTTGGCTTCTTTAATCCAACGGCTGAAGGTAGCGAAGAGCGTCTGCGCATTGATAGTGAGCGCATTCAATACTGGAAAGGTCAAGGTGCACAAACATCTGATCGTGTCGCCAGCTTGATTAAATCTGCTGCGAGCGCCTAATTTCCCATGGCCCGTGTCCGTTTATTGTTTTAAGGCACTGAATACGATGCAGGGTGAGCAGGAGATGATTGATGTAGGCCGTATTTCTGGCTTACATGGTGTTAGAGGGTGGGTGAAAATTTACTCCTACACCGATCCCCGTGAGGGGATACTAAAGTACGATCCGTGGTTGGTGAAAGTGGGTGGTCAATGGCGTCCATTTAAACTTAAAACGGGCCGTGCACAAGGTAAAGGGGTTGTGGCCCAGCTCGAGGGGTATGATGATCGTGATCAAGCGGCAACGCTGATGAATTGCGATATCGCTATCCTACGTGAGCAATTACCTCGAGTAAAAAAAGGCGAATACTATTGGATTGACCTTGTTGATCTTGACGTGGTGAATTTAGAAGGTAACGTCCTTGGTAAAGTAAAAAAAATGATGCCTACTGGCACGGGCGCTAATGACGTGCTGGTTGTGGATGGCGTCAATCAAGAAGAGTTATTGATTCCGTTCGTCAAAGAGGTCTACGTGTTTGATGTGGATCTGGAATCTCGCCGAATCACGGTTGATTGGCAGCTAGACTACTAATGCAAATAGAGCTGGTTACCCTGTTTCCAGAGATGTTTGACGCCATTGTCGATCATGGTGTGAGTGGCCGGGCAGTGGATCGGGGTATTCTTCAGCTAGGCTTTGAAAACCCACGTAGTTATGCGCAAGATCGACACCGTACCGTTGATGACCGCCCTTATGGCGGTGGCCCCGGTATGGTTATGATGGTGGAGCCACTGCGTGAAGCTATTAAGGCCGCGCGCGATAAGTTACAAGGCGAGGCCAAGGTGATCTACATGTCACCGCAAGGTCGGGTGCTCGATCAGGCTGGTGTAATCGAGCTTTCTCAGTGCGATAATTTGGTTATTATTGCTGGACGTTATGAAGGCGTCGACGAGCGATTGATTCAATCGCTCGTCGATGAGGAGTGGTCGATTGGCGATTATGTGCTCAGTGGCGGTGAATTAGCTGCTATGGTGATGATCGACAGCGTTGCACGGCAATTACCCGGTGTATTGGGGCATAACGAATCAGCTGTACAGGACTCCTTTTATCAGGGGTTGCTGGACCACCCCCACTATACTCGACCAGAGAATATGATTGAGGGTGGGGTGCCTAAGGTGTTGCTGAGCGGTGACCATAAGGCAATTGAGCGTTGGCGAAGCAAACAAGCACTGGGTCGAACGTGGTTGAGACGACCAGAAATGCTGCAAAAGCGTACATTGAGCGATGAGCAGCAAAACCTCTTGCAAGAATTTTTGCAAGAACATGAGCAAAATTAAGAGTTTTGGCGTACAATACGCGCATAATTTTTGGGAGCAGGTAAATGAGCAACATCATCGATCAAATCAATGCGGAGCAAATGACCCGCGAAGTACCCGAATTCGGTCCTGGCGACACGGTTGTGGTACAGGTTAAAGTTAAAGAAGGTAATCGTGAGCGCTTACAGGCCTATGAAGGCGTTTGTATTGCTAAGCGTAACCGAGGCCTAAACTCCTCTTTCACCGTACGTAAAATATCTCACGGTGAAGGTGTAGAGCGTGTATTTCAAACTTACAGCCCTATTGTTGCTGAAATCCAGCTTAAGCGTCGTGGCGATGTTCGTCGTGCTAAGCTGTATTATCTGCGTGGCTTGGAAGGCAGGGCTGCACGAATTAAAGAGAAGTTGGTATCTAAGAAGTAATATCTTCTTGGCAGGCGTGCCCCGCATGTCTTGCAAGCTCTCAAAACAGGTGTCATGGTAACGTGACACCTGTTTTTTTATGGGTGCAAGAGCGGAAGGAGGTGGTTCATGGAGAGTGGTGGTTGCATTATTATTGATTGTCGTGATTTTGGCATAGAGCTCTCATTGGCTCTGCGACTATCAGGTGGGCAGGTGACTAATGTGGAATTTAATGACGCCATATTAGCAACTCAATATGATGATAAAATTCCTTTGCACATTAATATAGCTCAGCAGTTACTAGGCTATTTACGTGGTGATCGTGATCGCTTTAGTTTGCCGCTATTAACCTCCGGTACGCCATTTCAACAGCGAGTGTGGCAAGCACTACAAGCGATTCCTTACGGTCAAGTATTGAGCTATGGTGCACTGGCAAAGCAGCTGGGTAGTAGTGCTAGAGCGATTGGCGGTGCATGTCGGGCAAACCCGATTCCTGTGATTATTCCATGTCATCGAGTGGTCGCGGCACATGATATAGGCGGTTTTTCAGGAGATCGATACGGAGGGAAAGTTATAATCAAACAGTGGCTGTTGGCTCATGAGCAAGATTGAGCACGTTAATACAGCTCAGCAGATGCTGATTGAAGATTTTATTGATACGTTATGGGTGGAGCGAGGGCTAACTGATAATACCCTTGATGCTTATCGGACTGATTTGGCGCTGCTTGCTGAATGGCTGGATTGTAATCATTCTACCGGGTTGCTGGAAGCCCGCCAGGATCAGTTGCTTGCGTATTTGGCGTATCGTATACAGCAGGGAGCAAGTCCTCGTTCAAGTGCAAGGCTACTCTCTTCCATACGCGGCTTTTATCATTATCAAATTCGTGAAAAACGTATAGCGGACGATCCTAGTTCGCGCATAGAAGCCCCTAAAATTGGGCGCTCTCTACCCAAAGCTTTGACTGAAAGTGAAATTGAGGCGCTTTTAAGTGCGCCAGATCTTGAGGTATCGAATGAGTTACGTGACCGAGCTATGCTGGAGTTAATGTACGCATCTGGGCTTCGGGTTTCAGAATTGGTGGGCTTGCAGCAATCTCAAGTCAATTTGCGCCAGGGCGTAGCACGTATTATGGGTAAGGGCGCGAAGGAGCGCATTGTACCTTTGGGAGAGGAGGCGCAGGAGTGGTTGGAATGTTACCTAAAGCGTGCACGCCCCGATTTGGCACGTGGTAATGCTAATGAGGTGTTGTTTATCTCTTGTCGTGGCACGCAGCTGACCCGGCAGGCATTTTGGTATGCGATTAAGCGCTACGCCGTGCGAGCAGGTATTGATAAACACTTATCTCCCCATACATTACGTCACTCATTTGCCACGCACTTGTTAAATCATGGTGCTGATTTGCGTGTGGTGCAAATGTTACTTGGGCACAGTGATCTCTCTACCACACAAATTTATACGCATATCGCTCAAGCACGTTTGCAGCGTTTACATGCCATGCATCACCCTCGGGGCTAGGCGGCTACATCTTATAGCTGCTTAGGTTGAAATTGCCATTGATGTGCTGAGTATCAGAGAAAAATGAAATTATAGAATTTCAACCGCTTACTAAACTATGGCATAGTTAGGTAGTCGAATATCGTGGCTGGGAAAGAGTCGATTGTTAATTACTAATGTGAGTAAAAAGATGAAGAAAATGCTAGCGGCCCTACTGGCCTTATTTATAAGTGGCATGGCAATGGCTGCTGAAGATGCAGAGACAAACGTGAGGGAGGCGATGGCAAAATTGGCTCCGGACTTAAAAATTGATTCTGTTTCGGCATCACCGGTAGCAGGTCTTTATGAAGTGGTATTTGGTGCAGAGGTACTTTACCTTACAGGTGATGGCAAATATCTCATTCAAGGCAGCGTGGTGGATACGGCTACACGTGAAAACTTGACCGAAGCTGCTCGTAGTGTTGGGCGTGTTAAGATTCTGGATAGCCTTAAGGAAGAGGATATGGTGGTGTTTGCTCCGAAAGAGACGAAACACACTGTGACTATTTTTACTGATATTGATTGTGGGTATTGCCGTAAGTTACACGGTGAAATGGCTCAATATAATGATTTGGGGATTAAAGTACGTTATCTCGCTTATCCTCGAGCGGGTGTAGGCTCAGCCGCTTTCGAAAAGGCAGAAATGGTCTGGTGCTCTGAAGATCAGCAGAAAGCGATGACGATTGCTAAAGCGGGTCTATCTCTTGAAGATAGCATCACCTCGGGTGAGTTAAAGCAGAAAGAGAATTGCAATAGCCCGGTTTCGGATCAGTACATGGCGGCTCGTGCGTTGAATTTAAGTGGTACGCCTGCGATGTTTTTAGAGAGTGGCAAACTCATTCCTGGTTATGTGCCTGCTGATCGCCTAATCAGTGATCTAGAAAAATAGATATATGGTGAACTCTTTGCGCAAAAGATAGTTTTAACGCCGCCGAGGCAAAAAATGTCAGTCGTGCTTAGCTCATGTCATATATTGAAATTTGAAATAGCGGTGTTTATCACCGCTGTTTTTGTTTATGGCCGTGGGAGTTTGGTTGGATGTCACTATATGTATTTAGAATGTTTCTAGCCGTGGTGTTTTTTAGCTACAGTCATGCGTGACAATAACCAGTAAATATTAGTGTTTAATAAGGGGCAGCTAATCGGTTAGAATGAAAAAAAACATGGACTTCATAATGCCTATCAAATCAATCATCACTCTGTTTAGCATCGTAATGCTAGCGGCTCCTGCGGTTGTGTATGCCGGGGACTTTTCACAAAGTAAGTATGAAGATAAGGCCAAATTGTGTGAAATTTGCCATGACAGTGGTAGTGATCCCTATGTTCCACGTCTTGCCGGGCAATCGGCAAAGTATTTGATTAAACAGCTTAATAGATATAAAGAAGGTGAGCGTGAAAGTGCGATTATGACGACAATCGTCAATTCATTTCAAAGTGACCTGGAGATGAAAGGCGTGGCTGAATATTTTTCCAAACAGCCCTCTGCAAAGCAAAAACAAGCTCCTGATGAGGCCTTTTACGATGGAAAGCATATGTTTGAGCAAACCTATGCTTGTGCTGGCTGCCATGGCTTTGATGGTAAAGGCGGTACAGATCAGGCGCTGGTTGTTCCGGTGTTAGCGGGCCAGAAAAAAACGTATCTGGTTCAGCGTTTAACCTCTTTTCGTGAAGCGGAACATGACGATATGAATCCGATGACGCGTGTCGCTAAAAAGCTTTCGGATGATAATATTTCCTTAGTTGCAGATTATTTAAGTAACATGTAAGTCATAGAGTTAGTGCCTTTCACCTGTCATTTATTCGTTGAGTAGCTTTCACCGCTATAATACATACTTGTTCGCCATCGGAAAGCCCCGTACAATGCCACTTTGTACGTATTGGGTGGTAGTGCTCTACCATCGCTTCTGGAGTTTGATCGCGGAATGTCCCAGCAGATTTTATCATCACAATCCTTATTAAACGAACCCGTAGTGGAGTTCAAGGGGTCGAGTTTTACCTTGACCATTTTGCTCATCTCGAGCTTTGATGTTGATGCGATCGTCGCAGATATTAAGGCGCGTTTGTCACAGGCTCCCAAGTTTTTTTTGTATGCACCAGTGGTGTTAGATTTAAACCCTCTGAAGGACCAGTTAGGCGAATTGGACTTTGCGGCTCTTGCAGTGCAGTTGCGTAACCTGAAATTAGTACCTGTCGGTGTGTGTAATGGCAAACAGGCTTTTTATGAGAGTGCTATTGCATCGGGCTTTGCCGTATTGCAATCAGGCCCCCAGCCTCGGTCATTAGCAAAAAAGGTAAAGAGCGCTAAACCCGCTGCTCCAGTAGCTGAAGAGCCAGCTCCCTCTGTGGGGAAGAGTGAAGCGTTAGTGATTCATAAGCCAGTCCGTTCTGGGCAGCAGATTTACGCGCGAGGGCGTGACCTGATACTGATGGCGCCTGTCAATGCTGGGGCGGAGGTGATTGCTGATGGCAATATTCATGTCTATGCTGCGCTGCGTGGCCGCGCACTAGCCGGGGTTCAGGGTGATACATCAGCGCGTATTTTTAGCCTTAATTTTGGTGCTGAGATGGTTTCTATTGCTGGGAATTATCGTGTTTTTGAAGATCAGCCGGCTGCCGATGTGGCGGGTAAGCCAAGTCAGGTCTTGCTAGAGAATGAGCAGCTGATAGTTTCTCCGCTCATTTAGTTAAATTTAAATTCTATTTCTCCTAGGGGAGGTTTAGCCTTGTCAAAGGTCATTGTTGTAACATCAGGAAAAGGCGGTGTGGGTAAGACCACTAGCAGCGCGAGTATCTCCACTGGCTTGGCCCTTAAGGGGCACAAAACTGTCGTGATTGATTTTGATGTGGGTTTGCGTAATCTTGATTTGATTATGGGTTGTGAGCGTCGAGTGGTGTACGACTTGGTTAATGTGATTCATGAGGAGGCGACGCTAAAGCAAGCGTTGATTCGTGATAAGCGTTGCGACAATCTTTATATTCTTCCTGCTTCTCAAACCCGCGATAAAGATGCGTTGACCACTGAGGGTGTTGAGCGTGTTTTGGATGAGTTGAAGAAAGATTTCGACTATATCATTTGTGACTCTCCTGCTGGGATTGAGCAAGGGGCGGTGATGGCGCTCTATTTTGCAGATGAAGCGATTATTGTGACAAACCCCGAAGTCTCTTCGGTACGCGATTCTGATCGAATTTTGGGTATTCTTAATTCCAAATCTAAGCGTGCAAAAGAGGGGCTAGATTCGATTAAGGAGCATCTGGTTATTACGCGTTACTCACCGGAGCGTGTTGAGTCGGGTGAAATGTTAAGCATTGGTGATATCACCGAGCTTTTGGGCATCGATTTGCTCGGTGTTATTCCTGAGTCGGAAGCGGTGCTGCAAGCTTCAAATGCAGGTAGCCCGGTTATTCACGATCAGCAAAGTAATAGTGGTTTAGCTTATACAGATATCGTTGATCGTTTCTTAGGTGAGGAGCGCCCAATGCGCTTTATCGAGCCTGAAAAGAAGGGTTTATTGAAACGACTGTTTGGGACCTAGGCACATGTCATTACTCGACTATTTATTAAGAAAGAAGAAAAAGCCGACAGCCTCGGTGGCAAAAGAGCGTTTGCAGATTATTTTGGCAAGAGAAAATGGTTCTGAGTCTGAGCCTGACTTTTTGCCTGAGTTAAAGCGCGAGTTGTTAGAGGTTGTGAGTAAATACACGAGCATTAATCTTGACGAGATTACGGTTAACCTTGATAAAGAGGATGGCTGTGAAATTTTAGAAGTTAATGTAGTGCTATCTAAGAAAGACGCGGCATAGAGCGCCGCTCTTTTAAAAATTATGGCAAAGAAAAGGGCTGCTCCTTATTAAGAGGTGCAGCCCTTTTTTATGAATTGGATATTGCTTAATCTTGCTGCTTATCTCGCTCGATCAGCGCGTATGCAGAGTGATTGTGAATGGACTCAAAGTTTTCTGATTCTACGGTATATGCGACAACACGTTCATCGGAATTGAGTTCAGCGGCGACGTCGCGCACCATGTCTTCTACAAATTTAGGGTTATCATACGCACGTTCAGTGACGTACTTTTCATCTGGACGTTTGAGCAGGCCATAGAGTTCACAGGAGGCTTGTTTTTCTACCAGTTCAATGATCTCTTCAATCCAAACGAAGCGATTGGTGCGAACCGTCACTGTGACATGGGAGCGTTGATTGTGCGCACCGTATGCTGAAATTTTCTTTGAGCAAGGGCAAAGGCTGGTCACGGGGACGACGACCTTGATAATGGTGTCGGTGTTGCCGTTGCTGATTTCCCCTAATAAGGTGACTTCATAATCTAACAGACTTTGTACCCCCGACTCTGGGGCTGTTTTATTAATGAAGTAAGGGAAGCTCATCTCAATATGTCCGGTTTCGGCTTCAAGCTTTTCTGCCATCTCTTTGAGCATGACCTCAAAGGATTCAACACTGATTTCACGGTCGTGGTTGTTGAGTATCTCAACAAAGCGTGACATGTGAGTGCCTTTGAAATTGTGCGGTAAGGTCACATACATATTGAAATTAGCGATGGTGTGCTGCTCACCTTCGCTGCGGTCAGCAACCTTCACTGGGTGACGAATATCCTTGATACCCACTTTATTGATGGTTATCTGGCGGGTGTCTGCTGAATTTTGCACATCGGCAATGGCTTGCGTGTTGCTCATGCTTAATTTTCCTCTGTATATCGTACGCAAGCGTTGTCAGTTTCCCAAAGGGTGACCGCGTGTACTTGCACATGTTCTGAGTTGATCTCTTCAGCAAGGCGCTTATAGAGATAACCTGCGATGTTTTCTGCGGTTGGATTGATCTCATCAAAGGGAGGGATTTCATTGAGGTAGCGATGGTCTAATTCGCCGCAGATATCGCGGGCCGCCTGTTTGACTGTTTTAAAGTCAATGGCAATGCCTAACTCATTGAGTTCGCGTGAAGTTACTTCGACTTCAACCTTCCAGTTGTGGCCATGCAGGCGAGCACAATCACCTGGGTAATTGCGCAGGGAGTGAGCTGAACCAAAGTCGGTCAGCACTTTAAGGGTATATACAGCAGCCATATCTCGATCACTCAATTCTATAACCAAGTAATTTTATCAGAAATTCTTGGGGATTGCGAAGCCGACTATTCTACCAATAAACCTCGCTGCAACCAATCTTCGTGATTAGATAAGGGCTACGCGGCATATTCGCATGGTTTGATGGGGGATGGTTTATAGAAAAAGCTAAATCCCCTCGTGTCTTATCTTCTGGTAAGGATTAATACCCAATTTTTTTACGTAAACGCCGCATGCCAAAGAAGACTGCGCCAACCACTAAGGGGATTGCAATACCAGTACTTATTTCTACATTCAATGGGATGCCGGTTGCTTTTAGGGCCTTAAGCCCATAGCTCACGATGCTTAATAGGTAGTAGCTGAGTACCACCACCGATAGCCCTTCTACCATCTCTTGTAGGCGCAATTGTAATTTGACGCGATTATCCATGGATTGCAGCAAATCGCGACTCTGTGCCTCCATTGATATCTCAACCCGTGTCCGCAACAGTGATGAGGCACGGGTAACGTGGGTGGAGAGTGTCTCTAAATGTTTTTGCACCGAGGCGCAGGTATCAATGGCAGAGGTGAGCCGTTGGTTCATAAATTCATTGAACATTTGCAGGCCATGAATACGCTTTTCACGTAGCTGAGTGACGCGCTGTTTCACGATGCTGTAGTAGGCCACTGAAGCACTAAACTGGTTGGTTGTTTGGGCTGATATTTTTTCAATCTCAGCCGCTAGCTGGGTAATTTCATCCAGTAATTTACGAGCATCTTCAGGGCACTGTAGTGTGGTATCGGTATTGTTACCTGTAAGCTCTGCTAAGCGCTCATCAAAATCCGCTAAAATGGGGATATATTGCCGAGCAATGGGGACTGGCCGCATGGCGAGCATGCGGTAGGTCTCAATTTCGGTGAGGCGTTGTAATAAGCGGCCTGCTTGGCGTGTACGAAGATCTACATCGTGAATGAGGATGCGCGCAAAGCCGTCTGCATGGATTTTATTATCGGTCCATACAATTGCGGATCCTGCGGCAACTTCTGCTCCCATAAGGGTGTTAGCGGCAAACAGCATTGATAGCTCATCTAAGTTACGGCGAGTGCGTTGTTTACCCTCTAAAGCGATATGGGTCGCGGCAATGACTTCCCCAGGTAGGCTTTCTAACCAGTTACTTGGAACGTACTCGATTGCGGGTTCAGCAAAAGGTGTTTCAAATGGCGTATCGTTAAAAAAGGTGTAACTAGAAAATTCACGGTGCCGTTCCCATTTGAGACGAAATGGGCCTAATTGTGCTGAAAAGTGGCTGACATCATCGGAGGGAGGGCTGACGCTGTGGTGTTCGCAGAGTTGAGCGATCAATCTGCGTTCCTGAGGTATGTCATCCGTGTCGATAAGCAGCGCGAGGTGTGATACTTGGGTAGGGGCGCTCAATAGTTCAGCCGGCCCCATGTGAAGCTCATTTTGCAACTTAAAGCGGGCATGGTGTTCCAAAATCCCCCCAACTTTTGTTTGTAGAGGGGGAGAGGTATTAGTGGTGTTTGGATTCATTCTTTTTGATCTGCTCTCATGGTATAGATCATAAGTTGGGGTGATATCTCAAAAAAACAAGTGTATCTGGCTGGTGTGTTGCAAACGTTTGTTAAGCGATGGTTTACTCCCCGAGAGGCTCTATATTGGTGAGATAGGTGCCAGAGGGGAGAGATCATTCGCTGGTTTGGTGTTAGTCGGTCTGAGTTAACTCAATTTGATAACCACCAAATTTACGCAAGTTGATAACGCCACTATCAAGAATCAGATATTGCCCCTTAATGCCTTGTAATGTACCTGTTACATCGGCTGTTTTATCAAAATTAAAAGAGCTTACTTTGCTTGGATAAGTGCTTACCGGGAAGTTGATATTGACCACCTCCGCGTTATCGATGGCTTTAATTTCACCAGGGAAACGTGTGGCAAGTTCGTCTATCTCGTCAGCACATAAGGCAAGTAACTCATCGCGTCGAGCGACCATGTCGATTGGCTCGGCAACACCTTTGAGCATCTTGCGCCAGTCGGTACGATCACTGATATGTTGCTTTAATATCACCTCTAATAACCCAGACTGTAAGCGTGTAGCGACCTCAAATATTGGCAACGCCTGGCCCGCGCCTTGATCGATCCAGCGAATGGGGATCTGTGTACCACGGGTGATGCCTACTTTGATACCGGAGGAGTTAGCGAGGTAGACGTAGTGCGGCTGCAGGCAATTTTTCTGTGCCCAGGCTTCATCACGGCAGCTCCCCTCGGCGTAATGGCAGGTCTCAGGCTTAAGGATGCAGCTATCACACTCTGGTAAGGCGCGCATGCAAGGAAAGCAGTAACCTTGCTGGAAGCTTTTGTTGGTTTTGCGACCACATGCAACACAGTTGATCATCCCAGTATGGTGTAGGTGAATAGGTTTGCCAATGAAGCTGTTCATGGATACTGAACACTCTTCATTATTGTTTATCAGTTTCAAGGTGTACTGCACGGTCTCTGCGAGTTCTACCTGCATTTTTCGAAGATTGCCTCGAAGAGCGTTGGCTGGCATTGCGACGATCCTATTTATAATTAGATAAGGTTAGTACATCAACCCGTCAATATAAACTGGTTGGTGTACTAGTTTACCGTAAATTAAGATTGCGGTGGGAGTTGCATTATTTTGTGATTTACTGTTGCAATTGATAATGAGAATGATTATCATTACTTTCAATGATCGAGTTTTTAGAAAGAGGTAATAACAATGCGATGTAAACAGTGGATGTGTGTGATCACAGCGTTAATGACTAGCTGGGTCTCTTCTTATGCTTTGGCTTCTGACGACGTGGTGGTGTATTCAGCGCGTAACGAACAGCTGATTAAACCCTTGTTTGATGCTTACACCAAAGAGACAGGGGTCACAGTGAAATTTGTGACGGGTAAAGCAGGCTCTTTAATGCAGCGTCTTAAGTCGGAAGGCAAAAATACACCTGCGGATATATTACTTACAGTGGATGCGGGTAATTTATGGCAGGCTGCTAATCAAGGCTTGCTACAGTCCATCGGTTCGCCCGTTTTGGATAAAAATATTCCGACGCATCTGCGTGACCCTGAGCAGCAGTGGTTTGGTCTATCGATACGCGCACGTACTATTGTTTATAACACTAAAAAATTGAGTGACGCTGATTTATCAAGCTATGAAGACCTGGCCGACCCTAAGTGGAAGGGGAAGCTTTGTTTACGTACCTCAAAGAAGGTGTATAACCAGTCGTTGGTCGCGATGATGATTGAAGAGCATGGCCAACAGCACAGCGAAGAGATCGTGAAGGGGTGGGTGGCTAATCTCGCGACCAAGCCATTCTCCAGTGATACCAAAATGATGCAAGCGGTAGCCGCAGGACAGTGTGAGGTGGGTATTGGTAACACCTACTATTTTGGTCGTCTGCAGGAAAAAGACAGTACTATTCCACTGAAGCTTTTTTGGCCAAATCAGCAAGGGAGTGGCGTACATATTAATATCTCGGGTGCGGGTGTGACGAAGCATGCGGGTAACGTGTCGGGTGCTGTCGCACTTTTGGAGTGGCTCTCAGCGGGTAAGGCGCAACAACAATTTGCGGGTACTAATCACGAATATCCGGCTAATCCTGGGGTGAAGCCTTCAGCGCAGGTCGAGTCGTGGGGCGAGTTCAAGGGCAACCAAATTAATATGGCTAAGGCGGGTGAGTTACAAGTCGAGGCGGTTAAGTTAATGGATCGCGCGGGTTACAAGTAAGTTATCACCTTTTAAGTTTTAACCCTCACGGCTTACCGGATAGGATATCTGGTAGGCCGTTTTTTATTGTTATATTCTCCCCTCAAATAAAATTCACGTATTTATTTTAGAATAATAACCCCATTGAAAATAATTTGAATGTGAGTGGTTTGCCCGTCGTTTAGGCTGAAAAGCCCTCATTTTATAAAAAACTGATATTCTGTGTGTATAAACCGTTGAACCCTTAGTCAGTTTGCTTATAATGAGAATCATTCGTGTCTATTGGGCGCATAATAATCTAAGTTCAAGAAGTGAAGTAGTTTGAATCACATACAAGAATACTTTCAGTGAGGATCACTGATCTGATTTCCCCCGTAGCAAGCATTTTTAGCCAAGGGTGGCGTCTTTCGGCTTTTGCTATCTCACTGGCGGTGCTTATACCAGTGGTGGTGATACTTTGGTCGCTTTTTTCACCAGACCCCGAAGTGTGGCAGCATCTTAGTGAATATCTATTGTGGGAGTTGCTGGGTAATACCTTTTGGCTAGTGTTAGGCACGGCCAGCGGGACGCTTATCTTAGGGGTTTCGTTAGCGTGGCTGACGGCAGTATGTGAATTTCCTGGTCGTAAATTTTTCTCTTGGGCGTTGATGTTGCCGCTCGCAGTGCCTGCTTATGTGACGGCTTTTGTGATGGTAGGGTTGCTTGATTTTACAGGTCCCGTGCAGACTTGGCTGCGGGAGAGTGGGGTCGAATGGCAGCCACCGGAGATCCGCTCTCTGGGGGGGGTGATTCTGGTGATGGTGTTGGCCTTCTATCCGTATGTCTATTTGATTGCACGTAATGCTTTTGCGACGCAGGGCAAGCGTGCTCTGGAAGCCGCACAATCATTGGGTTATAGCCAGCGGGCAGGCTTCTTTAAAGTGGCATTACCGATGGCTCGGCCGTGGATTATAGGTGGAGTGATGTTGGTGATTATGGAGACCTTGGCCGATTTTGGTACTGTCTCGGTGTTCAACTATGACACCTTTACTACAGGTATCTATAAAGCTTGGTTTGACATGTTTTCATTGCAAGCCGCTTCTCAACTCGCCTCTATTTTAATTATTTTTGTGTTTATTATTGTGCTGCTGGAGCAGCAGGCGCGGGCGCGGATGCGCTATACCTCGGTAGGGAAAACCGCAGGTAAACAGGAACGCATTGTGTTGAAAGGGGTTCATTGTTTTGCTGCGGTAGGTTTTGCTGGGGGGGTGATGTTACTGGCTTTCGTTATCCCGATGACTCAACTGGTGGTGTGGAGCAGTGAGGTGGTGATGGCGGATTTCGATAGCCGCTATTTTGAATTCCTTTGGCACTCGCTGT
>Ga0316204_10006038_pt1 | contig 19132 bp, 16 predicted proteins | sample 6monrhotite_MG_2_FD_205661 | JGI IMG/M metagenome (GOLD analysis project Ga0316204, IMG submission 205661) | Microbial mat bacterial communities from mineral coupon in-situ incubated in ocean water Damariscotta River, Maine, United States -... | ecosystem: Environmental > Aquatic > Marine >...
GCTTCCCTTTGGATTAATCGAATCTACCCAGAAGACATGCCCGATTTTAATTCTTCTGTAACAGAGTCATATAAAACGTTAAAACACTGGAAATGGGAAGGCCGCATGATTCATCTTAATGGATCGGTTGGCTGGTATAGAGGAGAATCTATTCCCGTTAAACAAACAAAAAATATTTTATGGACAGGAATTATTATCGACATTACTGAACAAAAAAAAGCTGAAGAAAATTTACTTAAAGCACACAACCAACTAGAACAACGTGTCAAAGAACGTACTGCGGAATTAGAAATAGCGATGCAACAAGCTGATATAGCAAATAATGCAAAGTCCGAATTTCTTTCTAATATGAGCCACGAATTAAGAACTCCCTTAAATGCTATTCTGGGTTTTGGCCAACTACTAAGCTTGAATAATTTACCAACAAAACAAAATGATTCCGTTGATGAAATATTACATGCTGGAGAACACTTACTACACTTAATTAAAGATATTCTTGATTTAAGCAATATAGAGCTAGGTAAAATTGAATTTAACTGCGAGAATTTTGCGTTAAGTAAACTTATTGCCAACGCTATTAACCTGGTTAAAAACCAAGCACGTCAAAATAATATCAGTATCCAAAACAAAATAAACGGTGATATTAATATTTTGTTATTTACAGATCCATTTCGTTGCACCGAAGTCATTGTAAACTTTTTATCCAACGCAATTAAATATAATAAAAAAAATGGAAGTATTACTATTAAAACCGAAGCTGATAACAACAACATTAAAATTAGTGTTAGTGATACTGGTTATGGAATAGAAGATCAATACATACCGAAAGTTTTTGAACCTTTTGAACGCCTAGGTAAGCTGGGTAGCGGAATTGACGGAACAGGTATTGGTTTAGCACTCAGTAAAAAAATAACCGAAACAATGGGTGGAACAATTGGATTTGAAACAAAGGTAAATGAAGGAAGTACCTTTTGGGTGAGTTTTCCTGCTGCTAAAGTACCAGAGTAAAATAAAAATTATTTTATGTGATCTAAAATACCATCCAATTCATCAATGCTATTGTAATGAATCAACATTTTTCCTTTACCATTAGCACCATGCTGAAATACAACTTTAGCTCCCAGTTTTTCAGATAAGTCTTCTTGTAAACGACGGGTGTCAGGATCAAGCCCAGCCTTTTCTGTTTTTTCATCTACAGGTTTATTCAGACGACGAACTAACTGTTCCGTTTCTCGAACCGATAAACCTTTTTTTGCCACTTCTTTTGCCGCTTGCATTTGTTTAGCCGCATCTAAGCCTAATATTGCACGTGCATGCCCCATTTCAATTTGACCATCTTCAAGCATATGACGTACATCGGTTTCTAGTGTTAATAAGCGTAAAAGATTAGAAACGGAAACACGTGATCTGCCGACAGCATCCGCTGCTTCTTGATGAGTTAAACCAAACTCTTCTACTAAACGAACAAGTGCTTTTGCTTCTTCAATAGGGTTAAGTTCCTGACGCTGAATATTCTCGATTAAAGCAATTGCCATTGTTTCTTGATCAGAAATATCACGAACAATTGCGGGAATTTCATGTAACTCTGCTAACTGCGCAGCACGCCAGCGACGCTCACCAGCAACAAGTTCATACTGGCCCGGTGTTGCGGATAATGGACGAACCACAATGGGTTGCACCACACCCTGTGCTTTTATTGAGTCGGCTAACTCCTGAAGGGCATCAAGATTAAAGTTTGTTCGCGGCTGATAACGACCACGCTGAATAACATCAATGGCTAAATGTTGAAACTCAGCGGAAGAAGATATTTGTTCAGCTGATGAACTAACCGCGGCAGCAGTATCATCTTTTAAATGACTAACACCAGAACCTAATAATGCCTCCAGTCCTTTACCTAAACCACGTTTTTTAACCATCTTTGTGAACTTAACCTTTAAACTTAATCGTATTAACAGCGTTGATTAAACGCTGGCACCCACAAGCGTGGCATTTTCATCATTACGCAATATCTCGCCCGCTAACGCTAAATAGGCGAGGGCACCACGAGATGATTTATCATAGCTAATTACAGGAATACCATGACTTGGCGCTTCAGCCAAACGAACATTTCGTGGAATAATTGTGCGATAAACTTTTTTCGGGAAATGTAACAATAACTGGCCAGATACATCATTTGCCAGGTTATTGCGCGGGTCATACATCGTGCGAAGCAGCCCTTCTATATGTAAATCAGGATTAACTGTTTTGCGAATACTTTCAACTGTATCCATTAATGCAGATAAACCTTCCAGAGCATAATATTCGCATTGCATTGGGATCATCACAGAATTTGCCGCAACTAATGCATTTAGCGTCAGCATATTAAGCGAAGGCGGGCAGTCTATTAAAATATAGTCATATTGATCCCGCACATTCTCTAACGCATTACGGAGTTGACGTTCACGGTTTGTCATTTCCATTAATGCTACTTCAGCTGCGGTTAAATCACTATTACCTGGTAACACATCGTATTGAACATCTTCATTAGGCTCACTTTTTACCACTAAATCAGATAAAGCAACGTCACCCAACAATAAGTCACAAGTAGTATATTCGGTTGAATTTTTATCAATACCGCTACCCATGGTGGCATTACCCTGTGGGTCCAAATCAATCAACAAAACATTACGGTGCGTTGCAGCTAAAGATGCTGCGAGATTAATGCAGGTTGTTGTTTTGCCTACACCGCCTTTTTGATTTGCAATGGCAATTATCTTGCTCATTCAGATCTCTCCCCTCTATATGGTGGTTTATTTCTTTAAATTTAAGTCGCGGTTTTAATTTCCAGTAAGTGCCGTTCTTCTTCTAAACCTGGCACCTTAATCACTCGGCTTTCTTCAACAACGTAACCTGAAGGTAATATGTCAATTTCAGCAATAGGGTTCACACCCTTCATGGCTAAAAACACCCCATCAATAGCCAATAAATGAGATGTTTGCTCTACCATCTCCCCAATTGCAGAATAAGCACGGGAAATAATGGTGTCAAAAAGCTGTTCTGATTCAAAATCTTCGACTCTTGACTGTACCACATCTACGTTAGGTAACTCGAGCTCTGATACTGCCTGAACCACAAATCTTGTCTTTTTATTATTGCTGTCCAGCAAGATAAATTGACGTTCAGGAAAAACAACGGCTAGTGGAATACCGGGCAAACCAGCGCCAGTTCCAACATCTAAGATGCTTTTTCCACGAAGATAGGGGCAAATAGACAAGCTATCAAGTAAGTGACGCGTTACCATTTGTTCTGGTTTGCGCACTGCTGTGAGATTATAGGTTTTATTCCACTTATTTAATAATTCGACATACTTTATTAGTGTATTTTGCTGCTTGTCATCAAGAGGCTTCGTCAAATTTAATTGACTCAGCCCCTTTGACAATTTTTCACTTAAATCTGACTGACTCACAAACTATTTATTGCCTGTCGCTGCATTTGTTAGATTATTCAATGCACCTGTCATTTTTTTAACTATTTCTGGACGGTCATTAATGCCGTGGCGATTCGCAATATAGGTCGGATCATTATACGTTAACCAAACCTGACCCTTTTTGTCTTTCCAAGCCAATGCTTTCATCGGTAAATCAATACCCGCTGTTTGATTGCTGGTAAAAAAATGACTGCCCATTTTAGGGTTGCCAAAAATTAGTAATTCAGTCGGGCGTAAAGTAATACCGGCTTTTTTTGCACCAGCGTCATGACTCCAGCGGGTAACAACCGTAATACCCTTTTTACGTAAAACATTCTCCAGACGATCTAATGTTACTTTTACACTGTAATGGCTTTTTTTATTAACCAACCCTTTGTCTCCAGCTACTGAAATAGCAGGAATTAATGCAATTAAGCTTAATAATACTAATAAACGTTTCATATACTTCTCCTTGGTGTGTGTATTTATTGTTATATCCACGAGTATGACTTCTAGCTATCTATTTTATTCCCAATTGATTCACATAAATATCAAAATTTTCACAAATATTTTATATCAGTGCTGCGTGGGCGCGGTGCTCAACAATAGACAACACACCAGGAATCAGGCTTCTTTTACATTCTTAGTTGTATTTTTACCGCCAGATCGTTTTTGTTTTTTCAAAAATACTAAAATCAACGAAATCGCAGCAGGAGTGACACCTTGAATACGCGTTGCATGACCGACTGTTGCAGGTTTTATTTTATATAATTTTTCCTGAACCTCATTTGATAAACCTGAAATTACCGAATAATCAAAGGATTCTGGTATAGCTTTGTCATGGTGACGTTGCTGACGCTCAATTTCATCTATTTGGCGCTCAATGTAACCAGCATATTTTGCCTGTATTTCCACTTGTTCCGCGACGATGGAATCAACTTTTGGCTTATCCGACAAAATGCTCATAAGTGAGTCATAACTAACATCTGGTCGACGCAATAGATCTTCTAATCGAGCTTCACGAATTAAAGGCTTTTTAAAGACCCTTTCTTGTTCTTCTACAGATACTTGATCTGGTCGAACAAAAACATCATGCAAACGTTCCTGTTCTGCTGCGATTGCGCTTCTTTTTGCTTCGAATTGTTGCCAACGCTCATCATTCACCAGCCCTAGTTCGCGACCTTTTTCTGTTAAACGTAAGTCTGCATTATCTTCACGTAACATCAACCGGTATTCTGCTCGCGAAGTAAACATCCGGTAAGGTTCTTGAGTACCCATGGTAATTAAATCATCAATCAAAACACCAATATACGCCTCATCTCGACGTGGAGTCCAAGACTCTTTACCTTGTACTTTTAACGAAGCATTCATTCCTGCGATTAAACCTTGTGCCGCAGCTTCTTCATAACCTGTTGTGCCATTAATTTGGCCAGCAAAAAATAATCCGTTTACAAACTTGGTTTCTAGCGAAGGGTGTAACTCTTGTGGATCAAAATAATCATATTCAATCGCATAACCTGGACGCATAATAAAAGCATTTTCAAAGCCTTTTATTGAGCGAACCAAATCTAACTGCACATCAAATGGCAAACTGGTAGAAATTCCGTTTGGATAAATTTCATGGGTTGTTAAGCCTTCTGGCTCAACAAAGATCTGATGTGAGATCTTATCAGCAAATCGCACCACTTTATCTTCAATTGACGGACAATAGCGTGGGCCAACCCCTTCAATTACTCCGCTGTACATTGGGGAACGATCTAAACCGCCACGAATAATCTCATGTGTTTTTTCATTGGTATAGGTAATAAAACAATTAGTTTGCTCAGGATGATCTTCTTTTTTACCTAAAAATGAAAAAACTGGAGTAGGGGTATCACCCGGCTGCTTTTCTAACTGACTAAAATCAATCGTTTTACCATCTAACCTAGGAGGCGTACCCGTTTTGAGACGCTGCACATTAAAAGGTAAAGCCCGTAATCGTTGAGAAAGAGCATTTGAAGGCGGATCACCCGCTCGACCACCTTCAAAATTTGATTGGCCAATATGAATAAGACCACTTAAAAATGTTCCAACGGTTAAAACCACTGCTTGAGCTCTAAATTTGAGACCCATTTGAGTCACTACACCCACGATTTCATCATTTTCAACAATTAAATCATCAACAGCTTGCTGAAACAGGGTTAAGTTTTCGGTATTTTCTAATGTTTCGCGAACAGCCTGTTTATACAAAACACGATCAGCTTGTGCCCGGGTTGCACGTACAGCAGGACCTTTACTGGCATTTAAAATACGAAATTGAATCCCCGATTTATCAATAGCCTTGGCCATTAAACCACCCAGCGCATCAATTTCTTTTACTAAATGGCCTTTACCAATACCGCCAATTGCAGGGTTACAACTCATTTGACCCAAAGTTTCTATATTATGTGTCAGCAGCAAAGTCGAAGAGCCCATACGCGCAGAAGCCAACGCTGCCTCGGTACCGGCGTGACCGCCACCAACAATAATCACATCAAATTGTTGCTGATAAAACATGGATTCTAATTACCTATCACTAAATTCAAAAAATAAACGGGGCACTATTGTACGTTTTGCTCAATGTTTAGCCAAATATCATTTGCTCAACTTTTTTTAATAATAAAACCACAAAATGCAAATTTGTGTTAAATATCAAATATATAGCTTGAGAGTCGCTAATTGTACTGATTAAATTAGCTCCAATTATTTAATCTGTACTTCAATATACATGTTTGTGCTAATTGATCCCCTATTACTCATCTTTGTAATATAGAAATTTAACTAGAAACACTTGTTTTTATGCGGACATTTGGAAGTTTTCGTGACCAGTCAGAATACAGCTCAACAAAACAGCATTAAAGATATTTTTGATATACGACCTGCTGCCACTAAAATATGGATTGAAAACCTGCCTCTCGGTAGTACTGGTGAAACAAGTAAACAGATTTACCAAACTTTAAAAAAGGTAAACCGACAAAATAACTCTCTCGAACATCACATCGAATTTCTAGAATCCATTGCGCCTACACTTACTTTACTTTATCCAAGGTTATCAAAATATTTTACGGATGTTTCTTTGCCTTTATCTAAAAAGACACGTAATGCCATTCATGCTACTTCATCTTTATTAACAGAAGTTTTAAATAGTTATCAAATTATTATCAAAACTTTAATCACCAAAAAACCTTTTGGCTGGAAAAAGCCTTTTTCGCTTGCTCTGCACCATACCTTTATTTATACCTCGCAAATTTTATGTGCTCAACGCCTTGTTTATCAACCGTGTTCAGAAGGTACATGGCGAAAAATTTTTTGGTGTTATCAACAAGCAGATAAATTAAAACTACTGAAAAAAAGTCATCGTAACCACCGGCTTAATCAAGATATAACATCTATTGATTACGAATTTAAAAATCTCATATTGTTGTCTCTGCTTTCTGCTAATAATCTTGGCCAAAAAAATATGCAAGAAGTGTATAACTTAATGCCCTTATGGATTAAACATACGGATATTTTAACAAAAGAATTTGATGAAAAAATAACCTGTTTCACTTTAAATTTATTAGACGATATTCCTCCTTATTTAATTGGTTCCCGTAAAGATAAAACATCAAAATCATTAGATCGACATTATCTCTCAACATCTAAACTTAAAAAAATATTAAACAATTATTTAACCAAAATTGAAACTGATGGCGCAATACAAATTGGTAAAAACATTTTATCTAAATCAAGCATAGAATCACTATTATCTTCCTGGTCTCGTAATCACTTAAGAACAGATGTTCGAAAAGAAGGCTCGGGGTTTGTTGATATTATTACTGGTATCACCGCTATACACTTTGTATTAACACAACAAGATCAACCTGCCTATGATGAAGTTTCTGTTGATCTTCCTGATAACGTTATTGATTTTGAATCAACATTAACAATAGAACCGTTAAATAATCCAGTTAAAAACGACACTTTAAATCTAGAACATTTTTTAAGCAGCTCAGATCAAGAAGAGGATATCTGGGGAAAGGTTTATGAAAATACCATCAATGATGTTTTACCTACTGCTCACTGGGCTGAAACTGGCTCGCACAATACATTCGATTTCAGTAAAAGTATACTTTTAGATTATAGTAAAGATGGTTATCGTCTTAGTGTTAATGATAAAACGATTAACAGCTTAAAACATAATGAACTTGTTGCCGTTCGAGAACATGCACTCGCACCCTGGGCGCTAGCACAAGTAAAATGGTTGCATTTTTCTAAAATGGGGGATGTTCAGTTTGGTCTACAAATTCTGTCTCACCATGTTTTACCTATTCATATTCGCTATGTTGCAAATGGAGGTTTAAGCAAGCCTTTACCATGTTTATTAGGACTTGATAGAAAAAAATTAATGCTCTTTATGCCAACATTACCAACTAACCTAAATGGTAAAAATCTTGAGCTTGAGCATCAAAAACAACACTCACAAATTCATTTAAAAAATAAACTTCTATCAACGCCTGCTTTTGATATATATGAAATACATGAGTCCCAAATGATAGACAACACGTCTTCTCAAAATATCAATGAAGCTGAAATAATTGTTGATAACAATAATGAAACCACCTTATCCGATACAATTTGGGAAAACTTCTAACAGCTAATTTGTAAAGCTCCTTTTTTTAAACAATTTTTAAAAAATCTGGAACTGTTTTCCTTGTATTGAAAGAATCACTATCTGAAAGATAATTTTTTAAGCTCTCTTCAGCCATTTGTTTACTAGAATAAGGGCCCTGATCTTCAGATTCTCTTACTGAAAAAAACCATTCATCGGCAACAATATAAAATCGACCTGAACGGTATGATTTTGATTTATTTTCCATAATTTATCCTTTTCATATTCAAAAAGATATTAACCTCATTATCTAAATTAAATCTGTAAGACAAAGATGAAAATTATGTAAGTTTTATCTGACAAACTTATTTCTAGAAAATAAATCAACAAAAGGTTGAAAGTTCTCTTTTTGTCCTCTATAGTTCTTTTGTTGAGAACAATTAGAGAACAAAATGCCAACATTACTCGAAAAACGTATTTTAAATTTTATACATGCTTTTATTATCAAGCACGGCCATAGCCCAACCTTGGTTGAAATTGGCAAAGCGATGGAAATTAATTCAAAAGGTACCATCCATCGATATGTACAAAATTTACGTAATAAAGGTTTGTTAGCACCACCCGAGCGTGGCTGGCGCGGTATTCGTCTGACTGATGATGCACTGAGCAACTCCACAACCCTCCCATTAGTTGGGCGGATTGCCGCGGGCCAACCCATTGAAGCAATACATGATCATGGGGAAATTAATTTAAGCGAAATGTTTGTTGGTAAAGATCGTTACGCCTTAGAAATAAAGGGTGATTCAATGATTGATATTGGCATTCTTGATGGTGACATTGTAATAATCGAACCACAAAATACCGCTCAATTTGGTGATGTTATTGTTGCCTTAATTGATGATCAAGAAGCAACGCTTAAAAGATATAAACGACTAAAAGATGGAAGGGTAGAACTAAGTCCTGAAAATCAAGATTTAGAGCCCATGGTTTATGATGCATCGCGCATCAAAATTCAAGGGTTACTTGTTGGGCAATTACGTAGTTATTAAAATAACTGACCGCATAGGACGCGGAGTTCACAAAGATATAATTAAAATTTTTAAACGTTTTTTAATTTTAACTCTGGGAGCCTCGCGTCCTATGCGGTTTATACATCGAGATTTGCTGTATTAAGAGCATTTGTTTCAATAAATTCTCTTCGCGGCTCAACTTGATCACCCATTAAGGTAGTAAAAATTTCATCTGCTGCAATAACATCTTCAATTTGAACCTGTAATAAACGTCTATTTTCAGAGTCTAAAGTGGTTTCCCATAATTGCTCTGGATTCATTTCACCTAAACCTTTGTAACGCTGAATATGTTGCCCACGTTTAGCTTCATCCATTAACCATTCCATTACTTGTTTAAATGATGAAACTTCTTGTTTGCGATCTCCACGTTGAATATAAGCGCCTTCACTTAATAATTCATGTAGCTCTTCTGCCAGGGTTTTTATCGCAGAATATTCACCAGATTCAAAGAAATCACGATCTATCACTTTGTCTGTTGTTATGCCATGGCGAAGAACACTAATTTTTGCACACCAATGAGTAACTTCGCCTTCAATATTATCAACATCAATTTTATAGCTTAAATTAGTTTCATCTGTTGCGATACGAGCTTCTAACTCTTTAAACCAGGACTGCGCACTTTCTTTATCCATACTGCTATCAACAGCGGGCATCGTAACCATTTTTTCTAAAATAGCAGCAGGGTAACGTTGCGATAATCGTTTAATACTTTCCATTACAAGAATATATTGGTTTGCAAGAGACTCTAAAGCCTGTCCACTTAGAGCGGGTGCTTTTGCATTAACGAATAAATCTGTATTATCTAAAGCTACTTGTAACAAATAGCTGGCAAGCTCTATATCATCCTTAACATATCGCTCTTGTTTGCCTTTTTTAACCTTATATAAAGGTGGCTGAGCGATATAAATATATCCATTTTCTACCAACTCTGGCATTTGACGATAAAAGAAAGTAAGCAATAAGGTTCGAATGTGGGACCCGTCGACATCCGCATCAGTCATTATAATAATGCGGTGATAACGTAACTTTTCAACATTAAATTCTTCTTTACCAATTCCGCAGCCTAAAGCAGTAATTAATGTACCAATTTCTACCGAAGACAACATTTTATCAAACCGCGCTTTTTCAACATTAAGAATTTTGCCTTTTAACGGCAAAATAGCTTGGGTTCGTCGGTTTCGACCTTGTTTTGCAGAACCACCTGCAGAATCCCCTTCCACTAGGAATAATTCAGATAAAGCGGGATCTTTTTCCTGACAATCAGCCAATTTACCAGGTAAGCCTGCTATATCCAGCGCACCTTTACGGCGTGTCATTTCCCTTGCTTTACGCGCAGCTTCACGTGCACGTGCTGCATCAACCACTTTTGAAGCAATAGCTTTACCGTCTACAGGGTTTTCTAATAAAAACTCCTGAAATTTCTCACTCATTACAGATTCAACTATGCTTTTTACTTCTGAAGAAACCAATTTATCTTTAGTTTGAGAAGAAAACTTAGGATCTGGCACTTTAACTGACAAAACAGCTGTTAAACCTTCACGTGCATCATCGCCAGAAGTACTTACTTTTGCTTTTTTCGCATTTCCTAGCCCTTCAATGAAGTTATTCATTGAGCGAGTTAACGCTCCACGCAATCCGGCTAAATGTGTACCGCCATCACGTTGAGGAATATTATTAGTAAAACAAAAGATATTTTCTTGATATGAATCATTCCACTGTAATGCAGCCTCAACAACAACATCATCTTTTTCTGTATTAAAATAAAAAACAGCAGGGTGTAAAGGTGTTTTATTGCGGTTTAAGTGCTCAACAAAAGCCCTAATACCGCCTTCATACTTAAATTTATCTGATTTGCCATCTCTTTCATCTAAAAGAGTAATAGATACACCAGAATTTAAAAATGAAAGCTCACGAATACGTTTTGCTAAAATATCATAATGATATTCAGTAATAGCAAATATATCGGTACTTGGTTTAAAACGAATTTCGGTACCTGTATTTTCAGTATCACCAGTAATTTCTAAAGAGTTTTGAGGATCACCTAGAGAATAATCTTGTTGATGAATTTTTCCATTACGGCGAATAGTTAGTTTTAGTGATTCTGAAAGGGCATTTACAACCGAAACACCTACACCATGTAAACCACCAGAAACTTTATAGGAACTATCATCAAATTTACCACCTGCATGTAATACTGTAAGAATAACTTCTGCAGCAGAACGCCCCTCTTCTTCATGAAAATCAACTGGAATACCGCGACCATTATCTTTAACAGAAACTGAGCCATCTGTATGAATAATAATATTTATTTCATCACAATGGCCCGCCAAAGCTTCATCAATCGAGTTGTCTACAACTTCAAAGACCATATGATGAAGACCGGTGCCATCATCCGTATCCCCAATATACATCCCGGGACGCTTTCGTACTGCATCAAGCCCTTTAAGGACCTTAATACTTGAAGAATCGTAATTATTATCACTCACGGTTGAAGCTCCTAAATTTGGGCGATCATTGTACCACTTCTTTTAAAATACCGTGTTCCACGTGGAACATTTTAGACTCTATTTCTTGCGGTAAAACAAATGAGTTTTTCTCTGTTGCTGTTACAAATAATTGGGCTTCTGTATCAATCAACAATTCAATTAAGTTTTGCCTGTGTTCTATATCTAATTCAGCTGCGAGATCATCAACAAGTAATATAGATTGCTGGCTTGTTTCTTTTTTCAAATGGTTAATTTGAGCTAACCGCATGGCACATACCAAAAGCTTTTGCTGTCCCCTAGAGAAACTGTTTTGTACGAGATTACCTTGATATGAAATCTCTAAATCTGCTCGATGAGGACCAAAGGAAGTAAAACCTTTGAATGTGTCTTTTTGAAATGAATTTTCTAGGGTTTCTGTAAAACTTTGCTCGCGATTCCAGCCACGTTGATAACAAATAGATACATCTAGTCCCATTAACTTTTCAACATATTTATTAAAAATGGGTAAAAAACCTAAAAGATAATTTTCACGAGTAAGAGTAATTATTTTAGCATATTGAATAAGCTGCTCATCCCATAGTGTAATTGACTTTCGGTCTTGTTTTCGTCGTAAAGCAGCATTTCGTTGTTTTAAAACACGATAATATTGTTGCCAGGCTTGAAGAAATGAGTGTTCCACGTGGAACACTCCCCAATCAATAAATTGGCGGCGGTATTTAGGACCTTGCTCTAAAAGTTTATGGACATCTGGATTAATAATTTGTACTGGAAGTAACGAACTCAATTCAGATACTTGTTTAACATCTAAACCATTAATTCTAATTCGAGTTTTATGACTAGATCTTTCTAAACCAATAGGTGTGCTTACTTTATTTCTATTTTCTATGCGAGCAAAAATTTGCAGAGATTGATGTTCATAAGATATTACATGTTTGATGTGAGTGGTTCGAAAAGAACGAGCAATTGACAATAAATAAATAGCCTCTAAAACACTGGTTTTACCACTCGCGTTGGCACCAAAAATATAATTACACCTTTTACTTGGTTTAATTTTAACCTCAAAAAGGTTTCTAACTTGATGAATATCAAGTTGAGTTAAATACATAAAATATTACAAACGCATTGGCATAACAACATATTTGCTATCTATGTCATCTGAACCAAACAATAAACAACTGTGGTTAGAATCTGTTAATTGCATTACAACTTCATCAGATTTAATGGCACTCAAAGCATCTAGTAAGTAAGCTACGTTAAAACCAATTTCAAATTCATCTCCGGAATACATAACATCAATGACTTCTTCAGCTTCATCTTGCTCAGGATTATGTACAGTTGCTTGAAGTTGATTGTGACTCAATTGTAGTCGCATTCCTCGGTATTTTTCATTAGATAATACTGATGTTCGATTAAATGCCTGATGTAAATTATTACGAGAACTTTTTACTTCGTTATCACATTTTGGGGGAATAACTTGTTGATAGTCAGGAAATTTTCCATCAATTAGTTTAGAGGTAAAAGTTACTTGAGGAAAATCAATTCTTATGTGGTTTTCACTAAGTGCAACTTTAATCTCATCGTCTGTATCTTCTAATAAACGTGAAATTTCATTAACTGCTTTACGAGGCACAATAACTTGACGGGTTTCATTTGGATTTAATTCAATTTCAGCTTTACAGAAAGCAAGCCTGTGACCGTCAGTAGCAACAGCAATAATTTGGTTATCAGAAAGCTCTAACATTAAACCATTTAAGTAATAACGAACATCCTGTTGGGCCATACAAAATTGAGTTTGATCAATAAGCTTTTTAAATATTTTTTGTGAAATGTTAAATTCAAAAGGGGAGATTAAAGCATCTATGCTTGGAAACTCAGATGCTGCTAATGTTGAAAGAGTAAACCGACTTCTTCCAGATTTTAATATTGCTCTTTCTTGATCAATAGTAATTTCTATATTTGAGTTTTCAGGTAAAGCTTTGCATATATCAAGAAGTTTACGCCCTGGTAACGTAGTTTCACCGTTTTCAGTATTTTCAATAGGGCAAGTATTAATCATTTCAACTTCTAAGTCTGTTCCAGTTAAAGATAAAATATTCTCGTTAACTGAGATTAAAACATTAGAAAGAATAGGTAATGTTTGTCGACGTTCGATAACGTTATTTACCATTTGCAAAGGATTAAGTATTGCATCTCGTAAAATACTGATTTTCATGTGAGCCCTTTATATATTATTAAGTATATATTAAATTATTATTACTATTATTAGTGTAAGCACTTTCTGTGTGTAACACTGTTTTTTATTTAAATATCAACAGCTTATCAAAAGTATATACCTGTGTAAAAATCTAAGATAAACAGTGATTATGCTGTGGATAAGATGTTAAAAACAGCTTTATTTAAACTTTTTTTAATTTGTCCACAGCTTATCCCCATCATGTTGTTAGTGTTCTTAACAGGTTAGTAAAATCTTCTTTTATCATTAATTCTTCTTCTTTTAACTCAGCAATTTTACGGCAAGCATGAAGAACTGTCGTATGGTCACGGCCACCAAAAGCGTCTCCAATTTCTGGTAAACTGTGATTGGTTAATTCTTTACAAAGCGACATTGCCATTTGTCGTGGACGAACAATAGAGCGAGTTCGTTTTTTAGATAATAAGTCAGCAAGTCTTATTTTATAATATTCAACAACAGTTTTTTGAATATTTTCTATCGTAACCAGTTTTGCATGTAATGCCAGCAGATCACGTAAGGCTTCTTTAGCAAAATCTAGAGTTATAGGTTTGCCGGTAAAAGAAGAGTTAGCAATCACTCGACGTAAAGCACCTTCAAGTTCTCGAATATTAGAAGGTAGGCGTTTAGCGATAAAAAAAGCAACTTCATTTGGAAGATCAACTTTGGATAAAGAAGCTTTACTCATTAAAATTGCGACTCGAGTTTCAAGTTCAGGCGGCTCAATTGCAACAGGTAATCCCCAACCAAATCTAGATTTCAAACGATCGTCTAAACCATCTATTTCTTTGGGATACCGATCGCAAGTCATGATTATTTGTTTTTGTCCTTCTAATAAAGCATTAAATGTGTGGAAGAATTCTTCTTGAGAGCGTTCCTTTTTTGCAAAGAACTGAATGTCGTCAATAAGAAGAGCATCGACTGTACGATAATAAGCTTTGAATTCATTAATGCGGTTATGTTGTAACGCTTTTACCATGTCTTGAACAAAACGTTCTGAGTGTAAATAAACAACATTTGCATCAGGGTTTCGATTAATTAGATCATTACCAATAGCATGCATTAAATGAGTTTTACCCAGGCCAACGCCGCCATATATCAACATAGGATTGTAGCTATCACCAGGGTTTATTGCGACCTGAATAGATGCTGCGCGTGCAAGTTGGTTCGAGTTACCCTCGACAAAATTTTCAAAAGTAAAATTTGGATTAAGTGAAGAGCTTCTTTTTGATACGCTGGGTTTTATCGCGCTTGAAGTAAAGCTAGGGCGTCCAGAGTCATCATTTTTTTCAGTAAACTTTTCACTTCCAATAACGACAGAAACAATAGGCGGATTATTAGAAAGGCTATTTAAAATATCCTGAATGTTGTTTAAAAAATGTTCGCTAACGTAATCACGCACAAATTGATTTGGCGCAAGTAGACGAATATCGTTATCACGAAAAATAACTTGAAGTGGACGTATCCAAGTGCTGAATTGTTGTGCACTTATAGTGTTTTCAAGTTGTGAGGAACACTGGTCCCAAATGGGTTGGGACACGATTGACCCCCGATAACGGTTAATTGAATTATAAAAAATTAGGCAACGATTCTAACTGTAACTCGAAAAGTTATCCACAGGCTAGATTAAAAAAACGTATAAAAGAAAATTTAACTAAATTCAAACATTTAAGGAGTGTATTAGAGTAGATATAGGTTGACATTCAATCCCTTGGGCAGTATTGTTCACGGCCATTTTTTGAACCATTTCGAGTCAATTTTAGACTGGAAATAGAATATAATATTTGAGTTATCGCTATGAAAAGAACATTTCAACCAAGTAATCTAAAACGCGCACGTAGACATGGTTTTCGTGCTCGCATGAAAACAACAGGTGGCCGTAAGGTTATCAATGCTCGTCGTGCAAAAGGCCGTAAACGCCTCGCTCCTTAATTCGGCTTTATCCCCTCCTATGTTAACGCGGTTAACCGGTCGTTTTACTCGGCAGCAACGGTTGACCCAAGCTTCTGAGTTTAAAAGTGTATTTGCGGATCCTTATGTAAAACAAGGGGATGCAAATATGCTGCTGTTAGGGATAAAAAATAATCATAAGACTGCGCGCCTGGGTCTTGCGGTTGCAAAAAAACAGCTAAAACGTGCGGTTTCACGTAATCGTTTTAAGCGTCTTACCCGAGAAAGTTTTCGCCATCACCTCGATATCATAAAACACCTCGATATTGTGGTAATTGCACGTTCTGGTGCAGAGCACAAAACGAATAAAGAGCTACTCGATTTATTATCGAAAAACTGGCATATCTTAAGTAAAAAATGCGAAAAATTATCTCAGGTATAATAGAGCTATATCGGTATTTGGTAAGCCCTTTTTTGGGTCCAAATTGCCGCTATACTCCGAGTTGTTCTGAATACGCACAAGAGTCCATCATGCGATTTGGTATTTTTAAAGGTGGCTGGTTAGCAATTAAACGTATAGTTAGCTGTCATCCATGGGGTAAGTCCGGTTATGATCCGGTGCCTGAAGAGAAGTCAGATTTAAAGAAGTAAAAACAAACAAGAAAACAAACAAACATCAACGTCACTTAAAAGACTAACAATAGAAGAAGTTTTCATTATGGAACAACAACGTTTATTTTTAACTATCGGATTATTTTTCCTTTTATATCTTGCTTACGATGCCTGGCAATTAGAATTTGGGCCAAAGCCTGCTCCGGTACCTTATACACAAACAGCAAATGGATCGACACCATCTACAGTTGTTCCGATGGGAGCAGATACTACATCTGCTGTTCCTCAATCATCATCTTCACTTTCTTCTGTTCCTTCTTCTATTCCAAGTTCAGCAAGTACACCCGCAGCAATAAAACAAGCACAACGTATTATTGCTGAAACAGATGTTTTGCGCCTGGAAATTGATTCGCTTGGTGGTGATGTTCGAATTGTTGATTTGGTTGGTTATCCAGAAACAAGTAAAGATGACACAAAAGCATTTCGTTTAATGAGCGATGCAAATAAAGATTTATTTATTGCGCAATCAGGTTTTGCAGGCAAGAAAATTACAAATGATGGAATGGTTATCGCGGCGCCAAACCACAACACAATGTACAGAGCAGAACAAACATCTTATAAATTAGAAGACGGCAGAGATGCTTTAAAAGTAAATTTATTTTGGAATAGTCCAGATAATGTTTTATTTACAAAATCATATGAGTTGAAGCGCGGTAGTTACCAAATTAATGTTTCACATAAAATAGATAACAACAGCGGTAGAACCTGGCGCGGTAATTTATATCAACAACTACAACGTAAAGATTATGAAGATGAAAACCAATCATCATTCATTTACACCTATACCGGAGGTGTTTTATATAGCCCTGAAGAAAAATACGAGAAAATCGATTTCTCTGATATGGCCGATGAAAATTTAAAGCGCGATATAAAAGATGGTTGGGCAGCAATTATTCAACATTATTTTCTTGCTGCCTGGGTTCCCCCGGTTGGAAGTCAACAGAGTTACTATACTCGTGATTTAAATCAGTCACGCTATGCAATGGGAATGAAAGCAACTAACGAAGTTCAGGTTGCTACAGGAGCAAATACGACCCTGAACAATATTTTATATGTTGGACCAAAAATTCAACAAGAGTTAGAAAAAATCGCCCCAGGTTTAGAGTTAACCGTTGATTACGGCGTACTTACATTTATTGCAAAACCCATTTTCTGGTTAATGACAAAAATACATAATTTTGTTGGTAACTGGGGTTGGACAATTATTTTATTAACGATGTTAATAAAGCTCGTGTTTTATAAGTTGTCAGAAGCTAGTTATAAATCAATGGCAAACATGCGTAAGGTGCAACCACGCTTAGCAGCAATGAAAGAACGCTTTGGTGATGATCGTCAAAAGATGAATCAAGCCATGATGAAAATGTACAAAGAAGAAAAAATCAACCCGTTAGGTGGTTGCTTACCTATTCTTGTACAAATTCCCGTCTTCATATCATTGTATTGGGTATTGCTAGAAAGTGTTGAATTACGTCAGGCAGATTGGATTTTCTGGTTTACAGATTTATCAACGAAAGACCCTTATTTTGTTTTACCTTTATTAATGGGTATCACAATGTTTATTCAACAAAAATTGAATCCGCCACCAATGGATCCAATACAAGCAAAAATTATGTCAGCATTACCAATTGTGTTTACTGTTTTCTTTGCTTTTTTCCCATCAGGCCTGGTTTTATATTGGGTAGTAAATAATACTTTATCAATTGCACAACAGTGGTATATAACAAAAATAGTGATTAAGGCTTAAATGCCAGATCAAAATTCTGACACTATAGCGGCAATTGCGACGCCGCCCGGTCGGGGTGGTGTCGGTATTATTCGAGTCTCTGGTCCTTTAGTTAAAACTATCTCTGAAAAAATCCTAGGCAAAATTCTTCAACCCCGTTTTGCAGATTATCTCCCCTTCTTAGATCAAAACAATGAAATTATTGATTCTGGCTTAGGGTTATATTTCGTTGGGCCAAATTCGTTTACTGGTGAAGATGTTCTGGAATTGCAGGGTCACGGTGGTCCCGTGGTGATGGATTTATTATTACAGCGAGTTATTAGCCTGGGTGCTCGAATAGCTAAACCGGGTGAGTTTTCTGAGCGTGCATTTTTAAATGATAAGGTTGATTTAGCTCAGGCAGAAGCAATTGCAGATTTGATTGAAGCGGGATCAGAGCAAGCAGCTAAATCAGCAGTAAAGTCACTACAAGGTGAGTTTTCTCGTTGGGTTGATCAAAGTGTGGAAGCACTTACTCACTTGAGAATGTATGTTGAGGCAGCGATTGATTTTCCAGAAGAAGAAGTCGACTTTTTATCTGATGGCCTTGTTACGAAGAGCCTGGAAAAGATTTTAATTGAAATGGATAAAATATTTGCTTCGGCGCAACAAGGTGTTTTACTACGTGATGGTATGCGAGTCGTGTTGATTGGCCAGCCGAATACGGGTAAATCGAGTTTGCTTAATGCCTTGGCAGGTCGAGATTCGGCTATTGTGACCGATATCGCGGGTACAACACGCGATGTGTTGCGAGAAGAAATCAATATTGATGGTATGCCATTGCATATTATCGATACTGCAGGGCTTCGGGAAAGTAGTGATATTGTTGAACAAGAAGGCATAAAACGTACCTGGAAAGAAATAGAACAAGCGGATCGAGCTCTATTATTGGTTGATGACAAATTTGGTATTACTGAAGATGACGATAAAATTCGTCAAAAGCTGCCTAAGTCGCTCGAAATTACGCT
>Ga0316204_10006039_pt1 | contig 19130 bp, 16 predicted proteins | sample 6monrhotite_MG_2_FD_205661 | JGI IMG/M metagenome (GOLD analysis project Ga0316204, IMG submission 205661) | Microbial mat bacterial communities from mineral coupon in-situ incubated in ocean water Damariscotta River, Maine, United States -... | ecosystem: Environmental > Aquatic > Marine >...
ATCGTTATAGAAAAAAATGAGAAAGGGGAAACAGATCAGCGATATGTCCTACCCGTAGTATTTGTACCATTAGTGGCAGACAGGGAATAAAAAAATTCATAATACCGGAGGTAATATGTCGTTTGTGAAGGCTTTAGAACCGGGTTTGTTGTATACATATTGTGACGCTGCTAAGTTTCCTTTCAAATTATCCACTGAGTTAAATGATTTAACCGAGGTTATCGGACAATCCAGAGCGCTGGAGTCGTTACGTTTCGGTATCAAAATGGAAAAAGATGGTTACAATCTGTTTGTGCTTGGTTCCCAGGGTATGGGTAAATACACTATGGTTCGGCAATATCTCGAACAACAGGCCAAAACAACACCTTCTCCCTCTGACTGGTGTTACGTTAATAATTTTCAATTTCTACATAAACCAGAAGCATTGGAGTTCCCCGCTGGTCGTGGCATAATTTTTCGTCATGATGTTAAAAATCTTTTAGAGAATTTGCAGACCGCAATTCCGCTGGCTTTTGAAGCTAAAGAGTATCGTGCACGAGTACAGGAAATTGAAGACAGTTATGAGCAAATTCGGGAAAATAATTATCTAGCGTTAGAAGCGGAAGCGAATAAGAAAGAAATTGCGATTATACGTACTGCCAGTGGATTTATGTTTGTCCCCATTAAAAATGGCAAACCAATGCCTTCCAAAGAGTATGTGGCGCTTAGCAAAGAACAGAAAGAAAAATTCGAAGAGCCCATTTCGTCGCTACATAAAAAAATGGAGGAGTTTATTTATCAAGCACCAGAGCAACGACGCGAGACAAATGAAAAAATAAAACATTTAGATAGTGAAGTCGCTATTTTTACGGTGGGTAGATTTTTCGAAATAATAAAAGAAAAATATAAGGATTTACCCGCAGTCGTGGGATATCTTAATTGTTTCGAAAATGATGTCATCGATAATGTGGGCATGTTTCGTCATTCAGAACCTGCAATGAATTTGTTGGGTATACCAGTAGATGCCGAAAAATTTTTTCTTCGTTATTCTGTAAACCTATTGGTGGATAATAATCAAACAGCAGGTGCTCCAGTCATCTACGAAGATAATCCTATGTACAATAATTTGATAGGACGAATCGAACATACATCGCATATAGGCACCCTTGTTACAGATTTCACACTGATTAAACCAGGTGCTCTGCATTTGGCGAATGGGGGTTTCCTGATACTTGATATCAGAAAACTATTGCTGCAGCCGTATGCCTGGGAAGGTTTGAAGCGTGCGTTATATTCCAAACACATTCAGATTCAATCTTTGGCAGAACTATTTAGTATTGTAAGCACAGTCTCGCTTGAGGCGAAGCCGATCCCACTAAATTTAAAAGTCGTGCTGTTAGGTGATCGAATACTGTACTATTTATTGCTGGAATATGATCCAGACTTTGCTGAATTATTTAAAATTGCCGCAGACTTTGAAGAAGAGATAGAGCGTAGTTTTGAAAATGATATGCTTTACGCAACGATGATTGCCACACTGGGCAAAAAAGAGAACTTGCTGCCATATGACGCGAAGGCAATTGCTCGTATTATCGAATACAGTTCACGCCGGGCTAATGACGCACGCAAATTAACGACTCATATGTTAAGTATTGTCGATTTAATGCGAGAATCAGATCAATGGTGCAGGGAGGGTGACGATAGCATCGTTACCGATAAGCATGTACAACGCGCTATTGATGCCCAGGTTCGGCGTTTAGATCGATTAAGAGATAAAATACAGGAAGAAATACATTCAGGAGCTATACTGATAGATACAGAGCAGGAAACTGTAGGTCAGGTTAACGCTTTATCAGTAATAAGTTTAGGTAATTTTGCTTTTGGTTTGCCAACGCGCATTACTGCGACAACGCGAATGGGTGATGGCGAAGTGATCGATATATCTCGCGAAGTAAAACTGGGTGGGGCGATTCATTCAAAAGGTGTGTTAACTTTGTCGGCGTTTCTTTCCTCTCGTTTTGGCAGTGAGCGTCCTCTCTCTTTTTCTGCCAGTATTACCTTTGAGCAGAGTTATGGCAAAGTTGAAGGAGATAGTGCATCTGTTGCTGAGCTATGTGCGTTAATGTCTGTTTTGGCAAATACTCCGATCAAACAATCATTGGCTGTCACTGGCTCAGTTAATCAATTGGGGCAGGTTCAAGCTATTGGTGGTGTTAATGAAAAAATTGAAGGTTTCTTTTATACCTGTCAAAAACGTGGGTTGACTGGAACACAAGGTGTATTGATTCCTGCGTCAAACGTTAAAAATCTTATGTTAGAGAAGGAAGTTGTTGAAGCAACTGAGAAGGGAAAATTTCATATCTATCCTGTTGAAACTATCGATGAAGCCATAAGTTTACTCACCGGGAATGATGCTGGTGTGAAAAATTCGTCAAGCCAGTATCCTGAGGGAAGTATTAATAAAAAAATAGATGATCGATTTAAAGCGCTTGAAACTATCATTACAAAATTGAAAAAAGAGAGAGCCGAGTAAAATGTTTATCATGCGGAGTTTATTGCTATCTTCTGGTTTAATCTTATTACTTTTCAATAGTGTTCAAGCTGAAGAGGTAGATCGAGGACAACTTTTATATGAAAACCATTGCGCGAGCTGCCATTTGGTTGACTTGCCGCAACGGAAGAATAGAAAAGTTAATTCACTAACTGATTTAAATAAAATGGTTGTTCGTTGGCAGTATCATCTCAAATTAGGCTGGAGCATCAATGATGTTCGGCAAGTCACTAGCTATCTCAATCAAAGATTTTATAAAATACCTGCTCGTCCCTGAGTATTAATGCTCAATACGTTCTACCAGCTTTTCTAGTTTTTTGGCAACAGCATCCCAAATAATCATTGGCCCAACTTGTTCTATTTCTGTGACTTGCCATTCATCAAATGATTTCTTTTTTAAATCCTCAATATGTTGTGAGAGTTTCTCACGATCCGCACGTAGTTCTTCAAGTTGAATATCTATCTCTGATTTCGAGATATATTCTTCTTTTTTTTTATCAACACGATTAAGAAGATCATCGATATGTATTAATCGAGATTGATGTTCTCGAATATGCTGCTCTGCTAATTGATCGATTTTATTCATAATATTATCCATCTATTTGAAATAATGCATTAGAAACGTGCAAAGCCATTCAGTTAAGAAATTTTTATAGTCCTACTTCAAATTTTGTATTGAACGAGCCACGAGACTACAAAGTTTATAGCATATGTGCGGATACTTGCTGTAACAAAAGTCACACATAATTCTTTTATTAAAAAATATTTCTTCAGCTTTGTTTATAGGAAATATTGAACTATATTTATCAATATTGAACGATAGAAATTTAATGTAAAGAGTAATAAATTCATAGCTTATTACTAAAAAACTACTCATAATTATGTGGTATCTCAATTAACTGTAACTAAAAAATGTCATTCGTTGGAAGTTGAATAACTTTATTCAATACTTTTCATTAATGGAACTAGTCTGGATAATTCACTAATTACCCAGGCTTAATAAAGATGAGGATTAAATGATGAAATCTAAAAAATCGAAAAAAATGGAAGGAACACCCCGTGCTTTAGAAGAGTTGATTGAAACATTGATAACGCCTGAAGACCGGCTAAATATGATTTCTGAAGCAGCGTATTACCGGGCAGAGCAACGTGGGTTTAATCCTGAAGGAGTAGATCAAGACTGGTATGAAGCAGAAAATATGATTGACTCTATGTTGATGAAAGAAGCAGAAAAGGTTGTAGAACACGCGTAGTTTTTAATAACATGTGCTACAAATATTGTTCGAATAAATGAGTAAAAATATAAAACACAAATAATCTATCGTAAGAGGTCATTTTGATTATTCAAACACATCACAAAATTGTTATAGTCCTGGCTATCATATTATTGTTGATATTAATTTTTGTGGCACCTGGCTTGTCAGGTGCTTAGATTTTTTTTGATTATATTATTTTGTCAATAGTGATCAGCTCAGGTGTGAACAATAAATAATGCTTTAGTCTTAACAGAGTATCTAATGTGATACATTTATTCATTTCTGGCAGAGTTATGACAATAATTCTCCTGTCTCTATTTGCAGCTTCATCAGCATGGGCTGATGACTTTTCTACAGCGCGTAAAAAACTGTTAACCGAAATACAACTAGATGTGAAAAGAACGGGGTTTTTAACCGGAAAAGATAGTCTAAATTCTCAGGTTGTTGATGCTCTGGATAAAGTTCCTCGCCATAGGTTTGTACGCCCTGGTGACGAAAAGTATGCTTACGAAAACAGGCCGTTGCGTATCGGATATGGTCAAACCATATCTCAACCTTATATTGTTGCCATAATGACTGAGTTGCTGAATGTGGATGCAACTGACAAAATTTTAGAAATAGGGACAGGATCGGGATATCAGGCAGCCATTCTTTCTGTCTTAGCGAAATCAGTTTTCAGCATAGAAATAATAGAGCCACTTGCAAAGCAGGCTGGGCTTCGCTTGTCTCGTTTAAAGTATGATAATGTTCAAGTGCGGATGGCTGATGGGTATTATGGCTGGGAGGACGAAGCCCCATTTGATGCAATAGTGGTCACCGCTGCAGCGACTCATGTTCCGCCTCCATTAGTCAATCAGTTAAAACCGGGTGGAATAATGGTTATACCTGTGGGTAGTCATTTTCTTACTCAACAACTGATGCTGATTGAGAAGTCATCGGACGGTACAGTAAGAACTCGCCAGGTCTTACCTGTTTCCTTTGTTCCATTAACGGGTGCGCACTAACGAGTATGTGGCTCCAGGGCCGTAGGTTTAACACTCCTCCACTGCTAGCAATCTTCCTGATTTCAGCAATTACACTCGCTTATGAAGTTTTACTCACCCGTTTATTTTCCATTATTCAATGGCATCACTTTGCGTACATGATAATCAGTATCGCTCTGTTGGGATATGGTGCGAGTGGATCTTTCTTAATGGTGTTTCAGAGTAGACTCACAACATATTTCAGTTATAGTTTTGCTGCCAATATTTTTCTGTTTGTAGTAAGTAGTATTGGCTGTTTTTTGCTGGCTCAGCAACTGCCGTTTAATCCCTTGGAGTTATTCTGGGATCGATCACAATGGCTTTGGTTGTCATCGATCTATCTATTGCTTATTTTGCCTTTCTTTTTTTCGGCTAATTGTATTGGGCTGGTCTTTCTTTGTTATAAAAACAAGATCAACCGTATTTATGCTGCTGACTTGTATGGTGCAGCAACCGGTGCATTAACGGTCATAGTGATAATCTACTGGTTTTATCCTTCAGATATCTTGCGAATAATTGCTTCAGCTGGCGGTGTGGCGGTGATACTTGCGGCTATTAATCAGAAATTGAATCCAAAAGTGTTAACACTTGCAGTTGTAACAATTATCGTTCCCTGGCTGCTGCCGAGCTCGTGGTTAGCGTTAAATCCATCGGAATACAAACCGCTAAGTCAAACTCTGCAAATAACAGATACAGCGCTGGTTAGCGAAAAAAACGGGCCGATGGGTCTGTTATCCGTTGTGGAAAGCCCGACTATCCCTTTCAGGCACGTGCCTGGTTTATCGCTGACAAATCTACTTGAACCGCCGCAACAGTTAGCATTGTTCTCCGATGGTGATGGAATGTCAGCGATTACTCAGTTTAAGGGCGATATTTCAACATTAAGTTATCTGGCAAACACAACATCAGCTCTGCCATACCATATTCAGCATAAGCCGAATGTATTGATACTTGGTGCTGGCGGTGGCGCTGATGTATTACAGGCAATGTATCATCAAGCGAATAACATTGATGCAGTGGAGCTGAATGAGCAGGTAGTAGCGCTAGTGAAAAATGAATATTCGATTTTTGCTGGTGATATCTATAATCAAAACAATGTTCACCTTCATACTGCTGAGGCTCGTGGTTTTTTAGCATCGACTACTCAGCGTTATGATCTGATTCAAATGGCGTTAATGGATTCTTTTGCTGCGTCGTCGGCAGGTCTATATGCACTTAATGAAAGTTATTTATATACCGTAGAAGCGATAACACTCTATTTGCAACGGTTGACTGATGACGGAGTTTTGTCCTTAACTCGCTGGATTAAACTACCTCCACGAGATACGCTTAAATTGTTAGCAACTGCCAAGCAGGCTTTATTAGATCTTGGTGTTTCCAATCCAGAACAGAATATGGCACTTATACGCAGTTGGAATACGGCAACACTAGTCATTAAAAGAACGTCATTAAGTGATAATGATATTCAGAATATGGTGGAGTTTTGTAAAAAACGTTCGTTTGATTTGGCGTATTATCCGGCTATAAGCAGTGAAGAAACAAATTTGTATAATGTGTTGCCTGAGCGCTACTATTTTGATGGTGCCAAGGCACTGTTATCATCAAACGCTGAGCAATATTTTGATGACTATAAATATAATTTAAGGCCTGCTACCGATGACAAACCTTATTTCTTTAATTTTCTAAAGTGGCAGTTTTTACCAGAAATAATTAGCTTACCAGCGGGGCAGGGGCTTCCGTTGATCGAATGGGGTAGTATCATTTTAGTACTTACTCTTTTACAAGCGCTATTGTTAAGTCTGATATTTATTTTATTGCCCGTGTGGATTTATGACAGAAAACAGAATAAACAATCAAGAGAAAATCATTTTAGTACATTCGTAGTGAGCTATTTCATTCTTTTGGGTGCTGCATTTATGTTCGTGGAAATTGCATTCATCCAGAAATTTATCCTGTTCTTAAGTCATCCAACTTACGCTATCGCCGTTGTGCTGACAGGATTTTTATTATTTGCAGGAATGGGTAGTGCGTATTCCAGAAAGTGGACAATGCCGAAAGCGATAAAAATAGCTATTGCTGGTATATGTATTTGTGCCGTGTTTTACCTGATTTTTTTATCGAATATTTTCCATTGGTTCATTAGCGCCAATGATATTGTTAAAATTGTTATATCGTTATTGCTAATATTTCCGTTGGCGTTTTTCATGGGAATGCCTTTCCCCCTAGGATTAAACCTGCTGGCAAGGATTTCTCCAGAAACTATTGCTTGGGCATGGGGAATCAATGGTTGTGCATCGGTCGTTAGTGCTATCGCTGCAACTTTAGTTGCTCTTAATTTTGGTTTTACTACAGTAATAATTATGGCGCTTGTATTTTATCTGCTGGCAGGATTGTTTTTTATAAAAAAATGTCAATAACTACTCACGCTGCATCTCCGAATAAAGCGATTGGTGCTATACAAGTCGTAGAAACTGTTGTCCGCACGACTGCAAGGACGCAGGAGGTAGAACGACTCAGGAGACAAAGTCGAGGGATGCGGACATCAAGCGCCCAGGGAAGGGTTTACAGCGTGTTTTGGAGACTTGTATAGTGCTAAGCGCGTTTTGTGGCGTTTTGTGGCGCTTGGTGGTAAGTAGTTACAAATGTCAGTGACTTATTTAAGCTAGATGTTGAATGGTATAAATTAAAACTCAAGTTTCGGAGTTCAAATTTTCTTAAATAGCTGCAACAACCACGGTGTTTGTACAATATGAAAGACGCTGTGAATACTTCCATGTAAGCTCAACGGCAGCATCCGTGCTGCCGATGCTTTCATATTGTACAAACACCGTGGTTGTTGCCTTCAATATGGATTTAAACTCCGAAACTTGAGTTAAAATCCGATTCTTCTTCAAAGGCCAAGGAATTGTCAAATGACATCTCTCAGCACTAAAGAAGTGACAGCAAGATTAGTGGATGATCTTCTTAATGAGATAGAAGCTCTGGTAAAAGAAGTTCACCCGCATCATAAGTTGCCCGAACCCGTTACGTTAGATAGTAGCTTTGATAAAAAATTGGGCCTGGATAGTTTAGCGCGTATTGAATTAATCTCTCGTGTCGAAAAAAGATTCAAACTGATTCTGCCAGAACGCACATTTACTGAAGCAGAAACTGCAAGAGATTTACTCCGTGTTCTGGCAGGGGCAAGCAGGCGTAGTGTTGATACTTCTCAATTTAATATTCGTTTAGGAAAAATGGGGGTGGCCAGCGCTGCACCTAACGAAGCACAAACCTTAATCGAGGTTTTAAACTGGCATGTATTGAATCATCCTGATCGTCCACATATACAGATTTATCAAGACGAAGGCGAGGGTGAAGTTATTAGCTACAGACAGCTAAAGAATAGAGCGGAGTCTGTTGCTGCTGGTTTGCAGCAACGAGGAATAACACAAGGAGATGCTGTTGCTATTATGTTGCCGAGTAGTCCAGATTATTTTTATAGTTTTTTTGGTATTCTTTACGCGGGCGGTATTCCTGTACCGATTTACCCACCCGCACGGCCTTCTCAACTCGAAGATCATATGCGTAGACATGTCGGGATATTAAGTAATTGTCTTGCGACTATACTTATTACGTTACCCGAAGCAAAACGTGTTGCGCAGCTGCTAAAATCTCAAGTCCCCAATCTCGCACATATTGTCACTGTTTATGACCTTGATTCAGAAAATATTGAATTAGTGCCACTATCAATAAACGCACAAGACATTGCGTTTTTACAGTATACCTCCGGCAGTACTGGTAGTCCGAAAGGTGTTGTGTTAACACATGAAAATCTGTTGGCAAATGTTCGGGCTATGGGGCAAGTCGTCAATGCCAGTCCTCAAGATGTATTTGTTAGCTGGTTACCTCTTTATCATGATATGGGATTGATTGGTGCGTGGTTAGGCAGTCTTTATTATGCAGCATTGTTCGTTAATATGTCACCTATAAGTTTTTTGGTCAGACCTGAGCGTTGGTTGTGGGCCATACATCATTATCATGGAACGCTTTCAGCATCTCCTAACTTTGGATTTGAATTTTGTCTGAAACGATTAAAGCGCGATGAACTGAAAAATATGAACCTTAGTTCATGGCGTTGTGCGTTTAATGGCGCTGAACCAGTAAGCCCAGATACGCTAGAGAATTTCACTGAATTTTACGCAAAATATGGTTTCTCTCCAAAGTCCATGATGCCCGTCTATGGCTTGGCTGAATCATCGGTTGGATTGGCATTTCCTCCTGTTGGTCGAGGCATTGTCCTTGATGCGGTCGAACGTGAAACATTTATGCGATCTGCGCATGCAGAACCGACAAAGTTAAGGGATAGTCGGGCATTACGCTTCGTCTCCAGTGGACCTCCATTACCGGGCCATGAAATTAGAGTGATTGATCAGGCAGGGCACGAATTACCTGAACGTGTTGAAGGACGACTACAGTTTAAAGGACCATCTTGCACCAGTGGTTATTATCGTAATCCTGAAAAGAACCAAGCACTTTTTTATGATGAATGGTTGGACTCTGGTGATCTTGCTTATCTTGCCAATGGTGAAGTCTATATAACAGGGCGTACCAAAGATATTATTATTCGTGCAGGTCGTAATATATATCCACATGAACTTGAAATGTCAGTTGGAAATCTTGCTGGAATCAGAGCCGGGCGAGTTGTTATCTTTGGTAGTGAAGATAAAAAGACCGGCACAGAGCGATTAATAATAATGGCTGAAACCCGGGTTCATGATTCAAGGAAATTACAGGAATTACATGATGACATAAATTCATTAGCGACAGATTTGATAGGTGCACCACCAGATGAGATCGTATTAGCACCACCAAATAGTGTATTAAAAACATCAAGTGGAAAACTTCGCAGAGCGGCTAGCCGGGAAATGTATGAACAGGGAAAACTGGGTAAAGCTCAAGCAAGTGTTCCGTTACAAATTGTTCGATTATCTATTTCCAGTATATTGCCACAGCTTAAACGATCTCTTCGCTATCTTAAAACTGTCGCTTTTGCCGTTTACAGCTGGTCTGTATTCTACATGTTGGTGCCCATTGTCTGGTTTGCAACAGCGTTTCTACCTAATATGAAATGGCGTTGGGCCATTATGCGCGGCTGCACTAATTTGCTTGCAAAAGCCACAGCGACTACTATTACTGTTAAAGGAGTGGAGAATATTCCACAAGATGGAAAACCTTATGTGATAGTGGCTAACCATTCAAGTTATCTTGATAGTTATGCGTTGGTAAGCAAACTTCCAGCAATTTTTAGTTTTGTTGCCAAGGCAGAGTTGGCCCAAAGTTTCACTACTCGAAAACCATTAATCGGTATAAATACGGTGTTTGTTGAACGCTTTGATATAGACCAAAGTACTCGGGAGATTCAACATTTAATTGACATGTTAAAAAACGGACAACCACTACTTTTTTATGCCGAGGGCACTTTTACCCGCATCCCAGGTTTAATGCCATTTCACTTAGGTGCATTTGTGGTTGCAGAACAAGCGGGTGTACCGGTTATACCTGTCGCAATTCGAGGCACACGTTCCATTTTACGTTCAGATTCGAGATTTCCACATCATGGCGCTATTCATATTGAAGTAGGTTCTGCAATCATGCCCAAAGAGACTATCAATGAAGAAAATCAATGGAGGGTAGCAATAGATTTGCGTGACCGAAGTCGGGAGTTTATCAAGAGGCACTGTGGGGAGCCTGATTTGGCTTAGTTTTAACTCAAGTTTCGGAGTTCAAGTTGCTCATATATAGTAGCAAAAGACATGGTATACAGCGAATATAAAAGCATTGGCAGCATGGATGCTGACATCTGAGTCCATGGATGGCGAAGACAGACAATGCAGGAGCATATTATCGAAGAGCGTGCATGGATGCATTTACAGCGTCTCTTATATTCGCTGTATACTGTGGCTATTGCCTCTAAACTGGATTTGAACTCCGAAACTTGAGTTCTGATTAGGGGGCTGTTCTATGTCAAAATTGAAAAGATTGTTCTTCGTTTTAATCACTATGTTTACGGTTACTTTTCTCGTGAGTTCAAACTCGATAGGACAAGGTAATCCGCAAGTGATATTACTTAATATTGATGGAGCCATTGGTCCTGCAACGCATGATTATATCGAACGTGCTTTAGATACAGCGAATAGTCGAAACATTGAATTGGTTGTGATTCGCATGGATACACCTGGTGGGTTGGATTTGGCTATGCGATCAATTATCAAAAATATCACCACTTCTACAACCCCCATCGTTAGTTATGTCTCACCCAGTGGAGCACGTGCTGCTAGCGCGGGCACTTATATACTTTACGCAAGTCATGTAGCCGCTATGGCGCCCGGAACAAACCTGGGTGCTGCTACACCGGTACAGATAGGGGGTTTACCGTCACCAACAGATATTGGCAAAAAAAAAGATAAGGAGAAACCTGAAGAAATAAGTAATGATTCTATTAAGAACAAGACGATTAACGATGCTGCTGCTTATATTCGTGGCTTGGCACAACTTCGTGGTCGAAACGAGGAGTGGGCAGAAAAAGCCGTTCGTGAAGCAGCAAGTTTATCGGCCAATGAAGCGTTAAAAGAAAATGTTATCGATATAATTGCTGTAGATATTGACGACCTGTTGGCGCAGTTAGATGGACGTGAAGTGCTTGTTCAAGGAATAAAACGAACGTTAAAAACAGATGAATCAGTAGTTGAGAAAATTGAACCGGACTGGCGTAGCGATTTACTCAGTGTCATTACCAACCCCAATGTTGCTTATGTTCTCATGTTGATTGGAATTTATGGTTTGATATTGGAGTTTTATAACCCAGGCGGAATCGTGCCAGGAACCATTGGCGCCATTGCCTTGATACTCGCTTTGTATGCATTTCAAATGTTACCGATCAACTATGCCGGTGTGGGGCTTATACTACTGGCTGTTGCACTGATGGTTGGCGAAGCGTTTGAACCAAGTTTCGGCATGCTAGGTATTGGTGGAATTATTGCCTTTGTGATTGGCTCAATTATTCTAATGGATACCGATGCACCCGGGTTTGGGATTAATATTGCTGTCATCATCAGTTTTACGGTGATAAGCGTATTAATACTTATTGTTGTTATAAGTCTGGCATTAAAAGCACGACAAAGACCAATCGTTAGCGGAATGGAAGAACTTTTTGGGAAAGAAGCAACCGTATTAAATGACTTTAAGCACGAAGGATTGGTTTTAATTCATGGAGAAAATTGGCGTGCAATTAGTGAAACCGAGCTACAAAAAGATCAACAGGTAAAAGTAATTGATGTCAACGGTATAACCCTTAAAGTGGCTCCAATAGAGCCAGGCGAAACAGCCGCTGCTCAAATAGAGGAGAAATAATCATGTCGTATACTTTCACCATAGAGTCAGTTTTTATTATAATTTTAGTTTTACTCATACTCTTTTTTGCCAGTGCAATAAAGATTTTGCGTGAATATGAAAGAGGTGTCGTTTTCTTGCTTGGGCGATTTTGGAAAGTTAAGGGCCCTGGCTTCATAATCATCATTCCAATTATTCAAGAGATGGTGCGGGTCGATCTGCGTATCGTTGTTATGGATGTTCCAAGTCAGGACGTAATTTCTCGTGATAATGTCTCAGTTAAAGTGAATGCTGTTGTCTACTTTCGCGTAATTGATCCTGAGCGAGCAATCATACAAGTAGAAAACTTTTACGAAGCCACAAGCCAGTTGGCACAAACCACATTACGATCTGTGTTAGGTCAACATGAACTAGACGAAATGCTGGCGGAACGAGAACGACTTAACATCGATATACAATCTATTCTCGATCAGCAAACCGATGCCTGGGGGATCAAAGTGAACAATGTAGAAATAAAACATGTCGACCTGGATGAAAGTATGATCCGTGCTATAGCACAACAAGCTGAAGCAGAACGTACCCGGCGCGCTAAAGTGATACATGCAGAAGGGGAGATGCAGGCATCAGAAAAATTATTGGAAGCGGCAAAAACACTCTCGAAACAGCCGCAGGCTTTGCAACTGCGTTATCTACAAACGTTAACTGAGATTGCAGGGGAACGATCTAATACAATCGTTTTTCCATTGCCTATGGAGTTGGTGGAAACGTTGATAAATGTGAAGAAGAAAGATTGATCAACTGTATAATCCTCTATTATACAGTGAGACTCTCTTGGCTTTTATTTGCAACAAGCAGCAAACCCTGTTTATCGATTATGCGTAATTCGCCATTTGCTATCTGGATCAATCCACTGCGTCTCAGTTCACCGAGCAAACGCGCTACAACAGGTCGCACAGTTCCAACGAGTTGTGCTAACTCTTCTTGAGAAAGATTTTTGATAAGATTGCAAACTTTTGGTTTGCATGGATCATCATAATAGCGTAACAATAGATGAATTAGTCGAGTCATCGTATCATCTAACGCTAACTCACTGGCCAACTCACCTAATCGCTGCATTTGGGATGCAGAATACTCCTTGACTGACTTTCGAACTGAAGGATAGCGATCAATCCATTCCAACCATTGATCTACCGAAGCTGATAAAATTTCAACCTCATCTAATGTTGTCAGTTGATAATTTCTCCCGCCGCTATTGATGAGTGACATAATATTAAAGCCATCACCTGGCCCAAGCAGAAATAAGGTAAGCTCTCTTCCATTATTAAAGTGATGTTGCACTATCTTTATTCTTCCTTTGAGTAAAATAAAAAATCGCTGAGTAAGGAAGCTTTGTGTTGTTAAAAAATAATCTCGCGGCCACTTTTCACGCTTCATTTTAAGAAGCATTATTTGAAATGCATCATTGTCTATTTTAGAAACCAGAGGTGAACATTGCAGTAGGCTAGAAATCATGATTTGCAGCTCCAGATGGCTACAAACAAGACTTTTTTACCTGTCAGGGTAAATTTATATGGACTCATTGTTCATTCCTTGAAAGTAAAATATTACGTCTTGTATTGTTTTTTTAACTATAAAGTAATAAAAAAATAATATCCAGATAAATGAAAATATTTATAATAACATCTAATAATCAGCAAGATAAATTCTCATTGCAAAGCACTAAGAAATTGTAATTATATTCTGCAGCTCAATTAATAATAAAATTGGAAACCAGGAAATGCAAAAATAAATATTTCAGTTGATCTTTTAGCAGATTATATATGTGAGCTCGTTATATAATTCATGCGCTTTCTTAACGCTAACTTAACTTTGTATTTTTCTTACTAGATAGGAGTAAACCGTCGTCAATGTACGACGAATATTATCTTTACCAGGCACACAATATTTTTTGAAATATCTTCTGTTTTGATGAGCTATAATATTTGTAATTACCCGATTGAATTTCTCTGCATTTGAATTCAATTTGAGTGACTTTAGTTACATTATTAATTGTAGAGCAGGGTGTACGGTAAGTTTATAAATTAGAGATGAATGGTGTGTTGCGACAATTAGCCAAGAGTTAAAACATGTTGCGCTAGTGAATTATTAAGAAACCCGGATTGTGATCTTGCTGATGAATAAAATATTTCGTAATTCTATCGCTCTTTTAGCCACGGGTGGTTCACATTAAATGCCATTAATGCGAGTGCAGTTAAATTCAGGAATCAGTTATTTCGATGGACCTCAATAGTTAGCTTTGCTGCCTTAAGAGCGTAAAGAATTTCGCAAAACCATGCGAAGTGCGAAGACTGCTGAAGAGCGAGCGCAAATTCGCAAGGCGCATCAAGAGCGTATGAAAGAGAAGGCTAAGGAGCTAGGGCTAGAGCTGCCCGATGAGCCACCTGTCAGAAAAGGCCATATGCGGCCGGGTGTGGAATCTACAAACAACCAGGGACGTTAATCTTCGATAATTTCAAAAAAGTTCAATTCCGATTTGCCGTTGAAGTTCTATAAAAGGTTGATACTATGGGAGAGAAAATCAAACCAGGTTACGGCGATATACTGTTTATCGTCGACGTTCAGAATGATTTTCTGCCCGGTGGCAGCCTGGCTGTTCCACACGGGGACGAGGTCGTGCCCGTATTAAATCATTATCTTAAACTGTTTAAAGATAATCAACTACCTGTCTACGCTAGCCGAGATTGGCATCCGCCCGATCACTGTTCATTTATTTCGCAAGGTGGGCAGTGGCCTCCTCACTGTATACAAAATAGTAGTGGTGCTGAGTTTTCGGAAGCATTACATCTACCATCGCAGACCTTCGTTGTTTCCAAAGCTTCAGATCAATGGCAGGACGCCTATTCTGCCTTTCAGTCGACAGGACTGGTTGATAAGTTAAAAAATGCTGGTGTTAAACGACTGTTTGTTGGAGGGCTTGCAACAGACTATTGTGTTTTATCTACTGTCAACGATGCCCTTAAAGCTGGGTTTCAAGTGTACCTCTTGTGCGATGCCATACGTGCTGTCAACTTGCAGTTTGGCGATGGTGATCGAGCAATACACGCTATGGAGCAACATGGTGCAAGGCTTGTTCAACTATCGGAGTTTATTGCATGAAGTCGATCGATAGTATTTTATTAACGGATCTATATCAACTAACTATGATGCAGGGCTACTTCGATCAGGATATGAGCGAAGTCGCTGTATTCGAATTTTTTGTTCGTAAACTCCCTGCCGAACGCGGATTTTTAGTGGCGGCAGGACTTGAACAGGTGTTGCAGTATTTAGAAAAATTACACTTCACTATTGAAGAGCTGGATTATCTCAGAAGCTGTGGTCGATTCAGTGATGACTTTGTTGATTACCTTTCTGAATTTCGTTTTACTGGTGATGTACATGCAATGGCAGAGGGTACGGTTTTTTTTCCAGATGAACCAATTTTACGTATCACTGCTCCTATTGGCCAGGCTCAATTAGTCGAAAGTCGTGTTATCAACTTGTTGCATTATCAAACGCTAGTGGCTTCAAAAGCAGCGCGATGTGTTTTGGCTGCGCCAGGAAAATTATTGGTGGATTTTGGTATGCGCCGAGCCCATGGTGGAGAGGCTGCGTTGTTTGCTGCTCGCGCCTCGTATTTGGCGGGTTTTGATGGTACCTCAACTGTGTTAGCCGAATCTGCATTCGGGATACCAATCTACGGAACGATGGCACATTCTTTTGTCCTGGCTCATGAGCTTGAGCACGATGCATTTGAAAAATTTGCCCACACACAACCAAATAACGTAGTGCTTTTGATAGACACCTATGATACTGAGGTTGCTGCGGAGAAACTAGTAAAACTTGCACCACGTCTGCGCGCACAGGGAATCACTATTAAAGCAGTACGGCTGGATAGTGGTGATATCGCGGAGCACGCGAGACGTGTTAGAAAAATATTTGATGCTAATGGGTTGGATGACGTGCAAATATTTTCCTCTGGTAACCTGGATGAAACAATACTGCAGTATTGTTTCAAAAATAACATACCTATTGACGGCTTTGGTGTTGGGACACGAATGGATACCTCAGCTGACGCGCCTTACCTGGATTGCGCTTACAAACTCCAGGAATACGCAGGAACAGCTAGACGCAAACGTTCTGAAGGAAAAGCTAACTGGCCTGGTCGCAAACAGGTATATCGAGCTTACGACAATGTGGGAATAATGACGGGCGATATTATTTGTCTCGATCATGAGATTCAACAAGGCAGTACTCTAATTCATCCTGTGATGCGTTTTGGAAAACGTCTGCAAGCGGCGGTAGATATCAAAGAATCTAGGCGACTCGCTCAGCAAGAATTTGCACGACTACCTGAAGCATTAAGAGAGTTAAACGAGTTTAGATATAACGTGACGATATCGTCAGGCCTCGCACAATTGGCCCATAATCTGGATCAACTCCCGCATTAGAAAAATTTAAGTGTCCTGCCATAATTAGGATAGCCAATATTTAAACTTAGATATCAGGTAAAAATTACCTGTATTGTTGGATGTTCCTTTTTCAATTCCCATTTGTCATCTTTATCTTGTTTTAGAGCTTGTCATCAGCATAATATTTTATGTGCGTGATATATTAAGGAATCGTAAACAAACGATACCTACTGAATTATACACGCTGTAAATATTTCCCTATAAGCTTGGTGGCAGCGTCCCGTGCTGCCAACAGTATAATTCAGTAGGTATCCTTTATTTCCGACTTATTTGTATATAGTGCTACTAGTTTTCAAATTTCCTTTTCTATTTTTATAGTAATTAAGTAACACTAGTTACAGCGAATACTATTATTCAACGTGTATTGTAAGTCGTCGTTCAATTGAAATTATCGAAAACAACAACACAAGGAGATTCGATAAAATGGCACGTTCAAAACAACTTTTGGTGGAGGAAGCCCTGAGTGGAAAAAATTCGGCGAATAGACATACACATCAAGTGATTGATTCGTCAATTCTTGGTATCCAATTAGCACTTAATAAAGATGCCTATTATATTGTTGATCAACAAGATTTTTTTACAGGCGCAGATATCATTAAATACTTACAACTCGAAGAGTATATTGATAACGCACTATCATTTCGAAGGAGAAAATAATGGTAAATGGATTACAGTATCATAATCAAATCGCTCCAGTCGTTCATCTAGCTATCAGAGGGAAGGTAGTTGCAGTTGCACATGCTGATGAGATTTGCTCTGAGACTATGGGGATTAAAAATCCAGGATTAGATTTAGCCCCAGGGGAAATTGCCGAGGTTAGTTTTGTAAATCCAGATCATCCGCGTCAAATTGGTTATACTGCAACTGCTAGAGTCGTCTATTCTAATTCAAAAATCATTGGGCTAGAGTTTGATAATGACATCTCTATACCAGCTATTGTCAATCGCAAAAATATTGAAACAAGGAATTGTCTATGAAGCAGTTTTCTCAGCTTCTTGATAATGTAGTATAATTTCGCCAAATTCATCTGAGCTTAATAAACGCTGTTCCTGAATGTGTCATCCTTGTGCCATTGTTAACCTTGATGCTATCTCAGTGTGCTGTTTCATAGCTTTGGTCTACCAAGAGCATTAATGCTCAATACGTTCTGCCAGTTTTTTCAATTATTTGGCAACAGCATCTCAAATAATCATTTATCTGACCTGTTATATTTCTGTGACTTGCCATTCCGTAGGCGACTTTTTCACGCTTAGTTTAATGAAGTTAAGAGCAGTTGTTCTGTTTTTTTCCTCAGGCAAAGAGGTGGTGAGCATGTGGAATAATCATGATTTTTATGAGCAAAAAATATAATTTCAAATTCCTTTTCTTTTAAACAAACTAGACTATTATTACAGTGTCACAATAAGTGAATGAGAACTTTTTTATTATTGATGACAGTTTGTCGTGTTACTTCATTAATATTACGTCATTCGATAAAAACTGGATATTGTGTGTAAAAGATTGATGAGTAAAACTGATTAATCAGGAGGATTGCCATGGCATTAAGAGAATCTCAAAAGAAGGAAAGATCAGTCCGCGCTTTAGAGGAATTGATAGAAACATTGATCACGCCTGAAACTCGTCTAAATATGATTTCAGAGGCAGCATATTATCGAGCTGAGCAACGTGGGTTTAGTCCTGAGGGAATAGAACAGGACTGGTATGAAGCAGAAAGTATGATTGATTCTATGTTAATGCACGAAGCAGAAAAGGTTGTAGAGCATTCATAATAAACTGCATAATTGAGTTTCAGTTTAGTTGTTTATCGATAAAGTAGGCGTGTCAAGTAACGCATATTTTATTTGAAAGGCTATTGTGATTAATCATCTATATCAAAAAATTGTTCTGGTATTGTCTTATTATTAATTTTAATATGCCCAATAGGTGAGTTTTATAAAAAGATTGAAAAATAAATTCAATGATGTTGTTGGGTAATATAAAGAGTATGTTTGCAGCTTTAGATGGGAGCTAATTGACTCTCGTTTACAATTTGTCATTGTAACGGTTAGTTTTAGATTTTTCAGGACATAATTGATTTATGTGCAGGCTCTATATATGAATTTTTATTTACAATCTTCAACAGACCTTGTTTGTTGAGTATGTTTAATTCACCGTTTTTTGCTATGTCGATTAATCCTCTGCGTCTCAGATCCCCCAACATCCGCGCTACAACTGGCCGCACTGACCCTACCAGGTGTGCCAATTCCTCTTGAGATAGTCCTTTGATGAGATTGCATGCTATTGGCATTTGCTGGATATCGTAATGGCGTAATAACAGTTGAACCAGTCGTGTCATGGTACTATCTAATGCTAACTCACTAGCCAAGTCACTTAATTGCTGAATGTGAACGGAAGCATACTCTTCTACCAGCTCACGTACCACAGGATATTGATCCATCCATTTTTT
>Ga0316204_10006040_pt1 | contig 19127 bp, 19 predicted proteins | sample 6monrhotite_MG_2_FD_205661 | JGI IMG/M metagenome (GOLD analysis project Ga0316204, IMG submission 205661) | Microbial mat bacterial communities from mineral coupon in-situ incubated in ocean water Damariscotta River, Maine, United States -... | ecosystem: Environmental > Aquatic > Marine >...
GTGGCTGTGGCCGGCCTCATCTATGAGCTGATCGCGGCCACATTGTCGAGCTACCTGCTGGGCGACTCCGTGCGACAGTTCTCCTATGTGATTGGGGTGTTTCTGTCGTCCATGGGGCTGGGGGCCTGGCTGTCGCGCTATGTTGAGCGCCCGATGGCGGGCTTTGTCTGGGCGCAGATCCTGCTGGGGATCGCGGGTGGGTTTATGGCGCCGACGGTGTTCCTGACCTTTGCCTGGATGGAGAGCGTCAGCCTGCCGTTGTACGGATTGCTGATCACCGTTGGGTTGCTTTCGGGACTGGAGATCCCGTTGATCGCGCGGGTGCTCAAAGACATTGGCGCGCCGGAGTTCCGCTTTGAGAATGTTCTCAGCGTTGACTATATTGGCGCATTGGTTGCCTCGCTTGCCTTTCCATTGCTGATCATTCCGCACCTTGGCCTGATGGCTGGGAGCCTGGCGTTTGGGGCGCTGAACCTCGGGGTTGCCGGGCTGTCCTTGTGGATTTTTCGTCGCGATACCAGCCGGGCGCAGCTGGGGGTCTGGGCGATCGCGTTGCTGGTGACCTTGGTTGCGCTGTGGCAGGCAGAACGACTGGTATCCGTGACAGAGAGCAACCTGTTTGAGGATGACATTATCCTCAGCGAAGCCACGCCCTATCAGCAGATCACGGTGACCCGGTATCGCGACCGGACCCGGCTGTTTCTGGACTACTCGATCCAGTTTGATAGCCTGGATGAGTACCGCTACCATGAAAGCCTGGTGCATCCGGCTATGTCGCTGGCGCCGCGCCGCAAATCCGTGCTGATCCTTGGCGGCGGTGATGGGATGGCGGCACGGGAAGTGTTGCGCTGGGCGGGGGTCGAAACGGTCACGCTGGTCGATCTGGACCCACGTGTCACCGAGCTGTTTCGCGACCACCCGGACCTGTCACCTTTGAACCACGGATCCCTGTCTGATCCGCGCCTTGAGATCAAAAATGTCGATGCCTGGCGCTTTGTTGAAGGCAGCAGTGCCGTCTATGATGTGATAATAATAGATCTTCCTGATCCCAAGAACCTGGCCCTGTCCAAGCTCTACAGCCGCCAGTTTTACGGCACCTTGGTTGAGCGGCTGAGCGCGCAGGGGATTATGGTGACACAGGCGGGATCGCCACTGTTTGCCCGCGAAGCCTTTTGGTCCATCAATGCGACCCTGCAGTCCAGTCGTAACCCCCAGGCCCCGGGGGCTGGGCTGTCGACGCAGCCCTACCATGCCTATCTGCCGAGCTTTGGCGATTGGGGATTTGTACTGGCCAGCCCACAAAAACCGGCCTCGACGCGGCTTGGCCTGCCTGCAGGTCTGGCGGCGGAGCTGAAATATCTGACACCCGAGGTGTGGCAGGCGGCGCAGGTGTTTGATCCTCAAAGTGGTCCCACACCAGTGGCGGTCAATACGGTGCAGTCACATGCTTTGGTTGGGTATTATCTGGATGGCTGGGCGCGTTGGTTTGAGTAGCCCGTAGGGCCTGCGGTTTTTAAGGTCCTCGCCTTGGCGTCAGTGCGCAAGCGAGATGATTTCTGATCAAATTATTGCAGGGGGAACAGGGGATGGGGTAGGTAGCGGTCAGGATTGATCGCACGGGGCAAGGCCCCAGTAAGGAATAGCCCATGACCCCGCTTTCTGGCCTCAAAGTTGTTGAATTGGCGCGCATTCTGGCTGGCCCCTGGATCGGCCAGTCGCTGGCGGATTTGGGCGCCAAAGTGACCAAAGTCGAAAGCCCTGATGGAGATGATACCCGCAGCTGGGGGCCTCCGTTTATTGAGCGCGACGGCGATAAGACGGCAGCCTATTATTATGCAGCCAATCGCGGCAAAGACTGTGTTGTGGCGGATTTTCGCAGCGAAGCAGGGCGCGCGCAGGTGCTGGAGCTGATCCGGGATGCGGATATTCTGATCGAGAATTTCAAGGTCGGTGGGTTGGCGAAATATGGCCTCGAGTATGAGAGCCTGGCCAAGGTGAACCCGCGGCTGATCTATTGCTCGGTCACCGGGTTTGGTCAGGACGGACCCTATGCCAAACGCGCAGGCTATGATTTTCTGCTGCAGGGGATGTCCGGTTTGATGTCGATCACCGGTGAGCCTGAGGGCCAGCCGCAAAAGGTAGGGGTTGCGATCACCGATGTGGTCACCGGGCTTTATGGCACCATTGGCATTCTGGCGGCGGTTGAACAGCGCCATACCACGGGCCGGGGTCAGCACATTGACATGTCCTTGCTGGATTGCGCCACGGCGGTTCTGGCTAATCAGGCGATGAACTATCTTGCCACCGGTGACAGCCCGACACGGCTGGGCAATGCGCATCCCAATATCGCGCCCTATCAGGTCATGGCGGTACAGGATGGGCATATCATTCTGGCCGTGGGCAATGACGGCCAGTTCCAGCGCTTGTGCGATGTGCTGGGTCTGGCGGGCATCAAGGCGGATGCGCGGTTCAGCTCGAACCAACTGCGGGTGGCCAATCGCGATGCCCTGACGATCTTGCTGGAAACCGTGCTGGCGGGCTGGAGCCAGGGAGAGTTGCTGGCAGCACTGGAGGCGGCGACGGTTCCGGCGGGTCCGATCAATACCGTGGGTCAGGCCTTTGAGGATCCACAGTTGCAGCATCGCGGAATGCAGATTTCACCAGAGGGCATTCCTGGCGTCCGTGGTCCCTGGAAATTCTCGGATGCTGATCTGGCGTTGGAAAAATCTGCGCCCAAATTGCCAAAATAAGCTTTGCATTTTCTGGGCTACGGCTCTGGAGTGATGCTGATTGGCGGCTGGTCTCCCAGCAGGCGCCGCACCTTTGGGTCCAGTCTGACGCTGCTGCTGGGGTAGGCGCCGGTCAGCGCCAGGGCTTCGCGGGCGCTGGTGCGCTCAGAGATGCGCACCCAGACCGTGCGGGTGGAAAAGGGCTGTTGATCCGGGCGGGCAGATACCCCAAGGGTCAGCCCCTGCAGATAGGTTGTCTGTTGTGGGTGTTCCGGCATTAATACTGTCTCCGACAAGAAACCACCTGCGCGCCGGTGGGTCTCATACATACACAGCCGGTTTCCCTGAAAGCTGGCCAGCCCGTGATAACGACTGCGCTGGCGAATGCTGCCGTCGCCGGAGGTCGCCCGCTCATAGGTATGGGTGACAACCAGACCATCCTCGGCCCGGAGCTGGATCAGACTGCGCAGGATCTGCCCTGGCCAGGTCGGGGTGCAGTAATAGGCGTGATAGACCCCTAAAAACCGACGCAGCGGGCGGGCCTGGTTTTGAAACAGCCGGTTGAACGGCAGAAGTGAGGGATTTGCGGCCAGCGCAGCCTTATCCAGCCGCGCGCCCTGTGCGGCACAGAATTCATCATGGGGGGCCAGCAGCTCTGCCTCTGTCAGGGTAAAATATTTACTGATGCGCCGCAGGTTATGGGCCGAGGGGGCACCGCTACCGCTGAGGTAGCGGTTGAACTGCTGGCGATTGATGCCAATGCCACGACAGGTCTGCGCAATCGGCCCCGCCTCGGCACAGAGCCAGCGCAGGTTTTGGGCGAAATAAGACTGCATCTGGCGCTCGCTTTTGAGGATCTCGATAAAGTGCTTACATTAGCGTCACTTTACACACAATTGCGCAGTATGGAAATTCAGCGACTTGGGCGAGATTGCAGCAAGATTTGTAGCCAGAAAATGAGATGCCCGAATGCCCAACGCCTATGACCTGATCGAGACCACCTGGATCACCCTGCCCGACGGGCGCCGCCTGGCTGCGCGGATGTGGTTGCCCCGGGTGCAGACACCGGTTCCAGCCATTCTGGAGTATCTGCCCTACCGCAAGGGCGATGGCACCGCGCCACGGGATGAAACCACCCATAGGGTTTTTGCCAGTGAAGGCTATGCCTGTATCCGAGTTGACATCGCGGGCACCGGGGACAGCGAAGGCGTCTTTGATGACGAATATTCGGAACAGGAGCTGAGCGATGGCGAAGCGGTTCTGGCCTGGATTGCGGCGCAGGATTGGTGCGATGGCAACATCGGTATGATTGGCATTTCCTGGGGCGGTTTCAATGGGTTGCAACTGGCATATCGCCGCCCCGAGGCGCTCAAGGCGGTGGTCTCGGTGGCCTCGACAGCGGATCGCTACGCCGATGATATTCACTATATGGGCGGCTGCCTGCTCAGCGATAATGCCAATTGGGGCAGTCAGATGTTTGCCTATCAGTCGCGCCCGGCAAACCCCAAGAACCGCGCTGACTGGCGGGAGGATTGGATCAAACGGATCGCGGAGATGCCCTTTATGGCCGCCGACTGGCTGCGCCATCCGACCCGCGATGATCAGTGGAAGCACGGCTCCGTCTGTGAGGATTGGTCGGCCATCACCGCCCCGGTTTTGGCCATTACCGGCTGGGCGGATGCCTATGTGAATACCCCATCCGCCCTGGCCGCCAATCTCACCGCACCTGCCAAGGCGCTGGTGGGCCCCTGGGAGCACCGCTACGCCCATATCGCCAAACTGGATCCGGCGGATTTCCATGGCGAGGTGCTGGCCTGGTTTGATCACCACCTGCGCGCAGAGGATAACGGAGCTCAGGATCTGCCGGACTACCGCACCTATATGCAGGAACATTTCAATCCCACCATGCAGAACAAGCCCCGTCAGGGCCGCTGGGTAGCCGAGGCGCAGTGGCCATCCCCTAATGTGCGCGACCGGGTGATGTATCTGGGCGCTGATGGGCTGTCGGAGACGGTCACTCCAGGGCAGCGGGTTGTGCGCAACCCGGCGACGCTGGGGCAGGCTGCGGGTTATTTTTGTGCTGGCATGCGGTTCGAAAATGAACTGCCCGGAGATCAGACGGCGGATGATGCCATGGCTACCTGCTTTGACACTGGGCCACTGGCGGAGCCGCTGGAGATATTGGGACGGCCACGCCTGCGGGTGTCCTTCAGCGTCGACCGCCCGGTGGCGCAGTTGGTGGCGCGGCTGTGTGATGTCTCGCCCGAAGGGGTCTCGCAGCGGATCACCTACCGCGCCCTGAACCTGACCCATCGCGACAGCCATGAAACCCCGGAGCTCTTGGTGCCGGGGCAGCGCTATGAGGCCGAGATCGCTCTGAATGAATGCGCCCATCACCTGCGCGCCGGGCACCAGCTGCGGCTGGCGATATCGACCTCTTACTGGCCCATTGTCTGGCCCGCACCGCAGGCCGCCGAAGTAACGCTGCATCTGGAAAGCTCGACGCTCACCCTGCCGGAGCGGCGTGTCGCAACCGAGATGGCACCGCAAAACCCCGGTGCACCGCGCGATTATCCAACCCTGCAATCGCAGGTGCTGCGGCCCGCTAGCGGCACCTCACAGACCATAATCCGTGAAGATGGCACAGTGGTACTGGATACCTTTGACGACTATGGCAAGGCGGTGGATCCCTATCACGGGCTGACGGTGGGCAGTCATGTGTCGATGCACTACGCCATACACCCTGACGATCCGGCCTCCGCAGTGTTCGCCAGTGATTGGACCTTCACTTTTGAACAAGACGCGTGGCAGGTCTCGATTGGCACCGAGAACAAGATGACCTGCGACGTGGAGAACTTCTATCTGTGGCGCAAAGTGACGGCCCGCGAGGGGGCGGACGGGGCGGAGGTTCTGGTCAAGGAGTGGCAGGAAACCATCCCGCGCGGATTTCAGTGATTGGCTGCAAATCAAAACCTGGGTCAGGCGTCTTTCGCCTGACCGTCGCGGCTGATTTGTCTTAAAAATCCAGACCTAAATCCAAGGTGCTCGCCGAATGGGTCAGCGCGCCGGAAGAGATGAAATCTACGCCTGTGGCCGCGACTTCGGCGATGCGCTCGAGCTTCATGTTTCCAGAGGCTTCGGTCACCAGCTGGCCCTGGGCCAGCTCGACGGCGCGGATGAGATCGGGGGTGCTCATATTGTCCAACAGCACCACATCGGCGCCGCCGGTTTCCAGCACCTGGCTCAGCTGAGCCAGGGTGTCGACCTCGATCTCGACTTTCATCATATGGCTGACGCTGGCCTTGGCGGCGTTCAATACCTGGGCAATGCCACCAGCGGCGGCGATGTGGTTGTCCTTGATCAGGATCGCATCCGAGAGGCCAAAGCGGTGGTTTGAGCCACCGCCATGGATCACCGCCTGTTTTTCCACCATCCGCAGCCCCGGCGTGGTCTTGCGGGTGCAGGTGATGCGGGTCTGGGTGCCTTTGGTTTCGGCGACAAACCCGGCGGTTAGGCTGGCAATCCCGGACAGACGCCCGGCAAAGTTCAGCGCCACGCGTTCGCCGGACAGGATCGCGGCGGCCGAGCCCTCAATGGTCATCAGGGTGTCGCCAGGAGCGCAGGGGGCGCCATCCGCGATCAGGGTTTCAACCTGCAGCGAGGGATCCACCAGATGAAAGGCGATGCGGGCGATCTGCATACCAGATACAACACCGGCCTCGCGGGCATTCAGCCGCGCCCTATAGCGGGCCTCGGCCGGGATCACCGTGCGGGTGGTTATATCGCCGTTCTGGCCCAGATCCTCATGCAGGGCGGCGCGCACCAGCGGTTCCAGCAACAGATCGGGCAGGGGAGCTTGGCGGATCATGGCATGTCCTTTCAAAGGCTTTGTAACACCCGGTCACGCAGGGCATGGGCGGCGCTGAGGGTGGTCTGACTGCGCTGGGCGAGGGCAGGGTCTGCCTGCGGGAAATCGGTGCGGAAATGGCCGCCCCGGCTTTCGCGGCGTTCCAGCGCACTGCTGGCAATCAGGGTGGCGGTGGCGCACATGTTGAGAAAGGCCTCATCATGGGACTGCGCCGCTTCCAGCGCCTGCAGGGTGGCAAGTGCTTGCCGCAGCCCTTCTGCGTTGCGGCGCATGCCAACATGGGTGGTCATGGTCTGGCGCAGCTGTTGCACCGCCGCGGCATCCAGGCTCGGGGCGGCTGTTGCGAATGCAGGGTGGAGTTTTGCCACTGGTGCTGTCGGCATTGCGATAGTGTCAGCAATGTCCCGGGCCGCGCGGCGGGCATAGACCAGGGCTTCGAGCAGCCCGTTCGAGGCCAGTCGATTGGCGCCATGCAGCCCGGTGGAGGCGGCTTCGCCACTGACCCACAAGCGATCCAGCGAGGCACGCCCGCGCATATCCGTCTCGATCCCGCCCATGTGGTAATGGGCGGCGACAGCCACCGGGATAGGATCTTTTACCGGGTCAATCCCGGCGCGGGCGCAGGTTTCGGCTAGGGCGGGAAAGCGGCTCAGCACCTCGGCGCCAAGGGCGGCACGGGTGTCCAGCATGGGGCGGCGCCCGGCCTGGGTTTCGGCAAAGATACCCCGCGCCACCACGTCACGCGGCGCCAGCTCTGCGTCCGGATGTTGATCCAGCATGAACCGGTGGCCATCAGAATTGATCAGGGTGGCGCCTTCGCCGCGCAAAGCTTCTGTCGCCAAGGGGGCAGGATCTTCGCCGCAGTCAACCGCAGTGGGATGGAACTGGACAAATTCCGCATCTGCAATGCGGGCGCCAGCGCGGGCGGCCAGCCCGATAACCTGGCCCCGGATACGTGGCGGATTGGTGGTATGGGCAAACAAGCCGCCAGAGCCACCCCCGGCGAGCAAAACGGCGGGGCAGGAGATCAGCACCGGCGCGGAAGGCTGGTCAGAGCGTCGGATCCAGACCCCTGTCACGGTAGCGGAGCGAGTCTCCAGCCGCAGGGCCTCAGTGCCCTCAATAACCTGGATCGAGGGCGTGGCGCGGACCTCTTGGATCAGGGTTTCCATGATCTGTTGGCCGGCCTGATCGCCCTTGACCCGGACAACGCGGGCGGCGGAATGAGCGGCTTCGCGGCTCATCACGTAGTTGCCGTCAGCATCGCGATCAAACGGCGCGCCCAGCTCTGTGAGGTCAAGAATATGATCGCGGGCCATGCGGGTGACCATATCGGCCACCTCGACGTCGACGGTGCCGTCGCCGGCCCTGCGGGTGTCACGGGCATGGGAGGCGGCGCTGTCGCTTTTGGCCATGGCCGCAGCAACACCGCCTTGCGCCCAGGCGGAACTGGCCCCCAGACCCAGGGGCTCGGGCGAGATCATCAGCACCGGACGCGGGGCCAGCTCCAGCGCTGCGTAAAGCGCCGCAAGACCGGCACCGACAATGACGATACGGTTGGTGCTCAGCTGTTTGTCTGCAACTGGGGCGGTCATACGCCTGGCTCCCAACGCGGCGCTGTTGCTGGAGAGGTCGCCACCTCTCAGATGCCCAGCTTTTGCGACAGATCGATCATTTTCTGCACTGCCTGGCGGGCGCCTTCGGCGACTTTGGGGTCAACCTCGATTGGCTCGGACATGGTGTGCAGCGACCAGAGAATTTTCTCTAGCGTGATCTTTTTCATGTAGGGGCACATGTTGCAGGGGCCGACAAAATCCACCTCTGGCAGGCTGTCTGCGATATTGGAGGCCATGGAGCATTCGGTGATCAGCAGGGCCTTTTCCGGCTTTTCGTCGGTGACATATTTGATGATGCCGCTGGTGGAGCCCGAAAAATCGGCCTCAGCCACCACATCGGGGGGGCATTCGGGGTGGGCAATCAGCCGGGTGCCGGGATTCCACTCGCGGAATTCGCGCAGATCCTTGGCGCTGTATTGCTCGTGCACGATGCAGGAGCCTTCCCACCAGACGACGTTTTTATGCGGTACATCCTGGGCCACATTCTGCGCCAGATACTGGTCGGGGGTCATGATGACCGTGTCAGACTCCATGGCGCCGACAATCTGCGCGGCGTTGGAGGAGGTGCAGCAAATGTCTGAGGCGGCTTTGACCTCGGCGGTGGTGTTCACATAGGTGACCACCGGGGCACCGGGGTAACGGCGGCGCATCTCTTCGACACCCTCGGCGGTGATGGATTCCGCCAGCGAGCAGCCTGCCTCCATGTCCGGCATCAGCACGACCTTGTCCGGGCTGAGGATCTTGGAGGTTTCGGCCATGAAATGCACGCCGCATTGCACGATAACGTCGGCCTCGACCCGCGTGGCCTCGATCGCCAGTTGCAGGCTGTCGCCCACCACATCGGCAACCCCGTGGTAGATTTCGGGGGTCATGTAGTTATGCGCCAGAATGACCGCGTTGCGCTCTTTTTTCAGGGCGTTGATCGCAGCCACATAGGGGGCGTGGATAGCCCAGTCCATTGGCGCAACCACGCGTTTCATGCGCGCATACTCCTCGGACATCTCCTGCGCCAAAGCGGGGTTTGGCGCCAGATCGTAGTGAGCGGCGAGCTGATCGCGCATGGTTTGCAGATCAAACATGGCTAATCCTCAAAGTGGTGTTCAGGATGAAACTTTGGGTGAGGCTTGTTTCACGTTCAATTTCCGCACGCAAGGGAGACAAGGGGAATACCAAGGCTTGTGCGGTAATATGGCGCGAGGGAAGCCCGTTGTTGGGGTCTATTGGCGCATTGCGGCATCAAAAGGAAACCAAAAATGCGCCTGCAGGGTCGTATTCCCCGTGTTTCTTGTCTGTATTGATCGCGGAAACTGGCAAAGTTTCGATAGAAAAAGATGGCGAATTTGACCCCTGGGCAGAGGCGGTCAAAGGTGGGGCTGGACAAATTGTCCCTTTTTCTGCCCTTGGCAAATTAGCCCTGTTTTTGAGCGATTAGCTGTGATTTTGAACCAAGGGAAGGTCAGATGGTGACCCGGGCAGGAGGCGGCTATCCTCCCACCCTAAGAGGAGAAAAACAGGCGCAATGGCTGATCTGTTGGATGGTATGCTAAGGGCCTTTTGGCTGGTAGTGACCTTGGATTCTGACCTGGTAGAAATCACTCTACGCTCGCTGCGGGTCACTTTGACCGCGTTGGCGGTTGCCTCGGCGATTGCCCTGCCGTTTGCGGCATTGCTGGCGGTACGTCGGTTTCGGATGCGGCGGATCACCATTGCCGTGCTGAATGCGCTGATGGGGCTGCCGCCCGTGGTGGTCGGGCTGATCGTCTATGTGTTTTTGTCACGCTCCGGGCCGTTGGGGGTGATGGGACTGCTGTTTACCCCAACAGCGATGATCATTGCGCAGGTTATTATCATCGTGCCGCTGGTTGCCTCGATTGCGCATCAGTCCTTGCGTGAGCTGTGGAGCGATTACCACGATCTGCTGATTTCGATGAATGCCAGCCAGGGGCAGCGGATCAAGGCGCTGCTTTGGGACGGGCGCCGGGCCTTGCTGACGGCGGCGCTGGCGGGATTTGGCCGCGCCATCGGTGAGGTCGGCGCCATCATGGTTGTTGGCGGCAATATCGACCATGCAACGCGGGTCTTGACCACCGCAATCGCCCTAGAGACCGGCAAAGGTGACTTTGCCATGGCGCTGGGGCTTGGGTTTGTGCTGATCGCCATGGCGATCACCGTCAACCTGGCAATTCACTGGCTGGGGCACACGGAAAGTGAGGGGCGCTGGTAATGAAGACCGCATTGTTTCCGCTGGTCGCCAAACAGGCCATGGTCCGCCGCCGTGGCAAGGTGCTGGTTGGTCCCATTGACCTGACTCTCGAAGGTCGGGGCACCACCGTTGTGATCGGCCCCAATGGCGCTGGCAAGACCACGCTGCTGAAAATGCTACACGGGATCGTGCGGATGAACGGCGGCGCACTGGAGTGGGCCTGTTCCAGAGAAGAGGCGCAGCGGCGACAGGCCTTTGTGTTTCAAACCCCGATAATGATGCGCCGCTCTGTGGTGGATAATATCGCCTATCCCTTGCAGCTGATCGGTGTCGCCCGCGCAGAGGCGCGGGCGCGCGCGGCGCTGTGGGCCGAGCAGATCAATCTGGGCGATGCGCTGGACCGGCAGGCCACCTTGCTGTCGGGGGGCGAACGGCAGAAGCTGGCGCTGGCCCGGGCGTTGATCCGCGAGCCGGACTTGTTGTTTCTGGACGAGCCCTGCGCCTCGCTGGATGGTCGGGCCACCCGCGAGATCGAAGAGATCCTGTTGCGGGCCGCAGCTTCGGGGACGCGGCTCATTATGTCGACCCATAACATGGGGCAGGCGCAGCGCCTGGCCGATGAGATCTTGTTTGTTTTGCAAGGGTGTATTCACGAATTTTCTTTGGCCCGGGAGTTCTTTGAGGGGCCAAAGACCACACAAGCGCATGCTTTTCTAAGAGGAGATATTGTAGAATGAAGCAGCTACTATTGGGTACTATTACAGGTCTGCTATTGACCGGTGCGGCCTGGGCCGATGAGATGAAACTGGCGGTCACCACCTCCTTTCACAACTCGGGCTTGGCGGAAATTTTGCTGCCGGAAATCAAGGCTGATCTGGATCTGGATGTGCAGCTTTTGGTGGTTGGCACCGGCCAGGCCATCCGTCTGGGCGAAGCTGGCGATGTGGATGCCATTCTGGTGCATTCGCAAAAGGCAGAGGAAAAATTCCTTGCTGGTGGTAACGGCACTCATCGCCGTGAAATCATGTATAATGATTTTGTCTTTATCGGCCCCAAATCTGATGTCGCCGGGGTTGCCGCTGCCAAGGATGCAGCCTCCGCGTTGCAGTTGATTGCTGAGGCCTCGGCGCCTTTTGTCAGCCGCGGCGACGACAGTGGCACCCACAAAAAAGAGCTGAGCCTATGGGCTGCAGCGGGTCTGGATGCCGCAGGGTTTGACAGCTGGTACCGCGCAGTTGGTGCCGGTATGGGCGCGGCGCTGAACACCGCCTCAGGCATGGAGGCCTATATCATGGCTGACCGTGCCAGCTGGCTCAACTTTGGCAACAAGGGCAATCTGGAGCTGCTGTTTGCAGGCGATCCGGTCTTGTTCAACCAATATGCCTATCTGCCGGTGAATCCTGAGAAGCACTCCCATGCCAAAAACGATCTGGCGATGAAGCTGGAAGCCTGGCTGACCTCGGATCGGGCCAAGGAGCTGATCAACGCCTATAAGATCAACGGCGAAACCCTGTTTGTCTTTAACGCCAAACAGTAACGCCCCTGTCTATTGTGATGATTGGGCCCTCGTCTGGTGACGGGGGCCTTTTCCTTTTTACCAGTGTCGGCCTATGGCTCTTGCCCGTCGATGGTGAGCGTCACCCGATCACCGGCAAACCAGGTGCGGCCAAATTCAACCGGGCGACCCGTTGGGTCGATGTTGACGCCTGTGGTGCGCAGAATCGGCGCGCCTTCTGAAATTCGCAGGTGCAGGGCCTGGGTTGCGGTTGCCAGTTTGGCGGTAATGCGGGTTTCCAGCCGGGTGTAATCGGCAATGCCGCAGGCCTTGAGCGCCGCCGTGACCGATTGCATCTCTTCCAGAGAGGTCAGCATGTTGGGCAGAACCTGCGCGGGAAAGACGCTTTGAAACAGGGCGATGGGGTGCTCATCCGCGAGGGAGAGCCCGTCATAGACATGCACAATGTCGCCGAGTTCTAAATCCAGCGCTGCGGCCTCAGTCTTGTCGGCGGCGCGGGTTTCCAGTGCCAGAATGCGTTTGGCGGGGATCTGGCCGCCGCGGGTGATATTTTGGTGAAACCGCACCCGTTTGCCGATGGGGTAATCGGTTGGGGCGGCTGCAACAAAGACCCCAGAGCCGCGCCTGGCATGCACCAAGCCTTGCTCGGCCATTGCCGCCAGCGCGCGTCTGACCGTATGGCGGTTGACGCCAAAACGCGCCGCCAGCTGTGCCTCTGAGGGCAGTTTGTCGCCGCTGCTATAGCGTCCCTGTGCGATGTCATCCGTGAGCGAAATTGTGATGGATTTCCAAACGGCTGTGCGGTTTCCAGGGGTGGGTGTCTTGGGGCCGTTTGCGGACATGTCACTAAACTTTCACAAGGTTTCGATTGCGCTTTGGGGGCGGGCTTCGTTATAATTTGTCTAGTTGTATAGAACATGTAGACAAGCTGGCCAAGAGGCTCTGACAGATGAAGACAGAAATTTCCGCCACGGTGCGCAAGACCTGGATGAGCCTTTTGGCCCAGGCAGATGAACGTGAGCTTAGCCAATTGTGGGGGGGCTTTGATCACGACCCTGCGTTTGATTGGCTGCGTCCCCCAGAAGCGGGCGGCGTGATGGTGCGGGGCCGCATGGGCGGCGGCGGCGCGCCTTTTAACCTGGGTGAAATGACGGTGACGCGCTGTGCGCTGACGCTGGCGGATGGCACCGTAGGCCATGCCTATGTGCAGGGGCGCTCAAAACCCAAGGCCGAGATCGCGGCCAAGGTGGATGCCTTGATGCAGACCAAAGTGGCAGATGATCTGCGCCAGGCGGTGTTGGAGCCGCTGCAGCAGGCGCAGCAATCGCGCAAAGAAGCGCGCGCAGCCAAGGCCGCTGCCACCAAGGTCGAATTTTTCACAATGGTTCGGGGAGAGGATTGATGTCCCTAGATATCGAAACCAACAGCTACGGCGGTGGCTTTGCCACGCCGCCCGTGGATGCGGCAAATGCCTTTCGCGCAGCGATGAACGCCATGGCCCGTCCCGGCACTGTTCAGGACATCACCGGCGCAGAGCCGCCTGCGGGTATTTCTGCGGCTGCTGGTTGTCTGTTGCTGACGCTGTGTGACCCGGAAACGGGCGTCTATCTGGCGCCGGATGTCGACAGCCCTGCGCTGCGATCCTGGCTGGCCTTTCACACCGGTGCGCCCTTTGTGGCGGCTGATCGGGCGGATTTTGCCCTGGGCAGCTGGGGGGCGCTGATGCCGCTGTCGCAATATCGGATCGGCACGCCGGAATACCCGGATCGCTCGGCCACTCTGATTGTCGAACTGGCGGATTTTGCCGCTGCGAATGCCACCCTGTCCGGTCCGGGCATCAAGGAGCAGAACCATTTGGCGCTGCCGGATGTGGTGGCCTGTCAGGGCAATGCAGCGCAGTTCCCGCTGGGGGTGGATTTCTTCTTTACCTGTGCGGCGCAACTGGCGGCGCTGCCGCGTTCGACCACCATATTGGCAAAGGATTGACCCGATGTATGTAGCCGTAAAGGGTGGCGAACGCGCCATCGACAATGCCCATGCCTGGCTCGCCGAAGAGCGTCGCGGTGATACCGGTGTTGCGGAACTCAGCCTGGCGCAGATCCGCGAACAGATGAGCCTCGCCGTCAATCGCGTCATGTCTGAGGGCTCGCTTTATGATCCGGATCTGGCAGCCCTGGCGATCAAACAGTCGCGCGGGGATCTGATCGAGGCGATCTTTCTGATCCGCGCCTATCGCACCACCTTGCCGCGCTTTGGCTATAGCGAAGCGGTGGATACCGGTGTCATGGCCTGTGATCGCCGCATCTCGGCCACCTTCAAGGACGCCCCTGGTGGGCAGGTGCTGGGGCCAACCTTTGATTACACCCATCGTCTGCTGGATTTCAAACTGGCCGCAGATGGTGAGACGCCCGAGGCCGCAACCGCGCCGCCGCGTATGGAAACAACCCCGCATATCACCGAATTCCTGCAGGGGGAGGATATCATCGAGCGCGAGCCAAGCTCAGAAGCCGTGCCCGGTGATTTGACCCGCGAACCGATGAGCTTTCCGGCGGGGCGCGCCGTGCGCCTGCAGTCACTGGCACGCGGCGATGAGGGCTTTATCCTCGGCATGGCCTATTCCACCCAGCGCGGTTATGCGCGCAACCATGCTTTTGTTGGCGAGCTGCGCATCGGCAAGGTGCCGGTGGAGATGGAGATCCCTGAACTGGGATTTGCTATCGAGATCGGCGAGGTGGAGCTGACCGAATGTGAGACGGTGAACCAGTTTAAGGGTTCCAAAACCGTGCCGCCGCAGTTCACCCGTGGCTATGGTCTGGTCTTTGGCCAGTCAGAGCGCAAAAGCATCGCCATGGCGCTGGTCGACCGGGCGTTGCGCTGGGAGGAGCTGGGCGAAGACAACCTAGGTGCTGCCGCGCAGGATGAGGAATTTGTCCTTAGCCACTCCGACAATATCCAGGCGACGGGTTTCCTGGAGCACATCAAGCTGCCGCATTACGTGGATTTCCAGTCAGAGCTGGAACTGGTGCGCAAACTGCGCCGCGAGGCGCAGGAGCTGGCGGATCAGATGGCCGCACAGGAGGCGGCGGAATGAGATCAGTCGTCTCTCCCGTCTCCATCGACGGAAGCATCATCAATGCCATGAGTGAATGTCGATCGGCTGCGCAGTTTCTTATGCGCTTTCGGGCGGTAGAACATGGCCGCCAAGATCAAACCAATAACCACCACAACAATGGCGATACCCAAGACGGTGCCAAGCAGTTCATTGGACGTCATATCTCAAATCTCCTTTGGGAAAAATCAGCTGGGGAAAGGGCATATCATGTCTGACTACAACTTTGCCTATTTGGACGAACAAACCAAGCGGATGATCCGCCGGGCCATTTTGAAAGGTCTGGCAGTGCCTGGCTATCAGGTGCCCTTTGCCAGCCGTGAAATGCCGATGCCATATGGCTGGGGCACCGGCGGCGTGCAGGTCTCAGCGGCGACGCTGACACCGGATGATACGCTCAAGGTGATCGACCAGGGGGCCGATGACACCACCAATGCGGTGTCGATCCGCAAGTTCTTTGAACGCACCGCCGGGGTCGCCACCACTGAGGAAACCACCAAGGCCAGCGTTATCCAGACCCGCCACCGGATCCCCGAGGCCGAGCTCACCGAGGATCAGATCCTGGTGTACCAGGTACCAATCCCGGAACCGCTGCGCTTTTTGGAACCGCGCGAGACGGAAACGCGCAAGATGCACAGTCTTGAGGAATATGGCCTGATGCATGTGAAACTATATGAGGACATCAGCCAGCACGGCGATATCGCCACTTCCTACGCCTATCCGGTCAAGGTCGAAGACCGCTATGTGATGGACCCTTCGCCTATTCCAAAGTTCGATAACCCAAAGCTGGAGATGGCAGCGATCCAGCTGTTTGGCGCGGGGCGCGAGCAGCGCATCTATGCGGTGCCGCCCTATACACGTGTCGTCAGCCTCGATTTTGAGGACTACCCCTTTGAAGCCACCAAAGCTGATCATCCCTGTGATCTCTGCAATTCAGAGGACAGCTATTTGGATGAGGTGATCCTGGATGATGCGGGCAGTCGAATGTTTGTCTGCTCTGACACCGATTACTGCCGCGCACGGCGCGCCGAAGGCCATGTGGGGCGTTTGGGCGAAACCGAAGGGGAGGCTGCGTGATGAGCTCTCAGACAGGAGACCAGGAGATGACACCGCTGTTGCAGGTGAACGCCCTGACAAAAATGTACGGACCCCGCATTGGCTGCAAGGATGTCAGCTTTGATCTCTACCCCGGTGAGGTCATGGGCATCGTTGGCGAAAGCGGGTCTGGCAAATCGACGCTGTTGAATGCCATGGCAGGCCATCACCCGCCGGATCGCGGCGAAGTGGTTTTTGACACCCGCGCCGATGGGCCGGTGGACACGTTGAAAATGTCAGAGCCAGAGCGCCGCATGCTGGGGCGCACTGACTGGGCCTTTGTGCATCAGCATGCCCGTGATGGGCTGCGCATGTCGGTTTCCGCTGGCGGCAACATTGGCGAGCGGCTGATGGCTGTAGGCGGGCGTCACTATGGCGAGATCCGTACCCAGGCTGCCGACTGGCTGGGCCGGGTGGAAATCAGCGACAGCCGTATCGATGACCGGCCCTCGGCCTTTTCCGGCGGCATGCAGCAGCGGCTGCAAATTGCCCGCAATCTGGTCACCGGTCCGCGGCTGGTGTTTATGGATGAACCCACAGGTGGTCTGGATGTGTCGGTGCAGGCACGGCTGCTGGATTTGCTGCGCAGCCTGGTGCGCGAGATGGGGCTGAGCGCCATCATTGTGACCCATGATCTGGCCGTTGTGCGCCTGTTGGCGGATCGGTTGATGGTGATGAAAGACGGTCATGTGGTTGAAAGCGGCCTCACCGATCAGGTGCTGGATGACCCACAACATGCCTATACCCAGCTCTTGGTTTCCTCGGTGCTGCAGGTCTGAAGGATAAAGACGATGATTGAACTTGAAAATGTGAGCAAGAGCTTCACCCTGCACAATCAGGGCAGCGCGGTGATCCCGGTGATGGAGCGGGTCAACCTAGCCGTCGCTGCCGGGGAATGTGTCGGATTGGTTGGCGCGTCGGGGGCGGGGAAATCCACTCTGATGCGCGTGATCTATGGCAACTACCTGGCGGCCTCGGGGCGGGTCATGGTGGGGGATCTGGATGTGGCGCAGGCCGAGCCGCGCCAGATCATCGCTCTGCGCCGTGACACCCTGGGCTATGTCAGTCAGTTCCTGCGGGTGGTGCCACGGGTGGCGGCACTCGATGTGGTGGCCGAGCCGCTGTTGGCGGTTGGCACCCCGATTGAGGCCGCGCGGGACAAGGCCGCCAGTCTGTTGGCAGAGCTGAATATTCCAGAGCGGCTCTGGTCGTTGAGCCCGACAACCTTTTCCGGCGGCGAGCAGCAGCGGGTGAACATTGCCCGGGGCTTTGCCTATGACTATCCGGCGCTGCTGCTGGACGAGCCCACTGCCAGTCTGGATGCCAAGAACCGGGCCACGGTTCTGCGGCTCATTGAGGGCGCCAAGGCGCGCGGGGCTGCCATTATCGGCATTTTCCATGATGAGGCTGCCCGCGACCAGGTCTGCGACAGCTTTATCGATGTCTCGGCGTTTTCGCCGCAGGTGGCAGCATGACAGAGACCTCTGCAATGGGGCCGGTGATCGCTGTCGTTGGGCCTTCGGGCGTGGGCAAGGACAGTCTGATGGAGGCCCTGGCTGCTGAGGATCAAAACCTCTGCCTGATGCGCCGGGTGGTGACCCGCGCGCCAGAGGCCGGCGGCGAGGACTACGATGCGGTGAGCGAGAGCGCGTTCAGCAAGCTGGTGGCGGATGGGCATTTTGCCCTGCATTGGCCTGCCCATGGGCTGCACTATGGCATCCCGCATCAGATCGAGGCGCTGCGGGCTGCGGGCAGAGGCGTACTGGTCAATCTCTCGCGGGCGGTGTTGCTTCAGGCGCAAGAGGTTTTTGGCGATTTCATTGTTCTTTCTGTAACCGCCCGCCCGGAGGTTCTGGCAGAACGGTTGACACAGCGCGGGCGCGAGGACAGCGCCGAGGTTCAACGTCGCCTTGCCCGCGCACGCCAACCGCTGCCTGCGGGGCTACGGCGGCTGCACCAGATCGACAACAGTGGAGATCTGCAACAGGCCGTCGCAGCGGCACGTGCGGCGATCTATTCTACCGCTGTGCCAGAGAGGGCGTAGCGGTGGATCAGATGAAAGCTGCCATCGCTGTCTTCGCCCACAAGTGCGATATCGCTGATCGCCAATGGCCGGGGCAACAAGGGCATCAAATGTGCCTCAAGGGCGGCCTCTACAGCCGGCAGCTCCGCTTTGGGAAGCTTGCCAGTAAGGGTGAGGTGAAAGCGGAACTGCTCCAGCACGTAAGGATAGCCCCAGGTCACCAGATTGGCCTCTTGCGCAGGGGTGAGCCCCGCCGCACGGCGCTTTTCCAGCTCGGTCTGCGGCGCGGGCGCACGCAAGCCGTCCAGATCCCGGACGCAGGCCGCCGCAAGCCTGCCAAGGGCGGTTTCATCACCGCTGACACGCAGAGCCAGAAAACGCCCCAGGCGGGCCAGGTGCAGCCCCTCCAACACGACCGGAGCCTGGCTGGCCGCCAGGGCCGTGCAGGCCTGTTGCAGGTCGGCCAGGCTGTAGCCCTCGGCCAGCCGCATCGGCGGTTTCAGCGTTGCATGCAGCCCGTATTTACGCGGCACTGCGGTGATGCCCGCCAGATCCAGGCCAGAAATTTCCGGTTGGGCAGCGACCTGCCCAGCCGCCATATCCCAGCCCAGCCACTGGGTTGCAAAGACGCTCCAATCGGCTGCGGCCGGGGGCGCGTAATAGATCGCATATCGCGTGAATGTCACATTGGCCTCCTATACGTGGCCATTCCTATAGCTCGAAAGATGTGAAGCCCAGATGACAGATGAAATGATCCTTGCCAATGCCACCCTTGTGCTGCCCAGTGAAACACTGCGCGGCCAGGTTAAACTCCTGGGCGGAGAGATTGCGGATATTGCTGAGGGGACTTCTGTTCCCCAGGGCGCAGTGGACTGTGAGGGCGACTATCTTTGTCCCGGTCTGGTTGAATTGCACACGGATAATCTGGAGCGCCATATCCAGCCGCGTCCCTCGGTTGACTGGCCCCA
>Ga0316204_10006041_pt1 | contig 19122 bp, 14 predicted proteins | sample 6monrhotite_MG_2_FD_205661 | JGI IMG/M metagenome (GOLD analysis project Ga0316204, IMG submission 205661) | Microbial mat bacterial communities from mineral coupon in-situ incubated in ocean water Damariscotta River, Maine, United States -... | ecosystem: Environmental > Aquatic > Marine >...
ACCCCTATCCATTCCGAACAGGGAAGTTAAGCCCGTCAGCGCCGATGGTACTGCCACACCAGGTGGGAGAGTAGGTCGTCGCCTTTTTTAAAAGCACTTATCGTTTATACGGTAAGTGCTTTTTTTTGCGCTACCTTTAGCAAGAAAGACAACAATATGCCCAAAATACTTCCACACTGCAATCCACCAACAGATCCCGATCATAAATAAATTTTATTATATGAAACGGAACTATCGAATAGTAGGCTTGATTCTAGTGACATTTTTTGTCATATCGTTTTTAACGAACATTTTAGGCGCATTAAATCCAAGTGCCTCCTTAAGCTTTCAGCTAAGTGAAACAATGGCCGGATTTCTGCCATTTTCATTTTTTATAGCCTACGGGGTAATGTCTATACCATCGGGTTTTATGGTTGAAAAATATGGCGAAAAGAAGCTAATGATTTTTGCTTTTGCATTGGCATTGTTTGGAGCTCTTTTATTTGCATATATCCCAACCTTTGAGGTGTTTATAGTTACATTATTTACCATTGGTACTGGGATGGCCATTTTACAAGTGGTAATTAATCCCTTGTTAAGAGTGGCAGGTGGGGAAGAGCATTATGCTTTTACTTCGGTTTTGGCACAATTGATATTCGGAGCTGCCTCATTTATTAGCCCACAAGTGTATTCTTACTTGGTCACTAATCTGGATAACCATGTAGAAACTCCTACTTGGTTTATATCTATGCTTTCGAAAATTGTACCTGTTGAAATGTCTTGGGTATCTATGTACTGGATATTTGCCATAGCCAGTTTACTAATGATATTTGTTGTGATTACCATTGCTTTTCCCAAAGTTGAATTAATCGATGAAGAGAAAGTTGGTACAAAGGATACCTATGTTGATCTTTTTAAGAACAAGGTGGTAATCCTATATTTCCTGGGAATTTTCGCCTATGTGGGTGCCGAACAAGGAATTTCATATTGGATGTCCAAGTTTTTACAAGTGTATCATGGTTTTGATTACGAAACTATTGGTGCAAGCGCAGTTGGTAATTTTTGGGGTTTGATGACTGTAGGTGGACTTCTGGGATTGGTGTTGCTTAAAATTATGGATAGTAAATTGGTACTTCGGTTATTTACAGTACTAGCTATTATAAGTTTTACAACCGCCTTGTACGGAACTGCAAACGTATCACTGTACTCTTTTCAACTAAGTGGATTCTTTCTATCCGTGATGTATCCAATAATTCTATCCCTTGCTTTAAATTCGGTCAGCAAACATCATGGATCGTTTGCCGGAATATTAATGACAGGAATTATGGGCGGTGCAGTTGTACAATTACTTATTGGATTAGTAAGTGATGCAACTTCGTTAAAAGTTGGAATGCTACTCGTTTTTCTTGCATTGGGATATGTTCTAAGTATAAGTGTTTGGGCAAAACCTATTGTAAAAAATAAAACTATAAAGTTAGGGAAGAATAAAAAATAGCTGGCTTATGTTAAAGGATTTAAAACTTATTGGGGTAGATCTTGGCGGTACCAAAGTAAATGTTGGTTTGGTTGAAGGGGATAAAATAATTGATAGAAAATATGCCAAATTGCCACAGAATTCTACAAGTGAGTGGGACGTAATCAACATCATTATTAATTTAATTAAAGACCTGCTTCCTGATGACAAGGTTAATGGCATAGGCGTGGGAGTTCCAAGTATATTGGATAAGGAAAAAGGAATTATCCATGAAGTTCAAAATATACCTACTTGGCAAGAGGTTCCATTGGCCGATATTTTGGTTAAAGAATTTGATATTCCTGTGTTTATGGACAATGATGCCAATTGTTTTGCACTTGGGGAATATCACTTTGGTCTCGGGAAAGGCTCAAAGAATATGGTGGGATTAACTTTAGGAACAGGAATGGGAACAGGAATAATTACCAAAGGCTATTTAATGGGGGATGCAAATGGAGGTTCTGGTGAGTTTGGTGTGATTCCATACGAAAATGGTATAATTGAGGACTATTGTAGCGGCAAATTCTTTAAAACTTTTTATGATTCAAGTGGGGAAGAATTAATGAAACTTGCAAACCAAGGAAACAAAAAAGCCCTAAAGGCATTTGAAGAATTTGGCAAGCATCTGGGGAATGCAATTAAAATAATAATGTATGCCGTGGATCCGCAATTGGTTATTGTTGGAGGGTCGGTTGTCAGTTCTGTATCATTTTTTGAGACAAGTTTAAAACGCAGTATCCAGGATTTTGTCTATAAAAAAACTCTGGAGAAATTTGAAATCAGATATTCGAATACACCTAACATTGCAATATTGGGAGCCACTTCTTTATATTATGATAGGGTCGGTACACTTGATTAAATCATTGGCAAATCCCCTTCTCCCTTTAGAGGTAGGTTAGATTTTCCCATTAGATAAGTATCTACATGATGTGCTGCCTGTCTGCCCTCAGAAATAGCCCAGACAATTAGAGACTGTCCCCGTCGCTGATCTCCGGCAACAAAAACTTCAGGCACATTGGTTTGGTAATCTTTAGGAGAGGCTTTAATATTGGTGCGGGCATCTGCCTCCACTCCCAATTGTTCTGCTATGGTCATTTCAGACCCCGTAAATCCTAGTGCCAATAAAACCAGATCACAAGGCCATTCTTTTTCGGTTCCCTCAATCTCCTTTAATACAGGACGCTCTCCGGGAACTTTTATCCATTCTACTTCAGCCGTAATTAATCCTGTGAGATTTCCATCGGAATCCCCCACAAACTTTTTAGTCGAAATGCTAAAATACCGTTCCACACCTTCCTTGTGAGAAGAACTTGTGCGCAATCGCATGGGCCAAAAAGGCCACGGTTGATCTTGAGGCCTGTCTGTCCCGGGCTTACTCAAAATTTCAAAATTAGATACCGATGTGGCTCCTTGTCTAAACGAGGTGCCTATACAATCAGAACCGGTATCCCCACCTCCAATGACAATTACATTCTTATCAGTGGCTTTTATTTCATGTGCAAAATCTTTTACACCAGCTACTCTCCGGTTGTTTTGTGCTAAAAAATCCATGGCCTGAACTACCCCTTTTAAGTCGGCTCCTTCAATCGGTAAATTTCTGCGCACGGTAGCGCCACCGCATAGTACAATAGCATCATAGGAATTTTTTAATTCATTGGCATCTATATCACGACCTACATGTACGCCACATTTGAAAGTAATTCCTTCTTTCTTTAGAACATCTAGACGACGATCTATTACGTTCTTCTCCATTTTAAAATCAGGGATTCCGTATCGTAATAGTCCTCCCGGTTTTTCATCGCGCTCATATACTGTAACGAGATGCCCTGCTCTGTTCAATTGTTGCGCTGTGGCTAAACCGGCTGGTCCCGAGCCAATTACAGCTACTTTTTTACCGGTTCGTGTCTCAGGGCGCGCAGGCACAATCCAACCTTTCTTAAAAGCGGTTTCAACTATATTTTTTTCAATATTTTCAATAGATACCGGATCTTCATTTATTCCTAAAACACATGCTTCTTCACAAGGCGCTGGGCATAGACGCCCTGTAAACTCCGGAAAATTATTGGTTGCATGTAATATGTGTGTGGCTTTTTCCCACTTCCCGCGGTAGACTGCATCATTAAAATCGGGAATTAAATTCCCTAAAGGACACCCGCTATGGCAAAAAGGAATACCACAGTCCATACAGCGCGCTCCTTGCTCTTTTAGTTCTTTTTCCTTAAGAGGCACTGTAAATTCTTTATAATTTTTCACACGTTCCTTTACCGGAGCATATGTCTCTACTTTTCTATCGAATTCTAAAAATCCCGTAATCTTGCCCATAGTTCGATTTATATAGTTTGTAATTTTTCTTGCTCCATACGAAGTAACGCTTGCTTGTATTCTTCAGGGAATATTTTGATAAAGTTTGGTAGGTAATGCTCCCAGTTCTCCAAAATTCGTTGCGCTAATGGACTTAATGTAGTGTTATAGTGACTTTCAATTAATCCCTTTAATTGTTTTATGTCATTATCTTCCTCCACAGGAAGTAGGTTTAATGACTCTTTGTTGCAATGCCTTTCGAAGGTCTTATTCATGTCTAAAATATAGGCGATTCCTCCACTCATTCCGGCACCAAAGTTTCTCCCTACTTCCCCAAGGATAACTGCTACACCACCGGTCATATACTCGCACCCATGATCTCCTATACCTTCAACTACAGCCGAAGCACCCGAATTACGAACACAGAAACGTTCTCCTGCTTTCCCATTTATAAAAGCTTCCCCGGAGGTAGCCCCATACAAGGTAACATTGCCGGTTATGATATTTTCTTCTGGTTTTAGTGTAGATTTTTCAGGTATTTTAATGATGAGACGACCCCCCGAAAGGCCTTTACCCAGATAGTCATTAGTGTTTCCGTTTACAACCATGGTAAGACCATGAGTTGCAAAAGCTCCAAAACTCTGTCCGGCAGAACCGCTAAAAATGAGCTTTAATGTATTTTCAGGGAGTCCTTCTGCTCCATATATCTTGGAAATTTCATTGCTGATAATGGCACCCACGGCTCTATCTGTATTATGTATTGGAAAATGTAAGGTTGTTTTTTCTTTTCTAAACAATGCCGGGTGGGCCTTTCCTATAATCTCAAACTCTATGGAATCTTCTATATGATGCTCCTGTTTGCTGGTATTATATAACCTGGTTCCCTTTGGAACAGTAATTTTATGTAAGATTGGAGTAAGGTCTATACCACTTGCCTTAAAATGATTGATGGCCTTATTTCTATCTAGTTTATGAACCTGACCTACCATTTCATCAATAGTCCGGAATCCGAGTTTCGCCATAATATCTCTTAGTTCCTGAGCAACGAAATACATGTAATTCACCACATGTTCTGGCTTTCCTTTAAACTTCTTACGTAATTCAGGATTCTGTGTTGCAATTCCCACCGGACAAGTATTTAAATGACACACGCGCATCATGATACATCCGGAGGCCACTAGCGGAGCGGTAGCAAAACCAAATTCTTCTGCTCCCAAAAGGCATGCTATAGCTACGTCGCGTCCCGTTTTTAATTGACCATCACATTCCAGAACGATCCTATTACGCAGGTCGTTCATTACTAATGTCTGCTGTGCTTCTGCAATACCTAATTCCCATGGGAGTCCGGCATGCTTTAAGGAGGTAAGAGGCGAAGCTCCTGTACCACCATCAAAACCTGAAATAAGGATCACATCGGCTTTAGCTTTGGCAACTCCTGCTGCAACAGTACCTACGCCTACCTCTGAAACTAATTTCACATTAATTCTTGCTTCCCGGTTGGCCGACTTTAGGTCGTAGATAAGTTGTGATAGATCTTCAATAGAATAAATATCATGGTGTGGAGGTGGAGAAATAAGTCCAACATACGGGGTGGAATTTCTTGTTTTGGCAATAGAAGGATTCACCTTTGGCCCGGGAAGTTGTCCTCCTTCACCTGGCTTGGCCCCTTGCGCCATTTTGATCTGAATTTCCTGGGCATTGGTTAAATAATTGGAGGTAACTCCAAATCTTCCCGATGCCACTTGTTTAATAGCGCTATTACGCCAATCGCCTGACTGATTTTTATAGAATCGATCGGCATCTTCACCACCTTCCCCGGAATTGCTTTTGCCTCCTATACGGTTCATGGCAACGGCCAGATTTTCATGCGCCTCTTTACTTATAGATCCATAAGACATAGCACCTGTCTTAAAACGTTTCACAATGTCTGTCCATGGTTCTACCTCTTCCAAAGGAACAGGATCAAAATTGGCAAATTCAAATAACCCGCGAATGGTCATAAGATGTTCTGCCTGGTCATTTACCATCTTTGAAAATTCCTTATACGTTTCGGGCTCGTTATTCCGTACCGACTTTTGAAGTTTCGCAATAGACAACGGATTAAACATATGTTTTTCCCCATCTCTTCGCCATCGATATTCACCTCCAACTTCAAGATCCAGGTCGGCAGCAATTCGGTTTTTGCTAAATGCTTTTTGGTGTCTGCTAGAAATCTCCTTTTCAATTTCATATAATCCAATACCCTGAATACGCGTTGGAGTATTTGGAAAATAAGTTTCAACCACCTTGGTATTAAGACCAATGCACTCGAACAATTGGGAGCCACGATATGAATTTAGCGTGGAGATACCAATCTTGTTCATTACTTTCAGGATGCCTTTTCCAATAGCTTTATTATAGTTCTTTACGGCCTCATTAAAAGAATATTCTGTTATGTCTAGAGATTCTATTTGTTCTGCTATGATCTCATTTACTAGATATGGATTGATAGCACTGGCCCCAAATCCAAACAACAACGCAAAATGATGCACTTCCCTGGGTTCTGCCGACTCAATAATGATACTTAACTGCGACCGTTTACCCAATCGTTGAAGACCGCTGTTAACAAATGAACAGGCAAGCAGGGCAGGGATAGGTCCTTTCTCTTCATTAATATTCCTATCGGAAAGTATAATGATATTGGCACCAGCATCTATGGCTTTTTCTGCTTGGTTCAATATATCTTGTAATGCATCTTCCAGTCCGTTTAATCCCTGTGCAATGGAGTAAAGGATAGGAATTGAAACTACTTTAAAATTAGGACTCGTATCGTAATTCTTAATTTTATCGAGGTCTTCCTTAGAGATTACAGGATTTTGAATTTTAAGCTTCCTACAGTGTTTTTCTGAATATTCAAAGATATTTTCATCGCCGCCAAGGGTGAGACTAATATCTGTTATCAATTCTTCGCGAATCCCATCCAAAGGAGGATTGGTTACCTGTGCAAACAATTGCTTAAAATAATTGTAAAGGAGTTGGGGTCTTTCAGAGAGTACCGCAATTGGCGTGTCCGAACCCATAGATCCAATGGGCTCTTTGGCATGTTGCCCCATGGGTAAGATAATAGTATCTATGTCTTCTAGCGTATAGCCATAAACGCTTTTTCTTTTTTCAAGACTTTCTTCGTTAAGAAAAAGAGGGCAATCATTGTAGGGTATATCTTTTAAATGAACGAGATTCTTTTTTAGCCATTTACCATATGGATGTCTTTGAGCGATTTCCTCTTTAATCTCCTCATCATTAATGATGCGTCCTTCCTCCATATTTACCAGGAACATTTTACCGGGCTCTAATCGACCGTGAAATGCAATGTTTTCGGGAGCTATTTCCAATACGCCTGTCTCGGACGACATAATAACGTATCCATCTTTAGTAACAGAGTAACGACTAGGTCGTAGTCCATTTCTGTCTAGGACAGCTCCAATATAGTTACCATCTGTAAACGGAATAGACGCAGGGCCATCCCATGGCTCCATGAGGCACGAATTGTATTCGTAAAAATCTCTCTTGGCCGGAGACATTTCATTATTTTTTTCCCAAGCTTCCGGTACTAACATCATCATTACTTCGGGTAAAGAGCGTTTGGTCATAAGAAGTAATTCCACTACCATATCCATCGTAGCAGAATCTGATTTTCCGGGAAGAATAACAGGTAGAATTTTTTTGATCTCTGGTCCAAACAAAGGGCTCTCCATTAATTCTTCTCTAGATCGCATGCGAGATACATTGCCACGCAAGGTATTTATCTCCCCATTATGACACATATATCGAAAGGGCTGAGCTAAATCCCAGGTAGGAAAGGTATTGGTAGAAAAACGCTGATGTACCAAAGCCAGGCGGGTTACTACTCGGGGGTCCATCAGGTCTCTGTAGTATCGTTTAATATCCTGGGGCATTAGGAGCCCTTTAAAAATGATAATTTTCGTTGAAAGACTTGGCACATAAAAGAACTTACTATCCGATAGTTTGGAATTAAGAATGGTATGCTCTGTAATTTTTCGGGCTATAAATAGTTTTAAATTAAACGTAAAGTAATCTTGTTCACTAGTTTCCTTGGCAATAAATAGCTGCTTTACGAAAGGCTCCGTTTCAGATGCAATTCGGCCAGGGACAGATTTATTAACTGGTGCGTCTCTCCAACCCAGTAGTTGTAGTCCTTGTTTTTTTATTTCCTGTTCAAAAATTGAGATACAGAAATCTCTTTGATTCTCTTTTTGGGGTAGAAATACATTACTCACGGCGTAATCCCCGGGTTGAGGAAGTTCAAAAGAACATTCTTCCTGAAAGAAAAGGTGTGGAATATCTATTAAAATTCCTGCCCCATCACCTGTTTTCCCATCCGCGCTTACAGCACCTCTATGTTCTAGTTTATCTAATATCTCAAGGGCTTTATGAATGATGTCATTCGATTTTTCCCCTTTAAGACTACATATAAAACCCGCACCGCAGTTGTCATGTTCAAACTCTGGTAGGTAGAGTCCTTGCTTCTTCAACTTCATAATAAGATATTTTATCAAAAATACCATTATGACTGTGACAAGTGCATCATTTCTACTTGGAACATGAAAAAAATGCAACGTTTTTAATAAAACGTTAGTATATATGTAATATGCGAATTATTCTCCCTTCATATTAAGATATTCATAATGCCATTTTTCAAAAATGGGTCATTTGCTGAAGAATATTTTTAGGATGCAATTGTATTGATACCCTAAGGAGAAAGGATTGGCTTTTAAGAATTCAATTAATTTAAGAGATGTTAGGAAAAGAGTTGTATGGTACTATCGTTTTTTAGTCTCTTAAAATGCTTCTGGAAATCACTATTTTCTGGATCTCTGAAGTGCCTTCGTAAATCTGGGTGATCTTTGCATCGCGCATAAAACGTTCTACATGGTAGTCTTTAACAAAACCGTTTCCACCGTGAATCTGGACAGCTTCTATGGTTGTATCCATAGCTACTTGAGAAGCGTATAATTTAGCCATTGCCCCAGACAGGTCGTAATTGATGTTATTGTCTTTCTCCCAGGCTGCTTTGTAGACAAGAAAACGTGCCGCTTCAATTTGCGTATGCATATCGGCCAATTTAAATGCAATGGCCTGGTGGTTGCTTATTTCCGTGCCAAATGCTTTGCGTTCCAAAGAATATTTTTTGGCGAGTTCATAGGCTCCGGCAGCAATGCCAAGTGCCTGTGCGGCTATTCCAATTCTGCCGCCTGCAAGCGTTTTCATGGCAAATTTAAAACCAAAACCATCTTCTCCAATTCTGTTTTCCTTCGGCACCTTAACGTCATTGAATATCAGAGAATGGGTATCGCTACCCCGGATACCTAATTTATTTTCTTTTGGACCAATTTCAAAACCATCCATGCCTTTTTCAATGATCAAAGCATTAATTCCTTTGTGTGCTTTGGGAATATCGGTTTGGGCAATAACAATATATACATCGGCCGAATTACCATTGGTGATCCAATTCTTGGTGCCATTTAAAATATAATGATCACCATGGTCTATGGCGGTTGTCTTTTGAGAAGTAGCATCGCTTCCAGCTTCCGGTTCCGAAAGACAAAATGCGCCTATGACTTCTCCTGTAGCCAGTTTTGTTAAATATTTTTCTTTTTGGGCTTCTGAGCCATAGGTCTGCAGTCCCCAACAAACCAATGAATTATTCACAGAAACGACTACTGAGGCAGAAGCATCAACTTTCGAAAATTCTTCCATAGCCAGGACATAGGAAAGTGTATCCAATCCACTTCCTCCATATTGAGGCGCTACCATCATGCCTAAGAAGCCTAGCTCCCCCATTTTTTTTATCTGTTCTGCAGGGAATCGTTGTTCGTCATCGCGCTCTATAACTCCTGGCAACAATTCTTGCTGCGCAAAATCTCGGGCTGCTTGCTGAATCATTAACTGCTCTTCTGAAAGTGTAAAATCCATATTGCTATTATATTGTTAAAAAAGGCATACAAATATACGTCTAGATTAGAAATTATTCAATGATAAGGGGAACAATGTGAGAATGTCATAAACACTTATTTTTAATTTTTTATGAATGAGAAGTTAAGAAAAACTTTCAAAGCCCGTCATTATTTTTATATTTGTCTGTACTGGTTTACATAACATTTTATACCTCTTAAATTATGAGACAACAATAGCTTTTCTGTGAGAGTCTATGCATACAATGGGTATGCTCCTGTTTTGAACAGCAGAAACGTCTTAATGGTTATTAATTTAAAGGAATTACAATGAAAGATTTACTAAAGATATACGAGAATAAACCCCCGGAAATTGTTTTTAATTGGAAAGATCCGGAAACAGAAGCAGAAGGCTGGACAGTTATTAATTCCTTACGGGGAGGTGCTGCGGGGGGTGGTACAAGAATGCGTGAGGGCCTCGATATGAATGAAGTACTATCCCTTGCTAAAACAATGGAAGTGAAATTTACGGTTTCCGGACCTCCTATTGGCGGTGCTAAATCCGGGATCAATTTCAACCCGCACGACCCACGTAAAAATGGGGTATTAACAAGATGGTATAATGCAGTAGCTCCGTTACTTAAAAGTTATTACGGTACCGGTGGAGACCTAAATGTAGACGAAATTCACGAGGTGATTCCAATTACCGAAGATGCCGGAGTATGGCATCCGCAAGAAGGAGTTTTTAATGGTCACTTTAAGCCCACAGAAGCCGATAAGATTAATAGAATTGGTCAATTGCGACTTGGGGTTATCAAAGTGTTAGAAAACGCACATTACTCCCCGGACATTTCCAAGAAGTATACTGTGGCAGATATGATCACAGGATTTGGCGTGGCGGAAGCTGTGCATCATTATTACGATATTTATGGTGGTTCTGTTCTTGGAAAAAAGGTAGTGGTACAGGGGTTTGGAAATGTAGGTGCCGCTGCAGCCTTTTATCTGGCTCAAATGGGCGCAAAAATCGTTGGAATTATAGATAGAGAAGGTGGAGTTATAGATGAAGAGGGCTTTTCTTTTGAAGAGATAAAGACGTTCTTTCTCCATAAAAAAGGAAATACATTGATTGCAGATCCTGACAGGATGATTCCTTTTGACGAGATCAATGAACGAATCTGGTCGTTACCGACGGAAATATTTGCCCCGTGTGCGGCCTCTCGTCTCATTACCCAGGAGCAAATTACTCAGATGATAGATTCTGGGCTGGAAGTAATATCTTGTGGAGCCAATGTGCCATTTGCAGATAAAGAAATTTTCTTTGGTTCTATTATGGAATATACAGATGAACGCGTAAGCCTCATCCCCGATTTTATATCTAACTGTGGAATGGCCCGTGTTTTCGCCTATTTTATGGAGGGTAGAGTGGCAATGGATGACGAATTAATATTTAATGATACCTCGGATGTTATAAGAAAAGCAATTTTGAATATCTTTAAACAAAATCCATCCAGGATCAACTTGAGTAAAACAGCATTTGAAATAGCACTAAAACAACTGATTTAAAAACCGAACTTTTATGGAAACCATTATTATTATTGTATTCTTAGCCGGCTATTTGGCAATAACCCTAGAGCATAATCTTAAAATAGATAAGCTAATCCCGGCGCTGGCCATGATGGCTATTTTATGGGCGATTATAGCGCTAACGCACATGCCTGTTTTTGAGGTAAATACCGAGCTTAAGGAATTAGAGCCTGCACACATAGATGAGATGCTTTTGCATCATTTGGGCAAGACGGCAGAGATATTGGTGTTCCTGTTAGGCGCAATGACCATAGTGGAAATTATTGATTACTTCGATGGATTTGCTACCATAAAAGGCTATATACGAACCAGAAAAAAATCTAAATTACTCTGGTTATTTTCTATTCTGGCATTTATACTTTCTGCCATAATTGATAACCTAACAGCTACCATAGTGCTGATTACTATTCTGCAAAAGGTAATACGAGATCGTGAGTTACGTCTTTGGTATGCAGGGATGATCATTATTGCGGCAAACGCAGGGGGTGCCTGGTCACCCATTGGGGACGTTACCACCACCATGCTATGGATTGCTAATAAGGTTACCGCTATGCAACTTATAGAACATGTATTTATACCCTCGGTTGTGTGTATGATTGTTCCGGTGCTTTTTGCATTGCGCTACAAGGTGTTTAAAGGGGAAATTGAAGGAGAATTGAAAGAGAAAGAGGCCCCAAAATCCCCTCATGGAGCAACCATGTTATATCTGGGATTAGGATCTATAGTATTTGTTCCATTTTTCAAAACAATTACGCATCTACCCCCCTATGTTGGAATGATGCTTTCTTTAGCATTCGTTGCCACATTTGCTGAAATTTATAGTAATGCGAAGTTCAGTATTTCTAACGTAGATTCGGATAGTGATGAAGCTTCTCACCATAGTGCGGTACATGCCTCATTAGGTAAGATAGAACTGCCAAGTATTCTTTTCTTTTTAGGAATACTTTTAGCGGTAGCGGCCCTTGAATCTTTGGGGATGCTCTTCGAATTCGCAGAAGTTTTAGATAGCACGATGCCTATGATAGGATCAGAAGGCGTGGGCCAGACGGTTTCCGATCTTGTGGTGATTATTTTGGGTGTTGGTTCGGCGGTTATAGACAATGTGCCTCTGGTTGCGGCTAGTATGGGAATGTTCTCAATTGGTACAGATGATCCGGTGTGGCATTTTATAGCCTATTCTGCAGGTACAGGCGGTAGTATGCTTATTATAGGTTCTGCAGCAGGTGTAGTTGCCATGGGTATGGAGAAAATAGATTTTTTCTGGTATTTTAAGAAAATCGCCTGGTTAGCACTTCTCGGATTCCTTAGTGGGGCGGTTTGTTTTATACTCATTAGAAATTTAGTGTTAAACGCATAATTAAATTGAGATTCTTCCGTTATAGGGGCAAATTAATAAGGGAATTTATATGATAATGATTCAAGATCTTGTGGATGAATCTCAGGTGGGTGAGGTACTATCCGAAGAAAAGACACTTTCAGTAATCGATTTAATATTTAATGGAGGTACCGGTAGTATTGTAATTATATCGGTCTTGTTTGCGATGTTGGCAGTAGCCATGTACATCTATTTTGAGCGTATACTTGCCATTAAAGCGGCTTCTACGATCGACAAAAACTTCATGAACCAAATACGAGACCATGTAATGAATGGGAAACTAGAAGCAGCCAAGATTCTTTGTGCACAGACAGATTCCCCGGTTGCCAGGTTAACAGAAAAAGGTGTTTCCAGAATAGGAAAGCCTTTAGACGACATCAATACTGCTATTGAGAATGCGGGCACCTTAGAGGTCTATAAATTGGAAAAGAATGTCAACACCTTGGCTACCGTTGCAGGTGCAGCACCTATGATAGGATTTCTTGGTACCGTAATAGGTATGATCCTTGCATTTCATCAAATGGCTAGCAGTGGTGGTCAGGCAGAGATGGGGGCTTTGGCTTCAGGGATCTATACGGCCATGACAACTACCGTTGCAGGTTTGGTAGTAGGTATTATCGCTTATATGGGATATAACCATTTAGTAAACCGTATAGATAAGGTTATCCATAAAATGGAGGCCAATGCCGTTGAGTTTTTGGATTTATTGAACGAACCCGTTTAAGCTACTTTCCATGAAATTAAAAGGAAGAAATAAGATTAGTCCGGAATTCAGTATGTCTTCTATGACAGACATTGTTTTCTTGTTATTGATCTTCTTTATGCTGACGGCTAATTCCCCTAATGCATTAGATTTACTATTGCCTAAAGCTAAAGGAAAATCTACAAACACACAGAATGTATCTGTCTCTATCAACAAGAACCTGGAATACTTTGTGAACAACGAACAGATCAACGGAGCTTATATTGAAATTGAATTAAAAAAAGCACTGGAAGGAAAGGAGAACCCTACCATTATTTTGAGAGCAGAAGAAAGCGTTGCCATCAAAGAAGCAGTAAATGTGATGGATATAGCTAATAGAAATAGCTATAAAGTAATCCTGGCCGTGCGACCCAATTAATGTCATTTTTAGATACGAGACACAAGAAAAAATCTTTCACACTTACAACCTTTTTGTTAAGTGCACTTCTCCTGTTACTATTTTACATTGGTCTTACCTATATGGATCCGCCTATTGAAAAGGGCATTACCGTAAATTTTGGAAGTATGGAATTTGGTAGTGGTCAGGTGCAACCGAAGGAAAAGATACAGCCACAGGTGACTGAACCAATAGAGGAGGAGCAAGAGGAGCAACAACCTGAAGTATCGGAGCCCATTGAAGAACCAATTGCGGAGGAAGAAGTAGCCGAAGAAGTGACCGAAAAAGTTTTGACACAAGAAAGCGAAGAATCTATTCGGATTAAACAGCAGCAAGAAGCAGAACGCAAGGAGGCTGAAGCGGCTAAAAAGAAACAGGAAGAGGCAGAACGTGTAGAACGCGAAAAACAAGCCGCAGAAGATAAAGCCAGGCAGGAACAGGAGGCAAAAAAGAAAGAATTAGATGCCCTAATGGGCGGTCTAAATACATCAGACGGCACAGCCCAAGGTAATGAGGGAGATGATACCAAACCAGGAGATAAAGGTCAGCCAGACGGAGATCCGTATGCTACAAGTTACTACGGTAGTCCGGGATCCGGGAGTGGCGCAGGCGGATATGGCCTCAACGGAAGATCATTGGTAACCAAAGGGAAAGTGCAACAAGAATGCAATCAGGAAGGAAGGGTTGTAGTTAAAATAACAGTAGATCGCAATGGGAAAGTAGTAAGTGCAACCCCCGGGGTTAAGGGCACTACCAATAACGATCCATGTCTTCTGGAGCCAGCTAAAAAAACAGCTTTTCTTCACAAATGGAACCTAGATTCGAAAGCTCCCAATCAGCAAATTGGTTTTGTGGTGGTCAATTTTAAATTGGGCGAGTAGTTTATGACCTATCAGGAAACCTTGGATTGGATGTTTACACAACTTCCAATGTACCAGCAACGTGGTGCGGCTGCCTTTAATGGGAAATTAGATGGCATTAAGGCCTTTTCAAAACATTTGGGAAATCCTCACACAAAATTCAAAAGTATTCATGTAGCCGGGACTAACGGTAAAGGTTCCAGTAGTCATATGCTGGCTTCCATCTTGCAGGAAGCCGGGTATTCTGTAGGATTGTATACATCGCCTCATCTCAAAGATTTTAGAGAACGTATAAAGATTAATGGTACGTTACTATCCAAGCTTCAGGTCATTGGTTTTATACAAGCAAACAGATCGTTTATTGAAGCTGCGAAGTTGTCTTTTTTTGAAATGACAGTGGCCATGGCCTTCGATCATTTTGCAGAGGAAAAGGTAGATATTGCCATTATTGAAGTAGGACTTGGAGGGCGTTTAGATTCAACCAACATTATACAACCAGAGGTGTGTTTAATTACAAATATTGGGTTAGATCATACAGATATGCTTGGAGATACCTTGGCTGAAATAGCCTTGGAGAAAGCAGGGATCATAAAGTTCCACACCCCAGTGGTGATTAGCGAACGGCAAAAAGAAACAACCACTGTTTTTAAGGAAGTAGCACAAAAAAATAGGGCTTCTATCATTTATGCAGAAGAAAGCATTTCAAAGAACTACCGAACATCGCTTTTGGGGAGCTATCAAAATAAAAATATAAAAGGAGTGGTTGCAACCATTGGTCAGTTGGTAGGTTTTGTAGTATCAGAAGGTCACATGGAAGCCGGATTGAGAAATGTGGTCGAAAACACTGGGTTATTGGGTAGATGGCAACTACTGGGAGAACAACCAAAGATCATTTGTGATACGGCACATAATTTTGAGGGTATTTCGTTAGTCATGGATCAGGTTTTTACCGAAAATTATGAGGAGCTTCATATTATCCTTGGGTTTGTAATGGAAAAGAAGATGGACACTATTTTGTCATTATTTCCTAAAGATGCCCGGTACTATTTTTGTAAGCCAGATATTCCCAGAGGATTAAACGCGGAAGCATTGCAGCAGAAAGCAACTGAATATGGGTTGGAAGGCCGTGTTCATAAGTCTGTTATGGCAGCCTTTTTAGAGGCGAAGAAGCATGCTTCGAAGGAGGATCTTATCTTTATAGGGGGCAGTACATTTACCGTTGCTGAGGTGGTGTGATTTTTTCTCTTTTTTTGTTTTAGGTAACAAAAAACTATTCTATATTTGCACTCCTTTAAGGGCTCTTAGCTCAGTTGGTTCAGAGCACCTGCCTTACAAGCAGGGGGTCGAAGGTTCGAATCCTTCAGGGCCCACATCACTCAGAAAATCCACACGTAAACGTGTGGATTTTTTTATTCCGAAAGATGCCAAACACAGTTTGAGCATTTGGAGGAATAAAAAGATGTACTGCAGTGCAGTGCAGTGCTATTTTCTACCGTTCCTGGGGAAGGCAGGATTGCAGGCGTGGTTTCCCAATGGTTCAGTGAATGTAGAGAGCTAATCCGGAATTATACACGTTGTTGGCAATAGTTATTTATTCAGTATACTATTTAGATACTACAAATGTTTTTAACATGTTTTTGCTTAGTGAATTTGGAACCTCAGAGACTAACGCATAATTACCAGTTTCAAGAGTCGCTGTGAAGTAGCCAGTATTACCAGCTGGCATATCGTTTACACCACCTATAAAAGTAATCGCAGAAGGTGCTGGCTCGATTAATCCTTTAGGGTCAGCCCAATTCATCCAACTCTCCAATTCACTGAGATTAGCATTTTCCTCAAGTTTAACGAGATTAATATCATGTCCAACAAAATTTTCATGAACGATTTGATCTTTAAAATATACAGAAAAAGTATGCTTACCAGAACTAATGGAATCATTAAATATAATTCCATCAGTACTTGAAACAGAGATATCGATATCCGAGACTAATGCTTTATTACCAGAATTAATATTTATTACGACGATGTCCTTTGTCATTCCCATCGAAGTATGAAACATGCCATTGCTCATTTTTACATAACATTCGACAATGTATTTACCTGGTTTTAAATTAAGTGTAGTTTCTCCTACTTGATTAGGGGATAGTAAACCTGAGCCTCCAACAAACACGACTTCACCAAACCATTCTGGTAGTTTTGAAAATTCAGCATAGCCTTCTTCAGTTTTCCCTTCTGTGATTAATTTCATAGCGCTATCAAATACAGGTGCTACAAGTTTTTCTGCATCTTCGGAAGTCTTTCCTTCTGGGTATTTATCTATTAGAAAAAAATGCGTTTGTGGTGATTGATTCTTGTAACGAAAAGTATTCCAACCTGATGTAATAGAATCTGGCATTTGAAAATCCATATTCTCTGTAATTATTTCTATAACATTCTCTTTTTCCAGTTCAACAGTTTTATCTTGTGTTTCTTTTTTATCACTTTTACAAGATTGCATCAAAAAGAAAGAAGAAGAAAAAATAATTAATAGTGTTAAAGAGATGATCACTCTAATATCCTTCTTAAAAGTTCTCATGAGTTTAGTTTTTTAGTTAATGGTTAATTATTGCCAACGTGTTTGTGTATGATTTTTTGCGTTGATTAAACAACTAATTTAGTACATACAAACCGAATAGAAAATCCTCGAGTCCCGATGGCCATCGGGATTCGTAAGTAGGCGAGTACTAGCAATTAATTATACACGGTGTTGTAGCACGTTTTTCTTTTTCATTTTTAAATTTAGTCCGATTATCCAAGCAAGTACTAGAACAAAGGTGATTTTCTGTATACTTGGAAGATACTCTATTAAATTCTCGCTATAGTAAAACAAGTTGTTCATACCTGCCAGTATCATACAGAATATTCCAGTTATTTTGAAAAAAGTCATATTGTTTTTATGAAGCGTTCGAATGATTCCAATTATTCCTAAAGTACCAAAAACACTTAATAGTGTGGTCATAATATCATGATACGTTGTAAAAATAAATACTGCCGATAACATGGATAAAGTGCCTGAAATTTTGATTATCATTTTCCAAATTCGGTTTTTCTCAAAGAATGTTGCAAAATAAAAATAGCTTAGTGTTACACTAGAGCATAGAATAATCATTGCAATAATGGCAATGGGTCTTGCAGGGTTTTCTTGTCCATTTAATGCATTTTCAAGCATTAAGTTGCACCAAAAATTATTCACCCAATCAAATCCGACCATGTTTATGTCCGCTTGTGTACCTCCGGGATATAAACTAGTCGCATGTACAAAAAGACCAATAAAAATTAAAATCCCGAATGTGGGTAAGTAAATTAATAAATCCTTAACGCTTTTCATATTCTGACATTCTTACAAATGTGCTACAACAATTGTATATAGCAACAAGTTACTATATTCCTATTTTAGAAATACTAATCTAAGGGATTTTTAATGTCCTTAGAAGTATTGGTCGCTTCATGGTGTAAATTTCTGTTGTCTTGCTGGAGCCATGCCCTAAAAGCACCTGAATCTGCCTTAGATCAACACCAGATTCCAATAGATGAGTCGCAAAACTGTGACGCAATACATGTGGGGTGATAGTTTGCCTTGAAACATAGCTGGCGCCTAGTTTTTAATGTTAATGTTTTGATAAACAGTCTCAAACTGTTTAATCTTTAATTATATTCGTTAAACAATACTATCCATTATAAATACTAATTATGAAATCAATTCTCTTAAAACTTAGTTTTTTCGCCCTTGTATTCCTCTTATCCTTTAAGCCTAACGTCCAAGAATTTCAAGGTCAGGCTTTTTATTTTTCTAAATCTAAGATGGAACTTGGTAGTTGGGGTGCAAGAATGAGTGAAGCACAAAAAAAGCAAATACAATCGCGCTTAAAGAACAGGTTGGAAAAAACCTATGTCTTAAATTTCAATAAGGAAGAATCCGTATTTAACGAAGAAGACAAACTAGATGCGATGTCTGGTGCAACAGATTCTTGGGGAAAGAATTTCTCACAGGGCGAGCAATATAAAAACATTAAGGAAAATGCTTTAATTCAGAGCCAGGAATTCTACGGTAAGCAATTTTTAGTCAAAGATAAGTTACAGACCATAGAATGGAAGATGGGCACAGAATCTAAGCAAATTGGACAATATTTGTGTTTTAAAGCAACAGCTTCGGTGCCTACTACTGAATTGACATGGTATGATTTCTCCTGGAGTAATTTAGCACCCCCTACTGTAAAGGAATCCGATTCTACGAATGTTCAGCCAAAGGAGCTCGAGATAAAAATGACGCAAGTTGAAGCATGGTACACGCCTCAAATACCAGTAAGTCATGGGCCAGGTGAATATTGGGGGCTTCCGGGACTTATACTAGAGGTAAGTGCAGGCAATACAACCATGCTGT
>Ga0316204_10006042_pt1 | contig 19117 bp, 21 predicted proteins | sample 6monrhotite_MG_2_FD_205661 | JGI IMG/M metagenome (GOLD analysis project Ga0316204, IMG submission 205661) | Microbial mat bacterial communities from mineral coupon in-situ incubated in ocean water Damariscotta River, Maine, United States -... | ecosystem: Environmental > Aquatic > Marine >...
CGCCTCCTGATCATCCTTGGCGAAGGCCTACCATCCTCCTCCCGCAGGACCACCCCTGAACGCCGCACCAACAAGGGGACATTTTAGCTTGGGAGAAAAGGGGACATTTTAGAATTGCGTTGACAGGGCCAAGCAGAGCGCGTTAGCCCAAAGCTGTAATGTCCCCTTTTAGTTTCGGGAAGGGCTGTGGCAGAGGAGACGATGACGCAGAAAGCCGTGGACAGGCTGGAAGTGTCCAGCAGGATGCGATCAAGCAATTGCGGCAGCAGGATGCGGCTCGCCAACTGGGGTTGAGCGTACGCCAGATCAAACGCCTGTTGGTCCGGTTCCGGGAGGAAGGGGCTGGTCCGCACGCACTATGCTGATTTTGGCCCTACGCTGGCCTGTGAAAAACTGGCCGAACGCCATGACCACCGACTCTCCGCCGAGACGCTACGCCAGTGGATGATCGCCGAGGGGCTCTGGAAACCCAAGGTTCGACGGGTGGAACGCGCCAACCAGACCCTTCAGGATCGCTTGGTCAAGGAATTGCGTCTAGCCGACATTTCGGACATGAAGGCCGCCAACGCCTTTCTCCCGAGCTTTATTCGTGATGACAATCAACGCTTCGCCGTACCGCCACACAGCGCCTCAGACGCCCACCGATCGGTGCTGCACAACACCGGGGGAGCTCGACCTGATCTTCTGTCTGCATGAGGCCCGCAAGCGCTCTAAAAACCTAGCCCTCCAGTATAAGAACCGCGAGTACCCGCTGACCGAACAGGGTAAGGGTTACCGCTTGAGAGGCGAGCAAGTCACCGTCTGCGAGGCCTTCGATGGCACCGTGTCCCTCCTGCACAAGGGATGCCCAGTCTCTTACCGCATTCTCGGCGAAGGAGCGCCACCTATCCCGCTGGATGATGAGAAAAGCATCCACACCACTGTCGAACAGGCCAGAGCATTCAACTCACCCGAAAAACCCATAAGCCGCCTCCTGATCATCCTTGGAGACGGCTTATCATCCTCCTGCCGCAGGATCACCCCTGAACGCCGCACCAACAACGGGACATTTTAGAATTGCGTTGACAGGACCAAGCAGAGAAGGTGGAAGAGAAATCGTTGAGAGAATCTTGGACGCCCATCAGGTGTAAGATGGGGCGTTATTTCGCAAGGCAGCGGCTTATCAGGTAGAGTTTCCGGATGAGTTTTTCGCGTTCATCTTCCGGTCCGGTAGAGGCTACCCGTTGACGGATCTCGGCTATTATCTGACACAGGGTTGCTGTTCCTTCAGGGCCTTGTGCAGGCAATAGATGGACAGCAGGAGCAGGAACATGAAGGGCAATCCCGAAGTGATGGCCCCGGTTTGCAACGCTGTCAGGCCGCCGCCGACTAGCAGGATAGCGGCCACAATGCCTTCAATACTGGCCCAGTAGATGCGTTGCAACACGGGCGGGTTGTGGTGTCCGCCGGCCGTAATGATGTCGATGACCAGCGAACCCGAATCCGACGAGGTCACGAAAAATGTGATTATGACGAGGCATGCCAGGATGCTGATGGCCGAGATCAAGGCGTGGGGCAGCGCGATGTGAGCCGATTTGGGCAGCTCCTCAAGGAAGACGAACAGGGAGCGGGCCAGATCGGTGCTGACGGCGTCGGCCAAGCCTCCCGGGCCTGCGAGCTCTATGTATAAGGCGGAGTTGCCGAACACCGTGATCCAGGCGAAGGTGATCAGGGTCGAGACCAACAGTACTGCGGCGATGAATTCGCGAATAGTGCGCCCTTTGGATATGCGGGCGATGAACATGCCGACGAACGGCGCCCAGGCGATCCACCAGCCCCAATAGAAGATGGTCCAACCGTCCTGCCAGTTGCCTTGGGTATAGGTCTCGTTCCAGAAGGCGTTGCGGAAGAAGCCATCAAGATAGAGCCCGACGTTTTCGACCAGCCCGTTGAGGATGAACATCGTCGGGCCGACCACGAGGACGAAGCAGAGCAGCAGGCCGGCGAGCCACATATTGGCCGTCGACAGCCGCTTGATGCCCTTGGTCAGTCCGAGCACGACCGAGAGGGTTGCGATCGCTGTAATGACGATGATGAGCAAGACTTGGATTTTGGTGTCCACTGGGACACCGAGCACTTGGTTGAGGCCCGCGTTGATCTGGATCACGCCAAGTCCGAGGGAGGTCGCGACGCCGAACAGGGTCGCGACGGCCGCTACGGTATCGATGATGTGACCCGCCCAGCCATGGATGCGCTCACCCAACAGGGGTTCAAAGATTGAACGGATGCTGAGCGGTTGATGCCGGTTGTAGGCGAAATAGGCCAGGCCCAGGGCCATGAGCGTGTAGACCCCCCAGGCATGCAATCCCCAGTGCAGGAATGTCGTCCTGATCGCGTCTTCATAAGCGGCTGTGGAGTAGGCCTGGGCGCCATGTGGCGGGTTCGCGAGGTGATACATGGGTTCGGCGACGCCGTAGAACATCAGGCCGATGCCCATGCCCGCGGAGAACAGCATGGCCAGCCAGCCGGCGCGGCTGAACTCTGGACGAGCCTCGTCTCCGCCTAGGCGTATCCTGCCGTAGGGTGACAGCGCCAAGTAGACAAGATATCCCAGCACGACGTTTACGGTCAGCACGAACATCCAGCCGAAATGGTCGGCGATCCAGTGCTGCAGAGCGGTGACAGTATCGGAAAATGTATCCAGAAAAGCCAGCGACAGGACGACGAAGACCAGGATTAGGGCGCTGGCCGAGACGAAGACCCTGGGACAGAGCTCGAGCAGTGGCTGCTCCCGTCCGCCGTGAAAGCGCCAGAGATGACTTGTTTTGGGCATCCGGGACTAACTAGGGTTTACGGAAATGCATGATACCCCAGGCCAGATAGCCTTTTTCGCCGGCTTCGATCCAATGGCCGAGACCTTGGATCATGCGTTCGATATAGTCCGCCGAGACGATCTCGGTGAGTTCATCCCGCCGGTTGCCGAGTTCTTCACGGACGCGCGTATAGTGCCTCAGGAGTTGAGGAGTCAGGTCTTCCACGTGAAGTTCCTGCCAGCCCAGGCGCCGCGCCTGGGCCCGATAAAAGGCGAACGAGCCCAGTGAATCGAGATGGATGCGGTTCAAGACCGCTTGCAGGACGCCGTCGGGACAATCATCGGCCTGCATGGGGTCGGTAAAAATCAGCTCGCCGCCAGATTTGAGCACGCGATCGATTTCATCGAATACCCGGGTCCTTTGGCCCGAATGCAGGATGGCATCCTGTGACCAGGCAAGATCGAATTGTCCGTCGGGACAGGGGATGTCCTCGAAGCTGGCATCAAGGACATCGACGAGTTTGCCAAGGCCCGCCTCCTCCGACAGGCTGCGGTTACGCGCGTTTTGCGCCTCGCTAAGGTTGATGCAGGTCACCGGGCAGTGGCTGGATTGGGCGAGTAAACGGGCTGCGCCGCCGTAGCCCGACCCCAGGTCAATGGCCTTGAAATCCTGGCTTTTGCTGCCCTGAAGGCCTTGCTGGATATATCCGAGCATGGTCGTGACGGTGCGCTCGCTGGCCGTTCCGATGTCTTCCTTATCGTCCTGATAAAGACCGATATGGATGTCCTCTCCACCCCAGATGTGGTAGTAAAAGCGGTCGGCGTCGTCGCTGTTGTAGTACTCCTGTGCCGTTTTGACAACGGCGGAATAGTCCTTGCTCACGACGCGTCCCCGGTCGGGACATATTTCTTTTCGGCGACGTGGATAAAAAAGTCCGGCTCTTTGTCGCGATAGGTCTCCTGGAAGTCGCCGTAGGTCGTAACCCGTTGAAATCCGACCTCCTTCATGAGACGGCTGACATAGGCCTTGCGCAACGGGAACATGTTGAGGTGGAATTCTGAACCGTCGGCGAAGTTGTAACGGAATCGTGCCAGCGACTCGTCGACATGTTCCGGTGTAGCGGAAACATCGTCGCCGCAGTAGTAAAAATTGTGGGAGGGCTCGACTTTCTTGTCGAGGAGGGCGTCGTAATTGCGCTGGTCGAGGATCAGGAGTCCGTCGTGACGCAAGGTCGCATAGTATTCGGCCAGGGCCTTGCGGCGGTCGTTCTCGTCATGCAGGTGAGTGAAGGAGTTGCCGAGGCAGACGACCGCATCGTAGAGGTCGTGCACGCTACGATTCAGGAAGCGCCAGTCGGCCTGGATCGTGCGCAGGATATGTCCGTGGCGGCGGGCGTTCTCGAAGGCCTTGGCGAGCATGACGGGGCTGCCGTCCACGCTCGTGACTTCGAAGCCGGCGCGTATCAACTGTACGGAGTGGAAACCGGTGCCGGTTGCGACATCGAGCACCTTTTTGGCGCCCAACTCTTTGAGCCGCTTAATGAAAAATCCGCCTTCGGCCTCAGCGCGGCCGCTCCAGTCGATGAGTTCATCCCATTTGTCGACGAAGGAATGAACGTATTCCTCTTGATATTTACCGGACTCTCGGACGGCTAAGGGGTCGTCACCGTAATCTTGTTGCATTGTATTTATTACCTCCAGGTTCCTGCGTATGCGTATGCGAAGACGATGATTCCTCCTCTGGGACGAGCGCGGTTTAGCGATCATCTAAGTCTTGGGGAGCAATATCTTTCGTATTCAAAATAACTAGGCGTATCCATTAACTCTGTTTGGACACGGTGTTGAATTCTCCATTAGACAATACATGGGTTTCTTGTGTAAATCATCTGTGTGGCTCGTTTCAGTTTAATTACAAGGCAAAATTAAAGAGGCCTCGCCATGGAGCATGAGCAATTCGACGAAGTATTGGTCGCCATTCGGCGTATCATTTGCACAGATCGATCTGCAGCCGCGCCGATTGATGCAAAACCACTGTTTGACAGGGCCTCAGGCCTTGGTCTTAGAAGAAGGCGGCCGATAGTAGCGAATGAGCTATCGGAAGTTTCATCCCGCTAAGGTGGCGTCATTGTTAGTGATTATCGGTGTAGATCATAAATGGACAAAATGAGAACAAGTGTCATTCACGGGGTTTGGCTGCTCATCGGTCTTGTATTGTGCGCGGCCTTGAGCGCCTGTTCCGGGCGCGATCCTGACGATCATGATCACCCGAGCCTGAAGACGGGCGAGGCGTTATACAATGATCACTGCTCAGGCTGTCATGGCGAGGACGGCACCGGTATGTTGGAAAGTCGCACACCGGCGAATATCCTGACAGTGCGCGGCCTTTATGGCATAGTGAATTACGTCACGACCCCGATCAATCCCGATCGCGCGATGCCCGTGTATCGTCATATGGCCAATGCTGAGGCGATCGCGATCGCCCGACATTTGATGAAACTCCGCAAGGGCTATTGGGATACCCCAAACAACGTCAAGAAGCCCGAAGAGCTGATGATCGAGCCGTAGGGAGCTACTGATCAATTCATGACTGAACGTCTTGCACACCTAAAATCCATCTTCCGCGTTGCGAACCTTGCCCATTGCGCTGCTATGGCCGGCGATCAGCGCCTTGAATATGGACTTTAGGCGTCGCATCCGTTTCGCCCAGAATTAATCAGAGGCTCCTGAGCTTCACCAACCACAGGAAACGCCATGAAACTCTATGCCTCGCTCACTTCTCCGTATGCCCGCAAGGTGCGTATTGCCTTGATCGAGCTGTCCATCGCACATGAATTTGTCGAGGAGTCACCTTCGGACCCCAAGGCCAAGGTGGCGATGCTGAACCCACTCGGCAAGGTGCCTCTGTTGGAACTCGATAACGGCGAGGTGATCTTCAATTCGCCCATGATCGTCGATTACCTGGATGGACTGGCGTCGTCGTCGCTAATTCCCGGCGACGCTGAAGCGCGTTGTCAGATCCAGCGCTGGCATGCGCTGGGAGACGGTATCGCCGACGCCGTGGTTGCGCGCATGCTTGAGGCGCGGCGCGACGAAGACAAGCAGGATAGGGCCTTCATTGCTCGGCAGGAGGGTAAGGTGGCGGCGGCCTTGGCGTTTGCCAGTGCGGGCTTGTCGCGCGATGCGTTCCTTTGCGGGGATGACCTGACCATGGCCGATATTGCCATGGCGGTGGCATTGGACTATACAGACTTGCGCTACCCTCATGATTGGCGCGCGCAACATCCGGGTCTGGCGCGCTGGTTGACGGCGATCGCTCTGCGGTCTTCATTCGCGGATACGATGCCCCTCCTGGGGTAGAGGATAGGGATGGACGGTTCCGGTATCGCTCAATGACTGAATGCCCGCTCTGTACTCCTGAAGGAGACGATTCGACTCTGCTGTGGCGCGATGACCGATGTCGTGTCATCCTCTGCCGCGATGCCGATTATCCCGGTTTTTGCCGGGTGATCTGGGGGGCTCATGTTGCCGAGATGACAGATTTGACGCCAAAGGAGCGGGCGCATCTGATGGCGGTGGTCTGGGATGTCGAGGCCGTGCTTCGTAAGGTCATGCAGCCCACTAAGATGAATCTGGCCTCGCTCGGCAACCAGGTACCGCACCTGCATTGGCACCTCATTCCACGTTTTTCAGATGATCGCCATTTTCCAGATCCCATCTGGGCCGATCCGCAGCGTGAGGGGCATGCCCGTGCCGTAGACCCGGCACGTTTGCATGACGAGTTGTTGGCCCTCCGTTCCGCCGCCGAACCGGTCTGAAGCCTTGTTTGCCTTGCCTGTGAGTCTTCATCGGCCTCTGCGGGATCAGATGCCCCGGAAAGCGCCGGTACTCTGCGTCTACGGAATTCTTTGCTAAGATTGAAACTCATTTACTTGAGGGCCGAGTCCTTGCGTTATTTCTCGCCATTTCTTGTTTTGCTCGTCCTGCTCCTGTCGGCTTGTGGCCAGAAGGGTCCGCTTTACTTGCCGGACGAGCCCGATGCCAAGACTGCGGCCTTTTTGTCTCATTAACCCCCTGGAATTCGATGGATTTTTTTAACTATGAAGACGGCTGTTTACGGGCCGAGGGCGTGGCGTTAGACGCCATTGCCGAGCGTTTTGGGACGCCTTGTTACATCTATTCGCGGGCGACGCTTGAGCGTCACTGGCATGCCTTCGACGACGCCTTCGGCGATCGTCCCCATCTGATCTGCTATGCAGTCAAGGCGAATTCCAATCTGGCCGTTCTGAATGTGCTGGCCCGTCTCGGATCGGGTTTCGATATCGTTTCAGGTGGTGAGCTGGCGAGAGTCCTGAAGGCGGGGGGGGATCCGGGCAAGATCGTCTTTTCCGGGGTGGGTAAGACGGCGGACGAGATTCGACAGGCGTTGGATGCACAGATCCGCTGCTTCAATGTCGAGTCCGTCGGCGAACTCGAGCGCATTGACGAGATTGCTCGCGCCATGGGTCGACGCGCGCCGGTTTCATTGCGTATCAATCCCGATGTCGACGCGCTGACGCATCCTTATATATCCACGGGCCTAAGAGATAACAAGTTCGGGATCCCGTTCGAGGACGCCGTCCAGGTCTATCAAAGGGCCATGACATTGGCTGGTCTGGAGGTTGTCGGGCTCGATTGCCACATCGGATCCCAGTTGACCGATATCGCCCCCTATGTGGATGCACTCGACCGGGTGCTGCATCTGGCGAACGCACTCAAGGGACAAGGCATTACATTGCACCATCTGGACCTCGGCGGCGGTCTGGGGGTGCGTTATCAGGACGAGGCGCCGCCGCTGCCGGCCGACTATGTGGAAGCCCTACGTAGTCGGCTCGATGGACACGATTATGAAATCATCGTGGAGCCGGGTCGCGCGATTGCGGCCAATGCTGGCGTACTATTGACCCGGGTCGAATATATTAAGGATAATTCTGGCAAGGACCATTCCGGTCGCCATTTCGCAATCGTCGACGCCGCGATGAACGACCTCCTGAGGCCGGCGCTTTACGGTGCATGGCAGGCAATTGTCCCTGTTCGGGCACATTCCGACGCGACCATGCGGACCTACGATGTCGTGGGACCCGTTTGCGAAACGGGGGATTTTTTGGGCAAGGAACGGTCATTGGCGATTGTCGAGGGGGACCTGCTTGCGGTGCGTTCCGCCGGGGCCTACGGCTTTACGATGAGCTCCAACTATAACACCAGGACACGTGCGGCCGAGGTGATGGTCGACGGCGGGCAGGCGCATCTGGTGCGCGCCAGGGAGCGGATAGAGACGCTCTATCAAGGAGAATCCTGTCTGCCGTGATGAACAGGGTGCTTTTTCAGTGGCGCCCTCAGGCGGAACTTGTCACCCTGATTTCGGTCTCTTATCTCAATGAAGCGACGCCCCGAACCTGAACTCATGGACGATCCTGATCAGGCCCAGGCCTATGCCGAGGCCGATTTCGAACAGCCGCATTCGATGTTCGTCGAGGACTGTCTGACATTTTTTGATTCCGTGGGGGCCGACCCCCGCCATATCCTGGATCTGGGTTGCGGGCCGGGCGATATCGTGGCGCGGTTGGCGCGACGCCTTCGCTTCGACGGATTCGATGCCGTCGATGGCGCCCCAGCCATGATTGCGTTGGCTCGGCGACGGTTGCAGACAGAGGGATTGGCGGATAAGGTTCGGTTTATCCACGGTTATATCCCGGACGGGCTGTCCGAATGCGGGACCTATGATGCGATTGTCGGCAACAGTATTCTGCACCATCTAAGCGATCCCATGGACCTTTGGCGCGTTGTTAAAAGGCTTGGGCGTCCCGGGGCTGCGGTCTTCATCATGGATCTTCGGCGGCCGGAATCGGAGCTTGCGGCGGAGGCGCTGGTGGATGAATACGCCGTGGGCGAGCCTGAGGTCCTGCGCCATGATTTTTTCTATTCGCTGTTGGCGGCCTATCGGCCCGGTGAGGTGAAAGGACAACTGGCGGTATCCGGCCTGACGGGACTCTCCGTTTCGGCGTCGACGGATCGGCATCTGATTGTTTCCGGGCGGATAACGGAATCGGACACGCACTAAACCGGATTCATATAGCTTGTCACATTGACTATCGCGCCGCTGTTTAACGAACCGATTATTATTGGTCAGAATTTTCTTATAAAGGTGTAGCTATGACGGAACAAAGAGACAAGGTGCTTGTTTGGGATCTACCAACACGCGTTTTCCATTGGCTGCTGGTCATCAGCGTCAGCGCATGCTGGTTGACATCGGATGACGATCGCTATCTCTATATTCATGTTTTTGCTGGCTATGCCACATTCGCGCTGCTGTTGTTCAGGCTCGGCTGGGGCGTCTTCGGGACCCATCATGCTCGCTTCCGCACCTTCGCCTATGAATGGCCATCGGTGACGGCCTATCTGAAGGGCCTGCTCAATGGTCAGGCGGCGCGCCATCTCGGACACAATCCCGTCGGGTCATGGGCCATCTTTTTGATCATCACGCTGACTTTGCTGGTCACGATATTCGGCATGCTGTTGTTTGGCGGAGAGGAAGGGCACGGTCCGCTCTCCCGATACGTGACCTGGGCTATGGGCGACCTGGCCCGACCCATACACGAGTTTCTAGCCTGGGCCTTGCTGGCCGTCGTCGGCTTGCATCTCGGTGGCGTCATTGTCGAGAGCTTCTGGCACAAGGAGAATCTCACAGCGGCCATGCTTACGGGTTATAAAGACGGTGGCGATGGCGTTGGGGAGGGACACGTAACCCATCGTGGCATCATGGGGGTCGTCATCCTGGTGGCGATGTTGGTATTTGCGGGTTACTTCTTTCGCGGCTATGTGACCTCGACCAAGGATGACCCCTTCCTGCCCTTCGCGGGGACTCAGTTGGCGACCAATGACGTTTGGCGATCAGAGTGCGGTGATTGTCATCTGGCCTACCATCCGACGCTGTTGCCAGCGCGTTCATGGAAGCGGATGCTCGAAGAGCAGCACGAGCACTTCGACGAAGACCTGGATATCGATGAGGATACGCTGGCTAAGGTCAAAAAGTTTCTAGTGGATAACGCTGCGGACAATCGATCGACCGAGCCGGCCCGCAAGATCTTCGACTCCATTCCACCGCATGAGTCGCCGATACGGATCACCGAGACCCGTTACTGGAAGCACAAGCACGACGAGATCAGTGCTGCCGATTGGAAAAAGGTGCATGGACATGGCGATTGCGCCGCTTGCCATGCCGACGCGAAGGAGGGCACCTTCGAGGACGCGGAGATGCACTTGCCGTGACGCAGGAGTATGATCTTTGGCAAGATACAGTGAGTGACTATTGCGGATGAAGATTAACCTGAACAAAGACGAATACCGTCAATTGCTTGAAATGATCGAGATTGCGGCCTGGGTGCTGGGTGCTCATAGCGACCCGCCTGGTCAAGGTCTGGCCCGATACGAGGAACTCTATCAGAAACTGCTGAGGATCGTGGCGGAGGGCGGTCAGGCTTCGCTGGTTATTGAAGACCCGGAATCGGGGCGGCTAAGGCTGAGTCCGGGGTTCGATGATACCGGCATGATGAGTGATATCGACGAATATGAGGAATCGGTTTTTTGGGGGACACTGGCCTTCAAGCTGGCCGTTCGCGACCTCTGCAAGCAGATTGGCGAGGATGCCTATATGGCGTTGGATCCCGTTGATCGAGCCGAGCGCATCATGGAGATCGAGGCCGTCTATGATCATGAGCTGGACAATAATGGCCTGGAGAATCTGAGTTTCGCGAGTCTGGAAAAGCGGTCGTCGAACTATCACTAGCGTTGGGAATGGCTTGCAGATTGAGGCGCGAAACCCAAGGCCTGTCGTGACGGCCATTGTTGGGCATCATTTCATTCAGCCCAACCTACGCGTTTTCAGCGAAATCCCTGTTGCCGCCAAGCCTCGTAAAGTACCACTGCAGTAGCATTCGAAAGGTTCAGACTGCGGCTGTTCGGCTGCATCGGAATTCGTAGAATGCCACCTGAACCGCACCGTGTCATGATGTCTTCCGGCAGTCCCCGAGTCTCGGGTCCCAGGACGAAGGCATCGCCGTCCCGGTAGGCGGCGTTATCGTAACGGAGTTCGCCACGAGTCGAGACCGCGAACAATCGGCCGGGGGATACTTGTCCAACAAATTCATCGAAACTGCGATAGGTTTGGACACAGGCGAATTCATGATAGTCGAGACCAGCGCGCCTCAGTCGACGGTCATCGAGCGCGAACCCGAGTGGTTCGATCATATGCAGGCTTGCCCCGGTGTTGGCGCACAGGCGTATAATGTTGCCCGTATTCGGGGGGATCTCCGGCTCAAAGAGGACGATGTGAAACATGATGCTGTGTCATAGGGTAACGGTCCAGTGACCTCGGACGTGATTGAAAAGAATGCCGTTGCGGCGAATCCTGGGGTTAGTGATGATGCCCTTCGGATCGAGTTCTGCGGCATGCCGTTCGCGACCCCCTTGGTGTTGCTGTCGGGCTGCGTCGGGTTTGGCGACGAGTATACCCGTATCGAGGGATTTACCCATGCCTCGGTCGGTGCGGTCTGTCTGAAGGGTACGACCGGCTCGGCCCGGCTCGGCAATCCGCCGCATCGTGTCGCCGAGACGCCGATGGGTATGTTGAACGCCATCGGCCTGCAGAACCCCGGCGCACGACATGTCGTCGACAAAATATTGCCGGGGCTGGATTTTTCCAGCACGCGTTTTATCGCCAATGTTTCCGGCTCCACGATCGAGGAATACCGGGAGGTGACGCGGCTCTTCGATGACTCACCCATTGACGCCATCGAGATCAATATCTCCTGTCCGAACGTCAAGGAAGGCGGCGTGGCCTTCGGTAACGATCCAGAGATGTCGGCCCGTGTCGTCGAGGCCTGCCGCGCCGAGACTCGCAAGCCCATCATCACCAAGCTGTCCCCAAATCAGACTGATATTGCCCACAATGCCCGGCGCTGTATCGAGGCGGGTACCGACGCCTTCGCCGTCATCAATACCCTCATGGGCATGGCCATCGACGCCGAGACCCGCCGTCCTGTTATCGGTAACAACCAGGGCGGTCTTTCCGGGCCCGCCATCAAGCCCGTGGCCCTGCTCAAGGTGCATCAGGTCTATCAAGCCTGCAAGGCTCATGGTGTGCCGATTATCGGCCAGGGCGGCGTCACAAACGCCACCGATGCCATTGAATTCCTGATCGCCGGCGCCAGCGCCGTCGGCGTCGGGACAGCGCTCTTTTACGATCCACTGGTCTGTGAGGAGATCAATCTGGGCATCCGGGAATATCTGACCCGGCATGGGCTCAGTAATGTTTCAGAACTGACAGGGACATTGGTTCTGAACGGCTGATAGTATTCCTGTGCTCGGATGAAATTTGTATTTGTCTGTTTCCGGCGCGATAGTCATCTATATGATCACGAAGGGATTTGCGTAGAGTTTTTCTTGCCAACGACGTATCGGGGGGGCATCTTTTGCTGCCAAGATAACGAACGTTTTCCCTCGGGCGCGGGCGAATAATTATTCGCCCCTACAGACATGTCCTATATGAGCGGGCGGCGGTGTTGGCGTCAACGCGTGTCCGACCATCCAGACGTAATCCTTGGTGCGGAGTCTTGGTCTGCTGAATAAATCAGTCTGTCGCTCAAGGCGATCCAGTATGCGCAGTCCGCCCAGGATAGTCAGCTTGAGCTCAAGCCCGAGCCGTCCTCTGATGCTCCAGGCAAGCGGGGCGCCTGCGTACATGAGCGCCCGGCAACGCCGAAACTGTATGATCATGAGGTTTCGCATGGCCTGGTTTGTGATCCGATTCGCGATCTGCTCCTCATTGACGCCCAAGGTATCCATTTCGTCCTGGGGCAGGTAGATGCGGTCGTTTTCATCATAGTCCTGGGCCAGATCCTGATAGAAGTTGATGAGTTGCAGGGCGCTGCAGACGGCATCCGATTGCTCCATGAGTTCGGGGTCGGTTTGACCGTCGAGTTGTAACAGCAGGCGGCCGACCGGATTCGCGGAATAGTGGCAATAGGCCAGTATCTCGGCGAAGTTCGCATAGCGGTGCTTGGTGATGTCCATGCGAAAGGCGCGAAGCAGATCATGAAGGAGTGTGCCGTCGAGGCCGTGTTGCTGGATGACGTCGCCGAGTGCGATGAAGACGGGGTTGTTTGTGGTGGAATTACCATCGATACAGTCGTCGAGCGCCCGTGCGTAGTCATCCAGGCCTTGCAGGCGCGTCTCGGTCAACACATCACCTTCGTCGGCAATGTCGTCGGCTGTGCGCGCGAAGGCGTAGATGGCCGCGACCGGCATCCGGAGCCGTTTCGGCAGCAACCATGACGCGACCGGGAAGTTCTCATAGTGGCGGCGGGCCATGGCCAGGCAGGCCGAGTAGGCCTGTCCGACGTTCATGTCATTTGTCATTTGCAGGCGATGCGTCCGTTGAGACCTCATCCACCTCGTCATCCAGGGCGCTGACGGCCGGCGCGCGAGCGGCCTTGTCGAGCGGTTCGAGTGGATCGATCTCGGTCGTGGACTGAATACCGAGTTCGGTGAACTTGCGGGCGCCGCTTAAGACCTGACGCTCGAACGAGCCCACGGCTTTGTTGTAGTGATCCAGACTGCTGCCAAGGGACTTACCCATTTTGCCGAGATGGCCGGTGAAGGTTAGCAGGCGCTTGTAGAGGTCCGCGCCCAGACGTTGAATATCGCGGGCATTCTCGGTGACGGCCTGCTGGCTCCAGCCAAAGGCAACGGCGCGCAACAAGGCGACCAGACTGGTTGGCGTGGCCAGGATCACCTTCTTCGATAGGGCGTCTTCCAGCAGGGCGGGGTCGCGTTCCAGCGCCGCGCTCAGGAAGTGTTCCCCGGGGATAAACAACACGACAAAGTCCGGGCTCTGTTCGAATTGTTGCCAGTAGGCCTTACCTGCCAGTTCCTGGACGCGTTCGCGGACCTTGCGGGCGTGGCGTTTGAAATGTTCCTGCTTGCGGGCCTCGTCAGGGGCCTCGGTCGCGCTCAGGTAGGCGTCCAGTGGGGTCTTGACGTCGACGATGACGATGCGGTCGCCCGGCATGCGGATGATCATATCGGGGCGGATGGCGCCGGCGTCGCCCTGGACGTGAGTCTGTTCGTAGAAGTCGCAATGGGAGACCATGCCGGCGAGCTCGACGAGGCGTTTCAGTGTGAGCTCACCCCATTGACCGCGAACCTCGGGACGGCGCAGGGCCTGGACGAGGTTACGGGTCTCACCCTGAAGCATTTGCTGCGAGGCGACCAGCGATTCGAGGTGTTTGCTGATGGCCGTGTGGGTCTCGACGCGATTGCGCTCGATGTGCTGCATCTGTTCCGCGGTCTTGTCGAGGATCTCGCGGATTGGTTTGACCATGGCCTCGACGGCCTGTTCTCGCTTCTCGAGTTCGCCCTTGGATTGGATACTGAATTGGGCCATTTTTTCCTGTGCCAGTGACAGGAACTGCTTGTTGTTTTCCTGGAGGGCCTTGTTGGACAGGTTCGCGAACAACTGACTCAGCTCGGCCTGGGTCTGCTCCTGCGTGGCCCGGCGTTCGCGTTCCGCTTGGCGTTCGGCCTCCAGTGTCGCCTTGAGGGTGGCATTTTCCTCCGTCATGGGCCGAAGTCGTCGTTGTCCGAACAAATAGCCGACGATACCGGCCAGGGCGGCCAGTACAAGGCCCAGCAAGATCATGGTCGTCAATCCGCTCATATTAATCAGACAGCCCCAGCCAGGGCAGGATGTCGTGGGCGGATTCGATATGACCGTCGGCAGGCCAGTCGAGAGGCCGTTCGTCGGCATCGATATAGCCGAACAGGGCCGCGAGCGTCCGCATGCCGGCCCGTCTGCCGGCCTCGATATCGCGATGGGCGTCCCCGATGTAGACACAGGTTTGCGGATGTGTCCCGGCGGTCTTGCAGGCGAACAGCAGCGGCGCTGGATGGGGCTTGCGGAAGGCCGTGGTGTCGCCGCTGACGGCGCATGCCGAACGCCTGTGAAGGTTGAGTGCTTCCATGAGCGGATCGGTTAGGAAGGCGGGCTTATTGGTCACGACGCCCCAGGCGATTCCGAGATCCTCTAGGCGCGAGAGGGCCTCTATCATACCCGGAAAGAGCCGGGTCTCGTCGGCGATCCCATTGAGATAGAGCTCGAGGTAGCGTTCCCTGAGTCCCTGGCTCGCCGGATTGGACGCGTAATCGTCACCGAATCCCAGGCGGAGCAGGGCGTCGGTGCCGCAGGATACCTGGGGGCGGATCGTCTCATAGGCCAGTGGCGGAAGACTACGTTCGCCACGCAGGGTGTTGAGCGAACGAGCCAGGTCGGGGGCGGTGTCGGCCAGGGTTCCGTCGAGGTCAAAAAATACGCCGCTCCATGCAACCTCTGGCAGGGCCGCTCCTGCGCTATTCTGGTAACGGGATGACATGGCGGCCGGTCAAGCGGGCTTGCGGGCGTGGACGAGGTAGTTTACGTCCAGGTCTTCGCTGAGGTGGTAGTCTCGTGTCAGCGGATGGTAGGTGATCCCGCTCATATGTTCGAGGGTCAGACCTGCGTCGCGCAACCAGCGCGCCAGTTCCGAAGGGCGAATGAAGCGGGCGTAGTCATGGGTTCCCTTGGGCAGGATGCGCAGCAGATACTCGGCGCCGACGATGGCCAGCGCATAAGCTTTGGCGGTGCGGTTCAATGTGGAGAAAAAGAGGTCGGCGCCGGGAGGAGCCAGCTCTGCGCAGGCCGCGATCAGGGCGGCCGGGTCGGGGACGTGCTCGAGCAGTTCCATACAGGTTACGATCGGGAAGGCGCCCGGTTCCTGTTTGGCCATCTCTTCGGCGCTCGCGAGTCGGTAGTCGATCTCTAGCCCGCTTTCGTGACGATGCATGCGGGCAACGTCCAGGGTGTATTCGGCACGGTCGACCGCTGTGACCACGGCCCCTTTACTCGCCAAACCCTCGGCGAGGATGCCGCCGCCACACCCTATATCAATGACAGGCCGGCCCTTGAGTTGGGTATGACGCTCGATAAAGGCCAGCCTCAGAGGGTTGATCTCGTGCAGCGGTTTGAATTCGCCATTCGGGTCCCACCATTGATGGGCGATGTCATCGAACTTGGCGATTTCAGCGGGGTCGACATTTTCCGCCGTTGTCGTGTGCTGCTCCGCCTTCATGCACCCGCGCCCTCCGCGATGCGGGACTGCCAATCGTTGGCCAGTGTCCGCATGCGGTCCTCGTTGAGGGTTGTGAGCCGTCCGTCCTTGAGCAGTCTGCGACCGTTGACCCAGACATCGCTGACCTGTCTGCGCGAGGCTGCGTATACGATTTGCGATACGGGGTGAAACATTGGTTGGGTCTCAATGGCGTCGAGGTCAATTGCGACGATGTCAGCTAACTTGCCGGGTTCCAGCGAGCCGCAGGTCTCCGCGAGTCCGAGCGCCCTTGCACCGTTGATCGTGGCCATGCGCAGGGCCATATGGGCCGGGACTGCGCTGGCGTTCCCGGATACCGCCTTGGCAAGCAGCGCTGCGGTGCGCATCTCACCAAACATGTCGAGGTCGTTATTGCTGGCCGCGCCATCGGTTCCAAGCGCGACGTTGACCCCGGCTTCATGTAAGGCATGAACGGGACAAAACCCGCTGGCCAGTTTGAGGTTCGATTCCGGGCAGTGAATGACATGGGCGCCACGCTCGGCCACGAGGCCAATCTCGTCCGCGGAGAGCTGCGTCATGTGGACGGCAAGCAACTGTGGCGACAGCAGGCCCAGGCGATCGAGTCTGGCCAGAGGCCGTTCGTTATGGGTGTCCGTGCTTTGGCTGATCTCATCCGCGGTCTCGTGGACGTGTATGTGGATACCGACTTCGAGTTCTTCGGAAAGCATTTGAATCTGTTGCAAGGGGGCGTCGGATACCGTGTACGGGGCGTGAGGCGCGAACAAGGTGCTGATTAGGGGGTCCGTGGAATAGCGGTCCCTGAGTTCGAGGCCCTTGCTGAGGTATTCCTCGGGTCCCGAGGCCCAGGCCGTTGGAAAGTCGATCATGATCATGCCGATCACGGCCCGGATTCCGGAGCCGCTCGCCGCGCGAGCGGCCTCATCTGGAAAAAAGTACATATCGTTGAAACAGGTGGTGCCGCCCCGGATCATCTCAGCCGCAGCCAGAAGCGTGCCATCGTAGACAAATTCGGGGCTGATCCACTGTTGTTCGGCAGGCCAGATATGTTCGTTGAGCCAAGTCATGAGTGGTAGGTCATCGGCGAGTCCGCGGAACAGCGACATCGCGGCATGCGTATGGGCGTTGATGAGGCCGGGGATCAATGCATGCCGGTCGAGGGTGATCTCCTGGGTTGGCTGATAGCGTTGCCGGGCCTCGGCCGTCGGCAAGATGGCGTCGATGCGGCTGCCCGCAATGGCGATGCTGTGGTTCTCCAGTATTGCGTCATCGGGGCCTACCGGAATGATCCAACGGGCATGTACGAGGCTGTCTATCGTCTTCATCGATTCGTCCGCGAAAGCGAAAAAGACAAGTTACAGGTTTAGGCGGCTTCGATCAATTAGGGGTGGGTCATGAGCGACCCTATTGGGTCGGTGAGAAGACGGGGCGAAACGAGCAATTTACAGGCGTATCGCGAAGATCCAGGAGGCCGCGAGATAAGGTCTAGGGGGCGACGCGAGACAAGAGAATATAGACCTCGACGCGACGGTTGTGCGCGCGTCCCGATGGGGTCCAATTCTCGTCGATAGGGTCGACCTCTCCAGCACTTGACGTATGCAAGAGCTGTTCGTTGACGCCGCTGGCGACTAAGAATTGGCGAACCCCGTAGGCACGTACCTCTCCCAGGGTGTAGTTGAGTTTTTCTGAAGCGACCTCATCGGCATGACCATTGATCAGGATGCGTTTAACTGACCCCTCATGGTCCCGGATGTACCTTGCCGCCTTGGTCAAGACACTAATGGCCTCGGATGACAATGAGGACTCGTTGTGCGGGAAACGGACCTGGGGTAGCGAGACGACCTCGATCGCGTCGGAGATCCCGGCGTTGCTGTCTCGGTCGGCATCGGGAAGGGTGTCGATTTCGCTACGCGATACCGGTCCCATATTCATTTCTTCGTAGGCGTCTATGGGCGGGAAGGCCAGCACGTCTTGCTCAAGGACGGGTGGCGGCGTGATGCGTGCGAGCCCCGCCTGACTGAACGACGGCAGGAGCAGTATGAGGGCCGCGAGAAAGATTGGAGATCGCTTCATATCTCCTATATCGGCGATTCGGTCGATTTTTGAATTGCCTCAAATCGGCCGCTGCGGCCGCGAGCCTGTCGGACTGACTTAGGAGGGGTCGAGCGTCGCCTTAGGGCCGGGACGCGTTGATGACTCCGGCCTGGGTTGATCGACGGCATCACAAAACCGATTTAGTTGATCCAGTAGGCCGCCGTCATGATACACACTCGCCCACATCTGCTCGTAGATCTTTACGCACGAGGCCAGCGGGTTGGCCGCCAGTCGGCGTTCGGTATCGATGCGCCACTGGAGCCCGGTTAGACGCTGGCGTGTTCGTTCGGGGGCATCGGCGATGGCCTGATCAAGGACGGTGCGCCGCTGGCGTTCAAACGCCTCGGGGTCCCGTTCAGCCAAGTCCTTCCATGCATCGAAATCGAAGGTCTCGTACTGGGTTTGTGTTTCTTCGGCTTGAGTCGGTCGTGACTGGGTCATGGCGTCGTCCTATGAGGCTGGAATGAAATGCTATATTTATGAAGGTCTGCACCGGCTGACGTTCATGGTTGCCATTATAGCATAGCGATGCCTTTGCAAGCGGAATTGAGTCACAACTGATTGAAATGGGGCGGTTTATTGTTTTTGTGACGGAGTTTGGAGCGAATGCGTGATGAGTCCCTGAAGCAGGGGCCTGGGAGGTAGCGTTGCCGACGCGGGCGATACGTGTATCGCCGCGCTAGCATCGGTGTTTTTTGTTCGGTCTAGCAGGCTGTTGAAAAAGGCTCAGGTGCGTGCAAGACAAGGCGAAATCAGGCGAAAAAGCGCAGTTTACTCGTCGTAAATGAGCATTTTGAGCCGGATTTCAACGCCGCATCGTGCCTCATGAGACTTTTTCAACAGCCTGCTAGAGCGAGACGGCGACTTCCCCGCTTGGCGTGATCAGTCCCTCAACGACCCTTTTCGAGGACAGGTTTCTGACTTGGATGCGTTCCCCCGCTGCGCCGCTCGATAGGGCCTTGCCCTGCATTCGAACGATGAGCTCACCTTGTCGGGCGGTGATGGCGATGGTTTGGCCTCGCTTGACCAGTGTGGG
>Ga0316204_10006043_pt1 | contig 19116 bp, 14 predicted proteins | sample 6monrhotite_MG_2_FD_205661 | JGI IMG/M metagenome (GOLD analysis project Ga0316204, IMG submission 205661) | Microbial mat bacterial communities from mineral coupon in-situ incubated in ocean water Damariscotta River, Maine, United States -... | ecosystem: Environmental > Aquatic > Marine >...
AGCTGACGCTTACGCTTGGTGCTCTTTTTGGTCAAAATGTGACGACGAAAGCTCTGGTTACGTTTAATACGACCAGATCCGCTAACCCTAAAGCGTTTGGCTGCGCCTCTGTTGGACTTCATCTTTGGCATCTTCTATTTCTCCAAACTTCAGTTTAAATTGCGGCAGTAGGTAAGACCTTAAGTGATCTTTTTCCGAGGTGACAACACCATAACCATCTGCCTGCCTTCCATCTTGGGGAACTGTTCAACTTGGGCCAATTCATCTAAATCAGCCGCAACACGTTTGAGCAAGTTCATTCCAAGCTGTTGATGGGCCATTTCCCTACCACGAAAACGCAGTGTGACCTTGGCCTTATCACCGTCGCCAAGAAAGCGAGTTAGATTACGCAGTTTGACCTGGTAATCACCTTCTTCCGTCCCTGGACGGAATTTCACTTCCTTGACTTGGGTCTGTTTCTGCTTCTTCTTTGCCACCTGGCGTTTTTTATTTTCTTCAAAAATAAACTTGCCGTAATCCATCACTCGGCAAACAGGTGGTTCAGCATTTGGGGAGACTTCAACCAGATCCAATCCTGCCTCTTCAGCAGTTGTTAGAGCCTGGGTAGTTAACATAACCCCCATCATTTCACCTTCTGCATCAATCAGACGCACTTCACGTGACGTTATTTCCTGATTGATACGGGCTTTTTTCTCAGCAGCGATATTTTATTCCTCCAAAACAACGCGGCCGCGGCGTGCGATTTCAGTGGAGAAAAGCTCAATCAGAGCATCAAGATCCATAACACCAAGATCTTCTCCACTACGCGTGCGTACGGCCACTGTTCGATTTTCCACTTCGCGGTCGCCTAATACCAGCAAAAATGGAACCTTTAAAAGTGTATGCTCGCGGATTTTAAAGCCTATCTTCTCATTTCTCAAGTCTGATTTGGCTCTAATGCCATGTTTTGACAGGGTTTGCACCACTTCTGCGGCAAATTCACGCGATCTATCGGTAATACTCATCACCACGGCCTGAGTCGGCGCCAGCCAAACAGGCATCGCACCAGCATATTGTTCGATCAGAATTCCTATGAAACGCTCCAGCGAACCAAGGATGGCACGATGCAACATTACCGGCACCTGACGCTCACTATTATCATCTACATAGCTAGCATCAAGACGGCCCGGCATAGAGAAATCCACCTGGATAGTGCCGCACTGCCAGACACGGCCAAGGCAATCTTTTAATGAAAATTCAATTTTTGGACCGTAAAACGCACCCTCGCCTGGCTGAAGTTCCCACGCCAAGTCTTTGTTGTTTAACGCATCTTCCAAGGCTTTTTCAGACTTATCCCATTCCGCATCAGAACCCACTCGATTCTCAGGACGGGTCGAAAGCTTGATAATGACCTCTTCAAAACCAAAGTCAGCATAGACTTCATACAACAGGTCAATAAAAGCCGACACCTCATCCTGAATCTGACTTTCAGTACAAAAGATATGGGCATCATCCTGAACAAAGTTACGTACACGCATCAAACCATGCAAGGTACCTGATGGCTCATTACGGTGACAGGAACCAAACTCAGCCATACGTAATGGCAGATCGCGATAACTATGCAGACCATTGTTATAGATCTGTACATGACAAGGACAATTCATCGGTTTGACCGCATAATCACGATTTTCCGAATGAGTGGTAAACATCATGTCCTGGAATTTGTCCCAGTGACCGGACTTTTCCCACAAGGCACGGTCGACAACCTGTGGCGTCTTAACCTCTTGGTAATTATGCTGACGCAACTTCTGACGAATGTACTGCTCTACTTCCTGATAGATCTTCCAGCCATTGTCATGCCAGAACACCATACCGGGTGCTTCTTCCTGGCTGTGAAATAGATCCAGCTGCTTGCCCAATTTACGATGATCACGCTTGCCAGCCTCTTCCAAGCGATGCAGGTAGGCCTTTAAATCCTTCTTGTTAGCCCAAGAAGTACCGTAGACACGCTGCAGCATTTCATTCTTGGCATCACCGCGCCAGTAGGCACCAGCAAGCTTCATCAGTTTGAAGTGTTTCAGTTTGCCGGTAGATGGCACATGCGGGCCACGACACAAGTCAATAAAGTCACCCTGCTTATATAAAGACAGTTCTTCGTTAGCCGGAATGTTTTCGATAATCTCAGCCTTGTAGGTCTCACCCATGTCGCGGAAAAATTTAGTTGCCTCATCACGCATCATCACTGAACGTTGAATTGGGATGTCTTGTTTAACCAATTCGGCCATCTTTTTTTCAATGGTAGTCAAATCATCCGGGGTAAAGCCGTTTTTATAGGCAAAATCGTAATAAAAGCCATCGTCAATTACAGGGCCAATAGTGACCTGGGCTTCAGGGAAAAGCTGCTTCACCGCTTGGGCCAACAGGTGAGCCGTTGAGTGACGAATAACCTCTAGCCCTGCTTCGTCACGTTCAGTGACAATCGCCAGTTCTACGTCGCTATTAATTAGATAAGAAGCATCCACCAGCTCGCCATTGACCTTGCCAGCCAGAGTAGCCTTGGCCAAACCAGGGCCGATATCGGTTGCCACATCCATTACGGTGACGGCTTGGTCAAATTTGCGCTCGCTTCCATCGGGTAGAGTCACGACTGGCATCGATTTAAATCCTATTCTCTTGAGTTATTGACTAAAAAAAACAGCACCCATCCAGACGGCTGCGTACTAAAGGAAGCGGATTATACATCAATCACTTAGGGGCGGATAGCAAACCCGACCGGCAACCATTTAAGACACTAGTTGTTCCTATAACTAAAACCACCAATAAGAAATGGTTTGTAAGATTGGCCGGGCGATTGGAATTTAGGCACACCAATCCCTACGGTAGGTTTTTAGATGTAAGGTTTATAACCTGATCAATGGCGACATTATGCATAATGCTAGTTTTGCCATTTGGCCAGACAACACGAACCTTATCAGCGCTTGTGGCGTCACCTAAGCCAAAATGTGCAGCAACCGGGTTTTGTGATTCGAAGTTACTGCCAGCACGTAGCTCACGCATCTGCGTAACACCCTTTGCAGTGACATAAACACGTGCGCCTATTGCTTCGCTATTAGGTAATTCACCTTTTAAACTGACGCCGAGGTAATGTTGCTTATTACCACCATTATTACGATAAAGCACTGGAGCGGCACCAAAGTTGGCAATGAAAATATCAAGATCGCCGTCACGGTCGTAATCAAAACAGGAAACCCCCCGTCCTTGACTGGTATCATCTAGACCAAGCACAGCTGACTTCTCGGTAAACGTACCATCACCATTTGACACAAACATACGTACGGGATCATCTATAAATATAGACGACTCCCCCGGATCGCTTTCATCCAGCAAGAAACCATTGACATGAAATAGGTCAAGGTGGCCATCATTATTAAAATCTGCAAAACAGCTACCCCAACCCCAATGACCTATACGAACACCCGCTAAATCTGTCACGTCTTCAAATGTGCCATCGCCGCGGTTACGATACATTCGATTCCCTGTTTTACCTATTTGATAAAATTGCCCGCCCATTTTATCAACGTCTTTGGTATAAACTTTTCTCGGATCCCAAATACTCGAAACAAACCAGTCAAGATCACCATCATTATCATAATCTCCAACTGCCGAACCCATGCCATTCTCATCAGTAAACACTGAGATATCGGTAGTATCCTTAAATGTACCGTCCTGATTATTTATAAACAGTCGAGTGTGTTTAAAGTCAGCCGCGATGAGCAAGTCAGGCCAGCCGTCGCTGTTAACATCAGCAAAGTTTCCAGTGAAATCAGCAAAGATTAAGTGACCAAGCCCCGCACCAATACTGGCATCCTTAAAGCCGCCCTTACCGTCATTTTCGAAAAGATAATTCCTGTCAAAGTTGTTACTGAAACTCCAGTGCGACACATAAAGATCCAAATCTCCATCGCGATCATAGTCGCCGAAGGTCGCACTATAACTGTTTTCAAGATCACTAACGCCGTACTCCGGCGTGATGTTTTCAAATGTTCCATCACCGCGATTTTTAAACAGTTGCGGCGTAGTCTTGCCAGCGCCACCCACAAACAGATCGAGATAACCATTGCCGGTAAAGTCCGCAAAAGTGGGGCCTGACGAAATAGCCCCTTCTGCAGTAGTAAGCCCAGCACTTGCACTCACCTCTTCAAAAGTACCGTTACCCTTATTACGAAACAGCAGATTAGGCCCAATATCACCTCGCACGACATAAAGATCAACCCAACCATCATTATCATAATCGCCAGCCGCAACGCCGCCAGTTAAATGCAATTTTCGGCTTTCCAGGTTATTTCTTATTGGACTTGAAACGCCATGCTGATAATTAAAACCAGCCTGCTTGGTAACATCGACAAACTGCCACGATGCAGCATTAACGTATTGAGTGCTTGCAAGCAGCACTGTTAATAACAAAGCACGTTTCATAATCGTCCCGAAAAATATTGCTCGGCCAAATCAAATGCTGCGTTACCCACTTTGATACCGATAAGGCGGCCAGGATAATCATCGGCAGGAGGATGTATGCCCCCCCAGATACGGGAAAGACTGCATTGATCAGATGCATCTTGATAAGTAGCCCACTGCAAAACCACATCTACACTCGGCCCCTTTTCGAAGACCAGGAACTCATCCTTCTTGGCAGGAAATTCACCCATTCCTCCGGGAAAGAATGGATCGCCAGTCAATTTTGTTAACACCTCAGCGGCTGCACGCGAATAGGTTGAATGGCCTGAAACATAACCAGCAAACGGTGGCGTTACAAATGAGGGGCGCTGATAAGGCCACCAGTTTTCCGCCAGAATCCAGCCAACCCCTGCTATATCCTGTTTTGGGTCTTCAACCCAGCTGGGGCCACGCCATGAATATAATTTGATCTTGTTAATATTTTCCTTATTGTCAGCCGCAAGCGGATCATCTGCCGTCACCAACTCAACCAGGCCAGACTGTAATGGAATGCCAGCAGGTGAATAACGCGGCTTATCAGGATCACTGCTCTGGCCACGGTCAGCCATTGAACGAACTGCTGAGATTGGACGAATATAGTCATACCAACCCTTGATACCCCAGGCAGATATCGCTGCATCGTGCATGGCACCACCTAATGCGAAATATGACTTAACATCCCATTCAAGCTTATCCAGAGTCGAACCTTTACCACGGAATTTTTTGACTAACTCAGGGTTATCGTTCACATAATTCAAAATTACAAACCAATGCCCGGGTGGCGTTTCAGAATCAGGGCCATCAGCCCAGAATTCAGCAAGTACTCGGCCATAATCACCGCGTGGAACGATATTCGGTTTATAGGCTTGTCCGGTACGGGGATTTATCGGCCTGCCTTTGCCTGGGTCACCCCCCTCCTTCACAGTGTAAAATTTTTGCGCTTCAGCATATGATTTTGGGAGTGACAGCACATTACCCATCGCACCGGGCGAGATATCCCACATTACGCCATCATCAGGATCAAGATGAGAAGACCAAATGGGAACCAGTGAGAAATTCCACTTGTATTCATCTGAACTACCACCACCTGTTTCCAAATTTAATTGTGGCGGTGCGCCAGGGTCATGATAAACCCAGTAATCAAAGCCTCGGCGTTTAAAAACTTTTGCGTCCTCTTTTATCAACGCGAATGGAGTAACACCACCCCACTCCGGGCCTATAAATTCAGCAGCACCACTCGGAAATTCGTGTCCGGATTGATCAATGTATTTTTCCAATGCCAACGCCTGCCAACGATTGGGGTCTTTTAAGCCAGGGTTACCTGGCAAACTTGGTGCCAGGTATGGGTTTACAGGTCGATAGGCCAGTGGAACATAGGCGTGCTTCTCGTTAGAACCATCTTGCAAACCAAACGCGATCATACATTCTGCAATATGGTTTCCCAGCGCCGCGGCTGAACCATTAGAATAGTCAGTTGATTTGAATTTGGGGTCGTAACCGAATTCGACTAAGAAACGATCAAACGCATTTTGTGGATTTGCTATTCCTGGTAATCGCTTAAATCGATGCGATAAAAGACGATATGCTGCGTAACTGATGGTCTCTCTACGCAGCTCTTCTTTGTTGGCAGTAATCGGCAGGTTTGCTCGATCAAAGGGACAAGAAAAACCGTTTACGTTTTTGCCAAGCAGGTATGTAGAAGCAACGTCATCATATGCGGCCCAGGCGTCGTACATAACAACTGATGTATGAAATAGGTTACGAGCATGAACCGTAGGTCGGGCATAATCGGTCCGAATTGCTGTGAGCAGCGCTTCATTCCACAAACGCGCTACTGAACGCTCCTCGTTATCTGCACTCTGCTCAGATGCTGTTGCAACAGAGGTGATGAGCAGTAAAAACATTGCCACCGATACGGATTTAATACTAATCTTAAGTGCTCGCGATTGATTCATCATCTTATCTAAAATGAACTCATGCTAATCAAATATATTATTGTTCTTTAGTTACTCAGGCACAATTCGCCAGTTCAAATGTGTAACGTACAGGCAATTTAAAATCACCACAACAAATCTGGACTCAATTGATTGAAAGCAGGCATAGGCCAATATATGGCAGATGAAACAATGAAATAAAGAGAGAGCAAAGCAGCCCTGGATAATTTTGGGCCAGCTGTAAAGAAAGGTGACAAATAAACCATTAATCCTGAAAGGAAAAATGGTAGGCGCGAGTGGATTCGAACCACCGACCCCCACCATGTCAAGGTGGTGCTCTAACCAACTGAGCTACGCGCCTGAAGTGGGCGTGACTATACCGAGACTATTTTGGAATTGCAACACCCTGTTTTACTGACCGTTACGATCGACTTGTTGATTCAACATTCGATGCAGATTTTCAAGCTGTCTTGAGTCTGGGGCTATCTTGCTCAACAATTTAATGCTGACCCTGGCGCTATCAATTTTGTCTTCAATGATATTGATAAAACCAAGGTTATAAATCAGCTGAGGATCATCATTAAGGTAACTCATGGCTGTTTCAATATATTTTCGGGCTTCAGTGGGTTTCTGTTTTATCAAAAGTATTTGCCCAATCCATTTATGGGCATAGCCGGTTTCCTGAACACTAAGCGACGACATTAAAATTGCCAAGGCATCATCGAATAGTTTTATATCAAACAAATATTTACTTAACATTAAATAGTAGGAAACATTATAGGGCTCAGAAGCTATCAAGGCCTTAAATTCACGAATGGCACGCTGCTGTTGGTTTTGTGAGTCATAGTGCATGGCAAGATCCACATGCGCCTGTGTATAACCTATTTCATCTTTAAACACCTTCATCGCCAGTTCTTCAACCAGGTTTTGCGGCTTATAGTTAGCCATGCTACGTTGTTCCGGCTCTTTAGGTCTGTAAGGATAATGATCCGTCAGGTTAATAATTCTGATATCACCCAGGGCACGATCAAGCTCTGTAATAGGCCAACTTTCACGGTAGAAATCGTCCGTCCGAATATTGGCTTCTTCCCAATGCTCATCAACAAACCTTTGTTTATGCATGGTGTGATAAAAAGCGTCGCTCATAAGCATATAGCCATCAGCATTTGGATGAAGATGTTCCAGCATTAATTCTTTGCCAATAACTCCATGTGGTGAGGCGTTCTCAAAATAGGCCTTCATCGGCACTAGCGGAACTGAAAACTGTGTAGCAATTCTGTGAATACTGGCATTCATATCTTCAGATGCTCTAAAGCGCAGACCATCCTGGTCTTTTGCGTCGCTATAGGCCTGCCTGGCCATGTCGTATTTAGCTTCGGCATATAAATTATTGGCCCGCTCATAAAGATCATCGGCAGATGGGTTATTGCCATCGTCAATTGAAATAAACGGCGGGTGATCACGTAAATTACTTACCAATTCGCTGAGCAGAACTGGCACACCCTCCGCCTGAATTTTGGTTAGGATCTCAGCCAGATTGGCCTCAAAATTATGTTTGGCATTCAGATAGGTTTCACTGTTATAGGCAATGCTATTATCGCCAATCATTTGCCCCATGAGAGTTGAATGACCTGAGCCTTTATTCCCCCCTGCGCTACTCAATATTTTCTTACTGCCATCAACTATACGGCGAATAAATTGAAACGTTTTGAGTTCTGATAGCGCTAAATACGTTTTTATAAGCCGTCGATTTTGACCGACCGACTGAGTAGACCCCGCACCCAGCGCGCCATAAAACTCATTGTGACCACTGTAAATCAATATTGCATCTGGCTGTTGAGCAAGAATCTCATTAACAAAATCAAGTAACGTGAATGTGTTCACGGCTGCAATACCGGTATTAATCACTTCTATATGTTTTTCAGGAAAAGTATCCGAAAGTCGCTGGGCAAGCATGCGCGAGAACATGACATTTCGTGGGTATGGCCAACTGGCCGCCGTAGACCCACCCATAACAAAAACCCGGTAGCCATTTTCCGGCTTGTCTTTTCTAAACATTTCATCGGCAGGTGATGGAGTGGAATATGTATCAGGAAAATAACGTTTGGCAACATCAACATTGGTGGTTAGATATTCTTCATTGCCTGCCTCGGTCATCGCAGGCACAAACAGGCGCAGGTCTTGACCATAGTCAAATAGGCGCAGGGCTGATTCAAACAGAATGAAAAATGCAACTGGAACAAGAACAGTAATCGCATAAAAAGCGATTAAGCGATTTGATTTATATTGGTTTGACATCAATATCGAAACTGCATCCGTTGTTTATCTAAAAACACACCAATACCAATGTGCCTTATGCTACCTGAAATTTACAACAAAAGACTACCACCCACCCCAGCCACCGCGACCACGTCGGCCAGAACCACCGCCATTGCCATTGACGCAGGCGCCATTACCAGACCAGTCGACATTTTGGGTCTCAACACAAAATACAGAATAGTCTCTATCGTACGGTTGTGTTTGATTACCGTTTTCTGTCACCCCATCAGATAAATAATAGGTATAGTCACCATAACTACCGCCAAAACTCGTGCCATTAGTATATTTATAAGCACCACCATCAACAACAACACCGGTACTGTCCGCCATGTTTGTTGGCGTTTGCGTTGCCCCAGTGCTGTCATAATCGCCCTGATTAGCCGCTGTTGGGCCTTGAAGAATAAATGTCTGGTTAACTTTTTCGGTTTCACTGACTGGGGTCGTGTCAGAATAGGTCTTGCTGCGCATATCAAGAGAATATTCGGCGCTGATCACGCCAGCTTCATTAATTTTCTGAGAGATCAAGGGCTTCTTATCAAAGTAGGCAGAGCTATCGTCATACAAACCATCACTATTAGCATCACCTGCCCCTTTAAGAAATTCACTATAGGTGATGCCATCATCGAGAACCTGACGCATAATCACCCGGGTAGGGTTACCCGTGCCCGTACCCCCCAGACCTGAGTCTGCACCATAAGGGTTGGCCATGTTATACAGGCAATCACTGTTGCTGTTACTACAAGTCATGTCAGCCGTATTGGTATAAGCACTGGCATTTCTTGGACCACTGCCACGATAAGTAGTACCACTAACAGCTTCGATATAATATTCCAGGAGAAAGGTATCGCCTGCTAAGTAGTCACCGATAATGACGTGATAATAAGTTTTACCGCCATTGGTAAACACCCGTTGAAAGGCCGCTGTGCCGTCGTCATGTGAACCACCGATCGCGCCAAAACCAGAACAAACATTATTTGAGAAATGAGACATGTTGATAGAATAATTTTCACAGTTACCGAAAGATGTGTAACTGTGGCCGTTTGTCTTATCAGGGTCAAAATTCAGTTCAAAAGCGGCTTGGCTATCACGCAGGTCAAACGAGAAAAAAAGCACCATAGCAGACACGACCAAAACAGAAAACTGCTGGCTTTTAGCCTTAAACGCGCTTGATTTTTTTCTGCCAAAAAACAGCATCAAAACAGACCTTCTTTATAACTACTCCCTTATTTATCGGTCTGTTTTTGCGCTATCTTTAGCCTTATTTAATTTCGATATTAAGACTATTGTTTTTAGCTGTTTATATCACTCCTATGAAACAACCAATAGCTATAATGTTTTTTAATATTAATCGCTCTTTTGAGTCGATATTGTTATTAAGAAACCCCTGCTACCAACCACCCCAGCCGCCACCACCGCGGCCACCACCACCGCCATTAGCATCGACACAGGCGCCATTACCTGACCAATTTACATTTTGTTCTTGAATACAGAAGACAGAATAATCTCTATCGTACGGCTGTGTTTGAACCCCTTTTGCTGTCACACCATCAGATAAGTAATAGGTATAGTTACCATAACTGCCACCAAAACTCGTGCCATCAGTATATTTATAGGCGCCACCGTCAACAACAACACCGCTGCTGTCCGCCATGTTGGTTGGGGTTTGCGTCGCACCGGTGCTGTCATAATCACCTTGATTAGCAGCGTTCAAACCATCAAGGATGAAAGTCTGATTAACTTTTTCAGCCTCGCTGACTGGCGTGGTGTCAGAATAGGTCTTGCTGCGCATATCCAGTGAGTATTCGGCACTGATCACGCCTGGTTCATTGATTTTCTGACGGATCAGGGGCTTTTTATCAAAATATGCTGAACTATCGTCATATAATCCATCACCGCCAGCATCACCCGCACCCTTGAGAAACTCACTATAGGTGATGCCATCGTCGAGAACCTGGCGCATAATTACCCTAGTTGGGTTACCCGTTCCCGTTCCACCGAGACCTGAATCGGCACCATAAGGGTTGGACATGTTATACAGGCAATCGGTGTTGGCGTTACTACAATTCATGTCGGCCGTATTGGTATAGGCACTGGCATTTGTTGGGCCACTACCTCTATAAGTGCCATCAGTGGTGGCTTCGATATAATATTCCAGGAGAAAGGTGTCGCCTGCCTGATAGTCACCGATAATGACGTGATAATAGGTCTTACCGCCAGCGGTAAAAACCCGCTGAAAGGCAGCTGTGCCATCGTCATGCTCACCATTGATCGTGCCAAAGGCAGAACAATTATTATCGGCGAAATGAGACATATTGATGGAATAATTTTCACAGTTACCGAAGTTCTGGTAAGTGTGACCGTTTGTCTTATCAGGATCAAAATTTAGTTCAAAGGCAGCGTGGCTATCACGCAGGTCTGGCACAAAGAAAAACATACAGCCAACAACAGCTATCGCTGCCAGTCGGGCGTACCCTCTCTTATTCAACTTCTGCATGCCAAACATTATTTAAATAGGCTCCAACAAATTATCACCTACTTATATATCGACATACTCTAATGTATTCTTTAATTAAATATAGAATTAGATCAAATATAAATTATTAAATAACCAACTAAGCGAATAAGATATAAGCACTTTTTCCTTTAATTATAGAGGGTTATATTCGAGTCATTTTTTTAATGAGAAACACAAAAAATCTATCTCTACCACCCCAGCCGCCACCAGTCGCATTGGCCTGCCATACCATAAGGGTAATTTACGATGGTGCCAGTGTAGGTATGACCAGAGGGTATGGTGGGATCGAAGTTGAGTTCGAAGGCAGCCTGGCTGTAACGCAAGTCAGGTGCAAAAAATATGATTACTGCAGACAAGGCAATAACAATATATTTTACTGCTAACGCTTGGCGATCATTTTTGGTGACTACGGTTTTCACGCAACTAACCTTTACTGCGAACTTGCAGATAGATTAGTAATTAATTATGAAATAAAATTTAATCAAAGCTTAATTCAACATTGAAAACATACATGATAAACACGGTTATTCAGCAGAGTCAGATTCTATTAACAGTTTTTCATTGAGTGATTTTTTAGCCTTGGCACCAAGTTTTTTCAGGTTTTCAGTTCGACCGACAAGATTCCCCCGTCCGTCCACCAATCGTTTTCTAGCCGTCTGATAAGCATCAGTGGCCTTGTTGAGCTTGTCACCAATGTCATCCATGGACTGCACAAACAACACAAACTGGTCATAGAGATTGCCTGCCTTTTCTGCGATCTCCAGCGCATTGAGGTTTTGATATTCATAGCGCCAGATGTTGTGCACAGTCTTTAGCGTCGCCAGCAGTGTGGTCGGACTGACAACAATAATGTTTTTATCAAAGGCTTCACGAAAAATGTCCCTGTCGTTTTCTACCGCAGTAATAAATGCCGACTCTATGGGCACAAACAACAGCACGAAATCGAGTGATTTAATGCCTGGCAGGTCTTCGTAATTTTTGACGCTAAGCCCTTTGATGTGGGCCTTGAGTGAGGCAATGTGTTCTTTCAGTGCAGACTGGCGTTGTTTGTCATCATCTGTTGAACAATAACGTTCATAGGCGGTCAGTGAGACCTTGGAGTCGATGATGATGTCCTTGCCCTCAGGCAGGTGGACGATCACGTCTGGACGTAGCCGCTTGCCCTCTTCGCTGGTAAAGGTGCCCTGGGTTTCGTATTCGCGGCCATTGTGCAGGCCCGACTCTTCCAGCACTCTTTCGAGAATCACTTCACCCCAGGTGCCCTGGGTCTTGGTCTGGCCCTTGAGGGCATTGGTCAGATTGATGGCATCATCACTGATCTTTTGATTGAGATCTTTGAGATGTTTGATTTCATGAAACAGTGAGACGCGATCCTTGGATTCCTTGTCGTAGACATCCTCAACCTTGCGTCTAAAATCACCCAGCTGTTCACGCAGGGGCTTAAGCACCTGATCGATGTTTTGCTTATTTTGTTCGGTGAATTTGAGGCTTTTTTCTTCGAGGATCTTGTTGGCCAGATTCTGGAATTCGATATTGAGCTGGGCGCGTGCCTCGTCCAACAGTTTTAGCTTCTCAGTGGATTGCTTGCGCTCTTCTGACAGCAGGGTTTCCAGTTTGGCAATGTCTGCCTTTAGTAGACTGGATTGTTCTTGTCGATCTTGTGACTCTTGCTTGGCCTCGGTCAGTTGTTGTTCCAGTTTTATGCAGCTCTGTTGTTCTGCCTGCAATTGGGCACCAAGGATGGCCAGCTCTTGTTCATTACCATCACCGCGCTGACCTTTTAGCCACAGCCAGACAACAACAGCACCAATCAGTGCGCCCAAGGCGATATAAACAATGGGTAAAAACAGATCCACGAACAGGCCTCACAGTTAAAACACAGCCAATAATGGTTGGCATTATAACAATCGAGTCATTATATTAATCAGACATATACAAACTATAGCTACGGAAAATATGACCCATTCAGACAAACAACAGTTTCCCCATCTCGCTGAGATGATCCACCTAAACCACGCCGCGGTTGCACCCTGGCCGGCAGTGGTGCGTGATGCAGTAACGCAATTTGCAGATGAGAATGCCCGGCTAGGTTCAACACACTACCCCAGCTGGCTTAAGATTGAAATGAAGCTACGCAAGGGCCTGGCAAGCTTGATCAATGCTGCCTCGCCAGATGACATTGCCCTGGTTAAAAACACCTCAGAGGCGCTGTCGTTTGTCGCCTATGGACTGGAATGGGAGGTGGGTCATAACGTTGTTTCTAGTGACCAGGAGTTCCCTTCTAATCGCATTGTCTGGGAATCACTAGAGCAGCATGGCGTTGAGTTCCGTGAAGCCGATCTGAGCAGCGCAGACACACCGGAAGACGCCCTATTTGCCAAGTGCGATCAAAACACCCGCCTGCTCACCATCAGTTCGATTCAATATGCCACCGGTCTGCGCATGGATCTGGAGCGCATCGGCCAGTACTGCCGTGACAATGGCATCCTGTTTTGTGTCGATGCCATCCAAAGCATTGGCGCAGTGCAGCTTGATGCCCAGGCCATCAAAGCCGACTTTGTCATGGCCGATGGCCACAAATGGATGCTGGGGCCTGAGGGCCTGGGAGTGTTTTATTGCCGCCCCGAGATTCGCGACAAACTAAAACTGACTCAGTACGGCTGGCATATGGTCGACCCACTGGGCAATTACAGCGTCAAAAACTGGAAGGTAGCAAAAACGTCACGGCGATTTGAATGCGGCAGTCCGAATATGATTGCCATTCACGCTCTCAATGCCAGCATAAAACTACTGTTGGAAACGGGCATGGATGAAGTTGAAGCTTTGGTACTGGAGAACAGCCGATATCTGTGTGAACGTCTAGATGAGATCAATGGGGTAAAGCTACTGACCAATACTGAACCAGGAAGATATGGCGGCATTGTTAATTTCAGCTGCAAAGATAACGACGGTCTGTTTCAAGCTTTAGAAAAACAAGGCATCTTCTGTGCCCTACGCGGCGGTGGGATTCGTTTCTCGCCGCATTTCTATACACCTAAGTCGCAACTGGATAAAGCGCTTACAGTAGTGAAGCGGTTCGTTGCTTAGTTTTTAGAACTAGTGGTTGCCCGGAGAGCCTGCCCCACGAAGTGTATTGGGTATGAAACGAAGTGTAATCCGGGAATAGTGGCTCCGGATTTCGCTACGCTTCATTTATGCCCTATGGCTATCCGGGCTACGACGCACAGTTCGGAGTTATTATTTGCAACTTGGGAAGAGGCGGTAGAAATTCGCTGTGGTTGCAGCCGCAACCTCTTCCAGACTAATCCCCTTCAACTCAGCAATATGCTCGGCCACATAACGAGTATAACCAGGCTGATTACTCTTGCCTCGGAACGGCACCGGGGTCAGATAAGGCGAATCAGTTTCTACCAGCATCTTGTCCAACGGGCAAAGCTTTGCAACTTCTTTTAATTCTTTGGCAGAATTAAAGGTGACGATACCTGAAAACGAAATAACAAAATTCAGCTCGATGGCGCGGCGGGCACTTTCCCAGTCATCAACAAAGCAATGCATGATACCGCCAAACTGATCTGCGCCCTCTTCCGCCATAATATTCAAAGTGTCTGGCTGGGCCTCGCGACTGTGAATGATTAGCGGCTTGCCAGTCTGCTTGGCGGCAGCAATATGGCGACGAAAACGATCCCGTTGCCAATCCAGATCTCCTTCACTGCGAAAGTAATCCAGTCCGGTTTCACCGATGGCAATCACCTTGGGGTGACTGGCCAGTTCGACCAATCTTTCTATCGATGGGTCTTCCCCCTCGTCTTCATTGGGATGCACACCCACCGAGGCAAATATATTGTCATAGGCCTCGACAATCTTCATCATCTCAGGCCAATCTTCTAGATTAATGCCAACACAAAGCATTTGATTAACATCCAGCTCTTTGGCCTGTGCAATAACATGATCAAAGTCACCGCCATGGACTTTTAAGTCCAAACGATCAAGATGACAATGTGAGTCAATCAGCTGAATAGTCATAATTTTTTATGTAGATATTTCTAATGAGTTTTACCCGCCTGGCGAGCATATGGGAATGCGAAGTTTACAGGAAACAGAGTTCGATTTTAAGCAATGACTACAGGGCTAAATGGTATGCGTTGGGCGATCAGATTTCAGCGCACCACCGAGATAGGTTTCAATCTTTTTGCGAGCATTTTCACCATCTTGGTCAGAGGCAAACTGAACACCAATCCCGGCAACACGGTTGCCCTGTGCTCCCTTCGGCGTTACCCAGATGACCTTGCCAACAATGGGTAGTTTTTCAGTCTCTTCCATCAGCTTAAGCAGCATGAAGACTTCATCCCCAAGCTTGTAATCTTTATTGGTAGGGATGAACAGCCCACCATTTTTCACAAATGGCATATAGGCTGCGTACAAAGCACCCTTGTCCTTGATAGTCAGTGACAATATGCCTTGCCTACTCGGCGCGGGTGCTGCTGGTTTGTTGTCTTCTTCAGCCATTGGCTTTTTATCGTACCTAACTTGTTTTTTCTTAAGCTATTTTTCTTTTTCTGATACGAAAGGTATTTTGCCATTCCATCAGCACAGATTCCATAATCAAAGCAGGATTCAGATTTCGCTCTAATTCTTGCTGAGCCTGCCTGATTCTGTCCTGCAACTTAAATAAGCCTATTAACGATACCTGATTCGCAAGTTTAAGCAAAGACTCGTGCAAATCCGGATTGCTAAGCTGGGCAGGTGCTTGGTCCGCTGCCGTGAGACGAATCATGTCTGCTGTCCAGAAATAGAGACACAATAAAGCCCAGTTCGGATTGGCCTTGTTCAACTGACTCGCCAGGCTGACAGGGTCTAGTTTCAGATTGGCAAGCTGGCCGAGGCTATCAAAAAGTGTCTGCCGTTGTTCAAGCAATCCCTCATCAGCCAGCTGTATTGCCCTGAACGGTGCCCCTCCAGCAAGTGAAAGCAGCAGGTCAATATCCACGCCCGCGGGCAGTTGCTGTGCCAGCCAGGCGCGATTTTCTGCCGTTTCACCAATACCAAAACGAACTTCCTGGCAGCGCGACCGAATAGTGGCCGGTAACTGAGCCGGTTGATGGGTCACCAATAGCAGGACTGTCTCAGCCGAAGGTTCTTCCAGCGTCTTTAACAGACTGTTGCTGGAATTGATATTCATGGCCTCTGCCGGGTTAATGATCACTAATTTGTGGCCAGCATATTGCGACTTAAGCGATATGAACTGACCAAGGCCACGAATTTGATCGACGGCGATGGCCTTTTTACCTTCCAAAGGCGATATCTGGCTGACATCAGGGTGACTACCAGCCAGATACAACTGGCAATAGCGGCACTGACCGCAGGGCGTCGCGTCAGCATTGTTTGACTGGCACAACAGGCTTTGCGCGAACAGCGTCGCAAACCGGCCTTTACCCAGCCCCTGAGGGCCGGTCAACAGCAGGGCGTGTGGCAGGCGGCCCTGTTGACGGCTTTCTTGCAAGCGCTGCCATTGTGATTGCTGCCAGGGTAAGAGTGAGGACATAATGATCTATCTAGGACTTAATCAGGTGGTTAATGACTTCGTTGAGGGCAATTTTAACCTGATCCAGAGTCTGTGAGGCATCGATAATGTGATAGCGCTGTGATTGCTTGGCAGCCATGTCCAGGTAGGCCTGGCGGACCTTTTCAAAGAAGGCCTGTTTCTCACGCTCGAATCGATCAGCCGCTTGTGGCCGACCAGCAGCACGAGCCAGACCAACCTCAACAGGCGCATCCAGCAACAGGGTTGCATCAGGTCGTAGATCACCCTGAACCCACTGCTCAAGCTCAGCAATACGATCCATGGCAATGCCTCGGCCACCACCCTGATAGGCATAGGTAGCATCGGTAAAGCGATCGCACAGCACCCACCTACCGGCAGACAATGCAGGTTCGATAACTTCGGCCAGGTGTTGGGCCCGGGCAGCAAACATCAGTAACAGCTCGGTATCATCAACCATGCTACCGTTGCGATGATCCAGCAGCAGACCGCGAATCTTTTCACCCAACTCAGTGCCGCCTGGCTCACGAGTCAAAACCACTTCGATTCCAGCGGCAACTAACGCCTCGCACACATATTCCATATTGGTGGTCTTACCCACCCCTTCTATGCCCTCGACGGTTATGAATATTCCTCGGCTCATTCTGAATCTCTATCTACGTTTAAGTTGGTATTTTCGCACTGCATTGATGTGCTCTTCCAGGCTGGAAGAAAAATAATGACTGCCATTGCCTTTTGAAACAAAGTAAAGACTATCACCTTTGGCTGGATGCAGGGCCGCATGGATGGCATCGGCACCGGGTAAGGCAATCGGTGTCGGTGTCAGGCCGTGACGGGTATAGGTGTTATAGGGTGTGTCGCGCCTGAGGTCACGCCGCCTGATGTTGCCATCGTAACTATCACCGATGCCATAAATTACTGTCGGGTCGGTTTGCAGGCGCATATTCTTTTGCAGACGGCGGACAAACACGCCGGCAATTTCGGCACGCTCAGCCGGCACAGCGGTTTCTTTTTCAATGATCGAGGCCATGATCAGGGCTTCGTAGGCCGATTGGTACGGCAGCTCCTCCTCTCGCATTTGCCACTCCTGTTGCAGGCGTTGCTGCATTGCCTCATAGGCACGTTTGAGAAAGTCGAGATCGGTCATACCGAGATTGAAATGATAGGTCTCTGGCAGAAAACGGCCTTCCGGATGCTCACCCGGTTTACCCAGCTTATCCATGATTTGCTCTGGGCTTAAATCCTTGAGGTCATGCTTCAGCTTTTCATGTCCATTTATAGCTTTCAACATCTGTTTAAAACTCCAGCCTTCCACCACGGTTAGGCTGTATTGCAACACGTCACCAGCAACAATCTTGTCCAGCACTTGCAATGGCGTCATGCCAGGCATTAACAAAAATTCACCCACTTTCAGTTTTGCAGCATGGCCATACCAACGTCCAAGCAAGGTTAAATAACGAGGCTGCTCAATCAAACCCTCGGCCTGCATGGCATGGGCAATTTTGTTGAGACTGGCCCCCGGCGCGATGACAAACACCTGCTCCTGATCCAGATTGATAGGGCTATTTTTAAAACTAGATAGTTGCAATACGAACCAGCCAGTGGCAAGGCCGGCAATCAAAAACAGCGCCGCAACAATTTTAATAATCAGTTTTGATGGTTTCATGCGTTGCACTATTTAAACGGGATTCATTAACAGCTGTAATTATATTTTTTGTAACCGGGCCAACTGAAAACAACTGTTGTTCCAGCTGTCGAATCGGCCAGGCACCAATCAACGAATTAGAGATAAAAATTTCATCAGCAGCACTTAAATCAGCTGTACTAAAGTGCGCAACCTCTACTGGAATTTTCCGCTTATTGGCAATTGCTAAGATCACCTCACGCATGATGCCAGCCACACCTGAGTTCGACAAATCAGGCGTATGCAAAATACCTGCTTTAACAAAAAACAGATTGCTCATGGTACCTTCCGTGACACGACCGTGGGCCGCCAGCATCAGGCCTTCAAAGATAGACTCATCCTGCCACTCACTACGTGCCAAGACTTGCTCAAGTCGATTGAGATGTTTTATGCCGGCAAGCGCCGGGCTGGTGCCGAGTCTTGTGTCACAGTATCTTGCGACAACGCCATTGGCTTGATTGTCGACTGGGTAGTCGGGCAAATCATAAATAGCCAAGATTCGGCTTGGCTTTGAATCTGATTCAGTCGGTGCTCTATAACCACGCCCACCATGACCTCGGGTAATCATTATTTTCAAAACCGCGTCAGCACGACCAGCAAGCAACTGGCGCGCTTCTGCCAACAATAATTCTGGATCAGGTGCTGGAATGCG
>Ga0316204_10006044_pt1 | contig 19114 bp, 18 predicted proteins | sample 6monrhotite_MG_2_FD_205661 | JGI IMG/M metagenome (GOLD analysis project Ga0316204, IMG submission 205661) | Microbial mat bacterial communities from mineral coupon in-situ incubated in ocean water Damariscotta River, Maine, United States -... | ecosystem: Environmental > Aquatic > Marine >...
GAGATAACATAAGGCGAATTGACATGGACCGCGTTGGAGCCTGCAAAGCTCACATTCGGGGATGCGGGAATGGCGAAACCGAACAGCAAAAAGATCGTGAAAATCGCGATCAGGGCTGGCGATAACAAATGATAGCGAAACTCAAAACTGGCGATTTTACCGAGCATGATGTGTTCTCCCTTGCCCTGAATCAGGCCGCAACCGGTGCGGCCTGACCGGCCGTGATGGTGGAGAAATAAACATCTTCCAGATCAGGTTCGACGCTCGCAAAACCGTCTCCTGGAGAGGCATCTGCCTCTACGTGGATGACGACCTGGCCCTGAGTCAGGCGCGTTGAAATCACCTTGAAGCGCTCGCGATGATCGGGCAGGTCTGCCTTCGAAATCCGCTTGACCCAAACCTTGCCCTGCAAGGATGCGATCAGATCAGACGGCACACCTTCAGCGACGATCTTACCCTGGTTGAGGATCGCCATTTTTGGACAAAGGTCGGCAACATCTTCAACGATATGGGTCGACAGGATGACAACGACATTCTCGCCGATTTCAGACAGCAAGTTATGGAAGCGGTTGCGCTCTTCCGGGTCAAGGCCAGCGGTTGGTTCGTCAACAATGATCAGTTGGGGATCGCCGATCAGCGCCTGGGCGACACCAAACCGCTGGCGCATGCCACCGGAATAACTCGCAACAGATTTTTTCGCATGGCCGGCCAGATTGGTCTGCTCGAGCAGCGTGTTGACGACGCGTTTGCGTTCCTTGGCGCTCGTAATCCCTTTCAGTATCGCTAGGTGATTGAGCATGGCGCGCGCTGACATGCGCGGATAAACGCCAAAATCCTGGGGCAGATAGCCCAGTTGAGCGCGCAGATCGCGGGGTCGCTTCAAAACATCAATATCACCGAATTTGATCGATCCGCTGTCAGCCGCCTGAAGCGTGGCAATGGTGCGCATCAGCGTGGACTTACCGGCGCCATTGGGGCCCAGAAGGCCATACATGCCGGTAGAAATGGACAGCGACACATCATCCAGAGCGCGCACGCCATTGCCATAGGTTTTCGACAGATTCTTGATTTCCAGCATGTTTTTTCGCGGTCATTCCTGGATGACCACGCCCCAATTTTCGTCCAATCCAGGTGAACACTAGGCCCACCGATCCATATTGCGCAAATGAATGTCTGGAAAGGAGCACCGCGGCAAGCGGGACCCTCCCCCCTTCTGTCCCCCATGATTGAGGTCTCACAGATGTCGGTGTTTGACGCGGCGTTACGTCGCCCTACCCAATCGGCAGGCACCGCGATAAAGTTAGGCAAATGACATGCTTGGGGAGGCAATGAAATCCAATGATCACGCTCAATAAAGTCACAAAAGACGCGCCGTGGAAGTGGCTCGGTGCCGGTTGGCGCGACCTGGTTCGGTCACCAATGGTCAGCCTTGGCTATGGTCTTTTGTTTGTTCTGGTCGGCGCCCTGATTACAGGCGGTCTTTGGTATATCGGCCTGTCATCTTTCATTCCCGTCGCAACTGCGGGATTTGCCCTGATCGCCCCGGCCTTTGCGGTTGGATTCTATCAGGTATCGCGAAAACTGGACGCGGGCGAGACACCGCGCTTTTCCCATGTCTGGCTGCTTAACCCATCGAAGATTGCTCAAATCGGCTTGCTCAGTGTTTTACTGCTTGTCCTTTTCCTGTTCTGGACACTGATTGCGCAGGCGCTTTACGCCTTCTTTGTTTTTGGAAATTACCGCCCTGCCGAAGAATTCACCCAATTCCTCCTGACCGATTCAGCGGGTCTGACCATGCTGGTCATCGGCACTATGCTTGGCGGCGGCCTGGCGGCCGTGGCCTTCTCGGTTTCGGCCCTGTCCTTCCCGATGCTGGTCGATCGAGAAGTGGATGCCGTCACAGCACTCGTGGCCAGTGTGAAGGCCGTCATGTCACAGCCCTTCGTGATGTTCACCTGGGCCTGCCTTATAGCCTTTTGGTGCATTTTGGGCACGGTCGCGTTTTTGATCGGCCTGGCGGTTATTTTCCCATGGCTCGGCCATGCGAGTTGGCACGCCTATCGGGATTTTGCGCCTGAACCGACAGCCTCGTCCTCGCTTTCAACCGCCACGGGCTGATCGGGCAAGGGCCGATCGTCATCGTCGATCAATATGCGCTGCGCAGCGCCTTCCAGGTCGTCATACTGACCGGTTCTGACCGACCACAGGAAAGCCACGAGGCCAATTGTTCCCAGCCCCAGAGCGGCGGGTATGAGCCAGATGAGCGCGTTCATAACCGTGTTAGCCTCAACGCGTTGAGCGTGACCAATAGCGATGAAGCCGACATGGCAATCGCGGCCACCAATGGCGTAACAAACCCGAATACGGCGAGCGGTACAGCGATACAATTATAGACCACCGCCAGACCGAAATTCTCCATGACGCGGCGTTTGGCGGCGCGCGCGACATCCACGGCGACGCCAATCGACGACAGCTTGTCACCCTGCAGAATAAAATCGGCTGTCGCTTGCGAAATATCCGCTGCGCTCGCCGGTGACATGGACACATGAGCCGCAGCTAGCGCAGGCGCATCATTAATCCCGTCACCAATCATGAGAGTGTGGCGACCCGATTGCTGCAGGGTCTGAAGCTCAGCAATCTTGTCCTGCGGTTTCAAGCCGGCCTTGTGATCGGCAATGCCCAGGGACTCCGCCATATGCGCCACCGCTTCACGCCGGTCGCCTGACAAGAGCAATAAATCAAAACCTCTATCGCGAAGATCCGCCAGTGATGCGTCTGCATCGCTGCGCGGCGCGTCCGCAAAACTAAAACGAATGGCAGGATGATCGCCGACTTTGAGCCAGCTTTCTGCATTGGCCGCACTATCGCTTTCCAGGCCCAGCCAGCTGGCGGAGCCCAGCTTTACGACCTGTCCATCAACCCGGCCTTCCAAACCACCGCCAGGGGTTTCACGCACCTGATCCGCTGTCTCGCCCATGCCGGCTGCATCCGCAATTGCGCGCGATAGCGGATGACGGCTGGTCCGCGCCAGGCGGGCGGCCATGTCCAGCGAACCGTCCGGCAAGTCATCACGATTAAGCAGTTGCGGTTTACCGACGGTCAGCGTCCCGGTCTTGTCAAACACGGCGATATCGGCCTCGGACAAACGCTCCAGCGCATCGCCTGATTTGACCAGAACACCAGACCGGAACAAGCGTCCCGATGCGACGACCTGTACCGCAGGCACGGCCAGCGCCAGGGCGCAGGGACAGGTAATGATCAACACAGCTATGGCGTTGATGATGGAGGTTCGCAGATCGCCGCCAACCATCATCCAGCCGATAAAGGTCAGCGCGGCCAGCGTGTGAACAATTGGCACATAAAGCCGTGCTGCCTTGTCAGCGAGTTTGACATAGCGCGAGCGGCTCTGCTCCCCGGCTTCGACCATATGGGCGATCTCGGCCAGCAATGAATCGTCGCGGGCGGCATCGGCTTCGACGGTCAATGCGCCAGACAGATTGATCATCCCGGAATACAGCGACGTGCCGCTGACCGCTTCAACGGGCAGGGTTTCACCGGTAACCAGCGCTGCATCAAGCGCGCTCGTTCCATCCAGAACATGACAATCAACCGGAACTTTTTCACCAGCCGCAATCAGCAAATGATCGCCTGGCTTGACTTGGCGCGCAGGGATGGCGCGCACATTTCCATCGGCTTCAACCCGGTTGGCGCTCGCCGCCTGCATGGAAGCCAGACGGCGCGCAGCGGCACCGGCCTTGGCCCGCAGGCGCGAATCCAAAAACCGCCCGATCAGCAGAAAGAAGAGCAACATGGCGGCGGCATCAAAGAACGTATCGCCATGGCCGATGAGCATTTCGTAGATGGAGAGCCCACTCGCCAGCAAAACCGCCAGCGAGATCGGGACATCCATATTGACCTGGCGATTTCGCAAGGCCGCCCAGGCGGACGTAAAAAAGGGTCGCCCGGAATATGCAACGGTCGGCAGAACGATGATCGCAGAAATTCTGTGCATCAGATCGCGGGTCAGCCAGTCCATCTCGCCAACACCGGACCAGACCGCAATCGACAGGAGCATGACATTCGCGGTCGCAAATCCGGCTACGCCCATGGCCTGGACGAGGCGCTTTTCCTCGGCGCTGCGCTCATCACCGCCGGTTTCCGGCGCATAGGGTGTTGCTGGATAGCCCAACTCTGACAAGCGCTGGACGAATTCCCGTGCGTGCGCGGTCGACCCATCCCAAGTCAGGGCGAGGCGTCCTGTTGACAGATTCAACCGCGCCGCCTGCATGGCGGGCATCGCCATCATGCCGCTTTCAATTTTGGCAATACACCCCGCGCAATGCGCGCCGCGGACCAGCAGATCAATCGTGCGAAATCCATCATCGGTATCCCGCACAAAGGCCGTCGGATCGGCATCGCCGGTCAGGTCAGATCGAAACTCGGTTGAGGCGTCTATCGCAGCCATGCGGCATGCTCGATCTCGAAGGCCGGACCCTCTTGGGTCTGCGCCATCAGGCGCCAGTTGCCCGGTGGCGCAGAATAGGTCGCGACATAGCGACCGGGCTCGGTCTCGGCAAAGTTCAGCATGATATCGAGATTGGCGTCGGCGGGATGGCGCAAGGACCCGGTCAAAACGCGCCCGGTCAAAGGCGCACCTGTTGCATGGCTCAAAATCAGGACAGCTTCGGTCTGGCTGACGTCCGCGCTCGCCGACCATCCCAGTTCAGCCTGAGCCGCTCGCGCATCCAGCGTGTCATTATAGGCGACACCCTGCATATAGGAGCGCGGTACATCCTCGCCCCGAAACGTTCGAAAGGCCTGGGTGATGAAGATGGCATTGACAGTGATGGTCAGGCCGAAAAAGGCGATCAGCATCAGTAAGACATGGCGACCGGTTATGCGTTTGATCATCGTTCAGCCCCGGTTTGCAGCACACCGCGCGCCGTCGCAACGTCGCCGGATTCAGCGATAATCCGGAACTCCAGCGTTTCGCCGGGTCGTGTAATTGCCTCGGGCGGAATTGTCAGGAAAACGCGAAAGTCACGCGTCGATACCGGAGCAACAGGCAAATCTATTGTGTCCGTCGAATCCCCATTCAGAAGCCGCACCGATACAGGCACATCGCCTTCAATCTCAAGGCGGTAAGTTTGCGGGTCATGGGTTTTGTTGATCACCGTGAGAGTATAGCCATTGCGCACCGAACCGTCAGCCAATTGAACGAAATTGGGGTTACGGTCACGCTGGATATTGAGATCCAGCACGGTACGCGAGGTCAATGCCACTAGCATGACAGCCGACACAATCGCGAGCGCGGCCGCGTAGAAAATGACGCGCGGCCGGATCAGCTTGTAGCGCGGGGGCTCACCGATCTGGCCACGATGAATATTCTCATCGGTTTCATAGGCAATCAGACCGGTGGGCCGATCCACCTTTTTCATGATGTCGTCGCAAGCATCGATGCACAGTGCGCACTGAATGCATTCGAGCTGTGAACCCTGGCGAATATCAATGCCCATCGGGCAGGCCGCAACGCAGGCCTTGCAATCAATACAATCGCCGCGCCCGTCCCATGTGTCCGCCTTCTTGTGTGGCCCGCGTGGCTCGCCGCGATCAACACGATAAGCGACGTTCAGCGCTTCCATATCGGTCATGGCCGCCTGAATGCGCGGCCATGGACACATATAGATACAGACCTGCTCGCGCATCGTGCCGGCGAGCGTATAGGTTGTGAATGTCAGTATGCCAAAGAACAGATAGGCCGACATCGGCGAACCGCCGGTGAAGAAATGGCTCAGCACATCAAAGGCGTCGTGGAAGTACAAAATCCACGCCCCGCCAGTCGCAGCGGCAATAATCAGCCAGATCACATGCTTGCCGATTTTCCGCCATGCCTTGTTGAAAGACCAGGGTGCCCGGTCGAGTTTGATCCGGGCATTCCGGTCACCTTCAAAAATGCGTTCAACTGCGATGAAGAGGTCGGTCCAAACCGTTTGCGGACAGGCATAACCGCACCACACCCTTCCAAACAGTGCGCTGGCGAGGAAGAGCGCCAGTGCCGCCATGATCAACAGGCCGGTCACAAAATAGATTTCCTGCGGCCAGATTTCGATCCAGAAAAAATAGAAACGACGACCGGCGAAATCGATCAAAACCGCCTGATCGGGCGAGTCCAGACCGCGCGGCCAGCGCAGGAAAGGGACGAAATAATAGACCCCGAGTGTGAGCGCCAGGATGATCCATTTGGCAAAACGGAATTTGCCGTGCACCAGTTTGGGGTAAATCGGCTCGCGCTTTTTGTAGAGCTCACGATGCTCTGGATCGTTGACGGCTTTGGCCTTGGATCGCCGGATACCCGGCGCCGCCATGTGATGATCAGCGTGCTCGTTCATGGCCCGTGTTAGGCACCCAAAGTGGCTGCAAGTCGATGCGACTTATTGGCCGCCTGCGCCATTCTCCGCCGTGTCGGCCTCAACGCCGCCACCCAAGGAAAAGACATAGGTCGACAGGGCTGCAATCGTCGCATTGTCGAGCCGCTCGTCCCATGCCGGCATGACGCCGGCAGGGCCACGATAAATCGAGGCTTCGATCTGTTCGGGACTCCCGCCATAGAGCCATTCGCGATCGGTCAGATTGGGGGCGCCCTGCGTCTGGTCGCCCTGCCCGTTTGCGCCATGGCAGGATGTACATTGCATATCAAAGATCGCTGCACCGCGGGACGCAGCAGCAGCGTCAAATGCACTGCCTCCGGAAATCCGAACGACAAAGTCCCGCAATTCGCGGATCTCGGTACGGGTCAGCAATTCATCGCGTCCGTAAGCGGGCATTTGTGAGAAGCGCGTATCGGGATGTTCGGCGCGAATACCGTATTCCAGCGTCGTGTGAATGTCGTCATACGTGCCGCCCCACAGCCAGACATCGTCGTTGAGATTGGGGTAGCCATTTGCGCCCTGGGCACCCGAACCATGGCAGGTCGCGCAATTATCACCGAAGGCCGACCGACCTGCTGCCAGCGTAAAATTGAACAAATCATCATCGGCCTGAATGTCGCTGATGGAAGCGCCATCAAGGCGCGCATAAAACTCACTGCGTGAATCCTGCAAGTCCGACATGGCGACCGCCACATTGGCCCGTTCCGAATTGCCGACGAGGCCAGGCGTGAAGCCCTGGAAGCCCGGCAGGGCCGGCCAAGCCGGCATCAGGATCATATAGATGACCGAATAGGCGACACAGGCGTAGAAGACATACAGCCACCAGCGTGGCAAAGGCGTATCAAGCTCCTTGATCCCGTCCCACTCATGACCGGTGGTCTCGGTTCCGGTTTCTTCGTCGATTTCCGGGCGGTCAGACATTGGGCTTGTCCTCATTCTCATCATTCACAGGCGCATCATCGTGCAGCGCCATATTCGCTGCTGCATCAAATTTGGCCTGGTTTTTCGGCCACAGCGCATACACAAGCACGGCGACAAAAATCGCGACAAACATCAAAAGTCCGCCGGTCTGGGCAAATTGTGAGAGCGCTTCATACATGGACGATCACCGCTGGTTTTCAGGGGCTTCGGCTTCATAGGTGGAGAAATCCACCATCGTGCCGAGCACTTGCAGATAGGCGATGAGCGCATCCATTTCGGTGACTTCATCAGGATTGCCGTCAAAATCCCTGATCTGGGCACCCGGATAGCGGGCGATCAAATCGTCATATCCCGATGCAAACGGATCAAGCTGGGTCAGGAGATCAGCCTCGGCACTGGCGACCATCTCGTCGCTATAGGGCACACCAAGGATCTGATTGACTTCCAAATGGCGCTGAACCAGCGAATAATCGAGCGCCGCATCGGCCAGAAAGGCATAGGGTGGCATCACCGTCTCCGGCACCAGGGAGGACGGGCTGATCAAATGATCACGATGCCATTCATCAGAATATTTGCCACCAACCCGCGCCAGATCCGGACCGGTCCGTTTGGACCCCCACTGGAAGGGGCGGTCATACATGCTCTCAGCGGCCAGCGAGTAATGACCATAACGTTCGACCTCGTCGCGCAGCGGACGGATCATCTGCGAGTGGCAATTATAGCAACCCTCCCGCACATAAATCTGGCGCCCCATCAGCTCGAGCGGCGTATAGGGTCGCATTCCGTCCACCTCCTCAATCGTTGAGTTGAGGTAGAAGAGCGGCGCGATCTCGACCAGACCGCCAATCGACACGGTGACAATAATGCCCAGTGTCAAAAGCAGGCTGTTCTTCTCGAAGAAGCGCTTGTGGAAGCTTTCACGGTTTGCCATCTCGCCTCTCCTATTTCACAGCCACGAATTCGGACTGCGGCTCGGCGACATCCTCGGTCTCGTTCACATCGCCCTTGATCGTCTTGTAGACATTGAAGGCCATCATCAGCGCCCCGGCCAGATACATCAGGCCGCCAACCGCGCGGATAATGTAATAGGGGTGCATCGCCTCTACGGTCTGGATGAAGGAATATTCCAGGAAGCCCAGATCATTATAGGCACGCCACATCAGGCCTTGCGTAATTCCCGACGGCCACATGGCAGCGATGTACAAAAGAATACCCAGCGTCGCGATCCAGAAATGCCATTCGATCAAGGAACGCGACCACATGCCCTTGCGCTTCCAAAGCCAGGGAACGAGGCAATAGATCGCCCCGAAGGAGACAAAGCCGACCCAGCCCAGCGCGCCGGAATGCACGTGGCCAATGGTCCAGTCGGTATAGTGCGACAACGCATTGACGGCGCGGATCGACATGACCGGCCCTTCAAAGGTCGACATGCCGTAGAATGCGACCGACACAACCAGCATCCGGACAACCGGATCGGTGCGCAGCCTGTCCCAGGCCCCCGACAGCGTCATCAGGCCGTTGATCATGCCGCCCCAGGACGGCATCCACAGCATGATGGAAAAGGTCATCCCCAGCGTCTGCGCCCATTCGGGCAGCGCGGTATAATGCAAGTGGTGAGGACCAGCCCAGATATAAATGAAGATCAGCGACCAGAAGTGCACGATCGACAGCCGGTATGAATAGACCGGTCGCTGTACGCGTTTCGGGATGAAATAATACATGATCCCGAGGAAGCCCGCGGTCAGGAAGAATCCAACGGCGTTGTGGCCGTACCACCACTGCGTCAGCGCGCCCTGCACACCGGAGAAAGCTGGGTAGGACCAGCTACCCAGCGGATCGAGTGGAATGGCCAGATTGTTGATCAGGTGCAGGATCGCTACCGTCACAATGAAGGCCAGATAGAACCAGTTCGCGACATAAATATGCGGCTCTTTACGCTTCCAGAGCGTGCCGAGGAAAACCAGCAGATAGGCGACCCAGACAATCGTCAGCCAGATGTCCACATACCATTCCGGCTCGGCGTATTCCTTGCCCTGCGTCACACCCATAATATAGCCGGACGCGGCCAGAACGATGAAGAATTGATAACCCCAGAACACAAACCAAGGCCACAAGCCGCCAGCCAGTCGCGTCCGGCAGGTGCGCTGGACGACATAGAAGGACGTCGCAATCAACGCGTTACCGCCAAAGGCAAATATCACCGCCGATGTATGCAGCGGACGCAGGCGGCCAAAGTTCAAAAAGCCAAATTCAGGAAAATAGAAAATATTCGGGAAGGCCAGTTGCAGGGCAATAACCACGCCAACCAATAGCCCAACCACAGCCCAGAACATGGTCGCAATCGTACCGGCCTTGACGACGTTATCATGATATCGATTGGGGTCTTCAAGGCTTATGCGCCCGGAGAACACACCCGCCAGCATCGCCAGGCCAACACCAAAGCCAGCCAGCAAAATCCAGCCCGTCGCCTGCATTTGCGGGTCAACACCGCGCGCAGCCGCCATCAATCCCCAGAATGCGCCCAGCAAACAGATGGCTGCGAGAATAAAGCCATCAATACCGGACGTGCGCCGGATTGTATCTTGCGTCATGAATCGTCCCCAGTCAGTCGTATCGATGATTGGTGACACAACCGGGCCGGGTCATGCAAGAGTCCATAAGGCTTGTGTGTCAATTCGCCGCGAAGCCCTACCAGATCAAGGGGTTTCTCATCCGCGTTGAATATTAATTCCGGGAAAGGTCTGTGATCGCCTCTTTTATCACGTGTGTCCGACCCCTAGATTGCCGACAAGTTTTACCCTGAGTGGAGATACCCATATGAAACGCCTACTGATCAGCACGACCAGCCTTGCGGCGCTGGCACTGTCCGCGACAGCGCCAAGCCTGGCCTTGCAGGAGTCCGAAATGGACATGGCCGCGTCTGCCGACGAAAGCATGGACATGGTTGAAGAAGCGATCGCGTCGAACCCGCTCCTGGTAGAATGGACAGGCCCTTATGGCGGCGTTCCAAACTTTGATGCCGCAAGCCTGGATGATCTGGAAGCTGCGGTCGAAGCCGGTATGGCGGCTCATCTTGTAGAGATCGATGCCATTGCCAACAATCCCGAGCCACCGACCTTTGAAAACACGATTGTCGCCATGGAGCGCGCCGGCGATCCGCTGGGCCGGGTATTCTCCTTCTGGGGTATCTGGTCATCCAACATGTCGAGCCCGGAATTCCGCGAGCTGCAGCGTGAATTGTCACCACGCATCTCGGCCTACAATTCACAGATCACGCAAAATGAAGCGCTCTTCAACCGTATCCGGACCGTCTATGAAAGCGACGAAATGGAGACGTTGCGCCCGGATCAGCAGCGCGTGGTTCAGCTCACCTATGATGGCTTTGCCCGCAATGGCGCGACGCTGGAAGGTGAAGCTGCTGAACGCTATGCAGCGATCAATCTGCGCCTCTCCGAATTGCATACGCGCTTTGCCAACAATGTGCTCAATGATGAGGAGGCCTATGTCACCTACATCACCGAGGACCAGCTCAGTGGCCTGTCAGATTCGGTCATCAGCGCTTATGCCGCTGCGGCATCCGAGCGGGACCGTGAGGGCGAGTACGCGATCACCAATACGCGGTCCTCGATGGACCCTTTCCTGACCTTCTCTGATGAACGCGATCTGCGCGAACAGGTCTGGCGGACCTATTACAATCGCGGTGATAATGGCGACGAGTTCGACAACAACGCGCTGATCGCTGAAATCCTCCAGCTTCGCAACGAGCGCGTTGGCCTGCTCGGTTATGACAATTACGCGCAGTGGCGTCTGGAAAACCGCATGGCCGGAACACCGGAACGCGCCATGGATCTGATGGAAGCGGTCTGGCCAGCTGCTGTCGCACGCGTTGAGGAAGAAGTTGCAGAAATGCAGGCGCTCGCTGATGAGCGCGGCGACGACATCACCATCGCGCCGTGGGACTACCGGTACTACATGGAGAAAATTCGGCTGGCGCGCTATGATCTGGATTCAGAAGAGGTCATGCAATACCTCCAGCTCGATAATCTGACCGATGCGATGTTCTACGTCGCCGGTGAGCTGTTCAGCTTTGAATTCACCCCGATTGAAGATGGCGTGGTTCCGGTCTGGCATGAAGATGTCCATGTCTGGGAAGTCACCAATCGAGAAACCGGTGATCATATTGGTCTGTGGTATCTCGACCCATTCTCCCGGACCGGCAAACGGTCTGGCGCCTGGGCCTCCAGCTTCCGCAGCCACACAACGTATGACGGTCAGGAACATCCGCTGTCGACCAATAATTCAAATTTCGTCGAGCCAGCACCTGGCGAACCGGTTCTGATTTCATGGGATGATGCCAATACCTTCTTCCACGAATTTGGCCATGCGCTTCACACCCTGTCCTCCAATGTTGCCTACCCGACCCTGAATGGCGGTGTTCGTGACTACACCGAATTCCAGTCGCAATTGCTGGAACGCTGGCTCTTCACACCGCCAGTGATCGAGAATTATTTCGTGCATGTCGAAACCGGCGAGCCGATGCCCGATGAACTGGTTGAGCGCATTCAGGCGGCTGCGACCTTCAACCAGGGTTTTGCAACGACCGAATATCTCGCCTCGGCTCTGGTCGACATGTATTATCACACGACCGATCCCACCGACATTGATCCGGACGTGTTCGAGCGCGAAACGCTGGAACGCCTCGGCATGCCGGATGAATTGCCCATGCGTCACCGCAGTCCGCATTTCGGGCATATCTTCTCCGGTGAAGGCTATTCGGCCGGCTATTACGGCTATATGTGGGCCGATGTCCTGACATCGGATGCCGCAGAGGCCTTCGCCGAAGCACCGGGCGGGTTTTATGACGAAGAGGTTGCTGGCCGCCTCGTCGAGCATCTCTTTGCACCGCGCAATTCGGTCGATCCGGCAGACGCCTATCGCGCCTTCCGCGGACGTGATGCGACGATTGCACCGCTGATGCGCGACCGTGGCTTCCCGGTTCCAGAGGGCACCGAATAGCCACAACGATCCATTCAATGAATCAGGGGCGCTGGATTTCCGGCGCCCCTTTTTCTTGGGCCGATGAAAGATGACCCGATCTTAGCCGCGTCTGGCCAGGTCTATTGCCGCAACATCAATCTTTGCCATGGTCATCATGGCTTCAAAAGCCCGCCGTGCTTCATCACCGCCAACGGCCATGGCTTCCGTCAAGGTTCGCGGTGTGATCTGCCAGGAAATACCCCATTTGTCCTTGCACCAACCGCAGGCAACGGCCTGACCGCCATTGTCGACGATGGCATTCCAGTACCTATCGGTTTCGTCTTGATCATCGGTAGCGATCTGAAATGAAAAGGCCTCATTGTGTTGGATACCCGGACCGCCATTCATGCCGATACAGGGGATCCCGAAAACCGAAAACTCGACCGTCAAAACATCACCCGCCTTGCCGGACGGAAAATCGACGGGTGCATGACGGACCGCCTGAACGGCGCTGTCGGGAAAGATTTCTGCATAAAATTTCGCGGCCGCCTCGGCCTCTTTGTCGTACCAAAGGAAAATCGTGTTCTTGGCTATTGTCATGACGGACCCTTTTTTTTGATCTCGGGACAATAGTGGGCCGCCGAACATAAGTCAGGCCCGCACGCGCCCGCATTCGACTGCTCAATTTTGAAAAACCCCACGCGTTTTTGAAAAACATCGCGTGATTTTCAAAATCGCCGCGCACAGGTTCGCCGCCCCGTTCATATCGATCTCATCGCAGCCACCGCGCTGCGCAACAAAACGAGGTCACACATGTTTACTGCACTCCTTCCCGCACTCCTGCTTGTCTCCGGTCCATTTGATGGATCCGCCGCCGAAGCCCCACTCACTTTTGATCGTGCCGAACTTCAAACCGAAGCCGGCCGCACCGCGCTTTATGAGCGGGTCGTCGATGTCGCCACAGATGTCTGCGAAGCTGAAAACCAGAACGGAATGATGCCGACACTCTCCATCCGCATCTGTGTCGCCGATACGGTCGAACGCACCATCACCGCCATAGGCGAACCGCGCCTTGCCCAATTCCACGCGAGCCTTTCGGTCTCCCCAGACTCAGCGGCAAACGTGGTGCACGTCGCCATGCGCGACTGATCAACCTGCCCGCCAGTCCCGTTTGATCAAACAGGGCTGGCGGGATTTTCTTTGACGGCGCATAATGGATTCCATGTCAGAGCTCGACCTTTTTGATATCGTCACGCGGTCGTCAGCGGCCGTGTTGTGCTTGCTGACCTGTGCCGTTTTGCTGGCCGGTGCGCGGCAATCTCTGGCGGGCCGTTTTGGGTCTCTTTTTGCGCTGGGCGCTGCAGCCTACATTATCTGCACAGCCCCGGTTCTGGTCGCAATGCTGGCACCCTGGCATCTCGTCATCGTCCCCCTGTCCTGGTTTGATGCGGTTTTCTTCTGGTGGTTCGCGCTTGCGCTGTTTTGCGACGAATTTCGCTGGCGCCTGCGCTTCTTCTATCCCGTAATTCCGCTCGCCATTCTGGTCGCAATACCGGCTGTCGTGAGCGATGAAGCCGTCCGCGCTTTTGTCCATATTGCCAAACAGGCGCTCAGTACATTGCTCATCCTGCATGGTGTTTCCATTGCCCTGCGGCGTTGGCCCGATGATCTGATTGATGCCCGCCGACGGTTCCGCATTATCGTTGCGGCCTCGGTTGGATTGTCGTCGGTTGCCCTGATGCTCATCGAACATTTGCCACTCGCGAGCAGCGCGGATGCGATCCTCCGCCCGGCCTCGTCGGGCCTGTTGCTGTTCCTGTCTTTCGGATTTTCCGTGTGGGCATTGCAGGCGCGCGACGACATGTTCGTCGATGCCACCGAAACACCGCACAGGCATGATATCGCGGATGTTGCGGCGCGCATTGATCCAGCCGATAGCGCCCTGCTGGCGCGCCTCGAAAACTTCATGCAAAACGGTGGATACAAGGAAACCGGTTTGACGGTCGGGCATCTGGCCCATCATCTCGATACGCCCGAACACCGCCTTCGCAAGCTGATCAATCAGGGGCTCGGCTACCGCAATTTTTCCAGCTTCATCAATATTCGCCGGGTTGAGGATGCCAAGACGATACTGTCTGATCCTGAGCAATCGCGCCGGCAGATCCTGCAGGTCGCACTCGATCTGGGCTATGGTTCGATTGCACCATTCAACCGTGCCTTCCGTGAAGCTACCGGTGAAGCGCCCAGCGTTTTTCGCCGTCGTGTGCTCACACAATGACAACCAAGACATCGCGTTTCTGCCCCATTCCATTGCATCATGGTGGCAATTGAGTTTCGATCCGAAATTCGCCAGCGTGGACCCGTCCTGCCATGACCACTATCGACCCTGTGTCATTCTATCGCGAGCGGCGTTTGCCGCCCTATGTGTTCGCCGAAACCAATCGGTTGAAGGCTGAGCAACGCAAGGCCGGAATCGATGTCATCGATTTCGGTATGGGCAATCCGGACCTGCCACCGTCAGATCACATCATTGAAAAGCTCAAGGAAGTGGCCAGCGATCCGCGCGCCCACCGTTATTCAGCCAGCGCCGGAATTCCAGCGCTGCGCAAAGCGTTAACGCGTTATTATGCGCGCCGATTTGATGTCGCGCTGGATGCCGACAGTGAAGTCTGTGTCACACTGGGCTCCAAGGAGGGGCTTGCCAATCTGGCCCAGGCCATCACCGCTCCGGGCGATGTTATTCTGGCGCCAGACCCATCCTACCCCATTCACATGTTCGGTTTCATCATTGCCGGTGCAGCAGTGCGTCCGGTTTCGTTCGAGACACCAGAACAATTCCTCGCCGACGTCGCGCATGCCTGCAAGCATTCCATTCCTGCCCCATCGGCGCTGGTTATAAATTTCCCGTCCAATCCCACCGCGCAAATCGTTGATATCGAATTCTATCGCGATGCGGTCGCACTGGCGAAAGCGAATAACCTCATTCTGATTTCCGATCTCGCTTATTCGGAAATCTATTTTGATGGGCCGCCACCACCGTCCATCTTGCAGGTCGAGGGTGCGCGCGATGTTGCGGTAGAATTCACATCCGTGTCGAAAACCTATTCCATGCCCGGATGGCGGATAGGTTTTGCAGCCGGGTCGCAGCGCCTGATCAGTGCGCTCAAACGGGTGAAATCCTATCTCGATTATGGTGCGTTCACACCGATTCAGGTCGCCGCGATTGCCGCGCTCGATGGCCCGCAGGACAATGTCGAACATCTGCGCCATGTTTATCGGTCCCGGAGGGACGTTTTGGTGGAAAGCTTTGGGCGGTCGGGTTTCGACATTCCCAGCCCGGCGGCGACCATGTTCGCCTGGGCGCCCATACCGACAAAGTTCGAACAGCTCGGATCGGTCGGTTTTTCCAATCTACTGTTGGAAAAAACCGGTGTGGCTGTGGCGCCAGGGCTCGGCTTTGGTGAACGCGGCGATGGCCATATTCGCCTCGCCCTGGTTGAAAACGAACAACGCATCCGCCAGGCCGCCCGAGCCCTGAAAGGGTTCTTCTAAGACCTCATTTGCCCCCTGACATTATTACAGACTTCACCACACACTTCCCCGTACCATCGAGAATATTGTTTACAACGCAACCGCAACACGTCACTCTGCTGCATCGCAACATCGGAGGGGATGGTGTCTGCACCGGGGAGTGACACGCAACTGGCCATAGAGGCACTTGCGACAAGTTCAGCCTATATCGACAACAGTTTTCTGCTGCTGTTTTCGGGCATGGTCGTCGTCTTTATGGCCGCCGGGTTCTGCATGTTGGAAAGTGGCCTGGTCCGCGCCAAGAATGCGGCAACTATTTCATTGAAAAATATCAGTCTTTTTGCAATTGCTGGCATCGCTTTTTATGTTGTCGGCTATCGGCTCATGTATGACGGCGTTGATGGCGGCTGGATCGGAACATTTGGTGTTTGGTCACCCGATGCCCTGGATTCGCCGGGCGGCGATGTCGCTTCTGCGGCGGATTGGTTTTTCCAGATGGCCTTTGTTGCAACCGCAGCATCAATCGTCTCCGGGACCCTCGCCGAACGCGTGAGCCTGCGCCCCTTCCTGATCTTTGTGCTGATTTTGACCGCCCTGATTTACCCGATTGTCGGGGCCTGGAAATGGGGTGAAGGCTGGTTGCACATAATGGGCTTTCAGGATTTTGCCGGCTCAACCCTGGTCCATTCTGTGGGCGGCTGGGCGGCCCTGACCGGAGCCATCATTATCGGCCCCCGCATTGGCAAATATGATGACACCGGTCGATTGATCCGGCCCTTCCCCGGCTCCAATCTGCCGCTCGCCGCACTGGGCACTTTTATTCTTTGGTTTGGCTGGTTCGGCTTTAATGGAGGCTCCCAGCTGGCGGCTGGCACCATCACCGACATGTCGGCCGTTGGCAAAATCATGGCCAATACAAATATTGCGGCAGCCGGCGGCGTTGTCGCCGCGTTGATTGCCTCCGAAATCGTGTTCAAGAAAGCCGATCTGACCTTCGTTCTGAACGGTGCGATTGGCGGCCTGGTCGCGATCACGGCCAGCCCGCTGGAACCGGCCATGTGGCAATCGCTACTGATCGGCGGCGTTGCGGGCATCATTGTTGTCGTGATGGTCCCGGTGCTGGACCGCCTGCGCCTGGATGATGTTGTCGGTGCGATCCCGTCCCACCTGCTGTGTGGAATATTCGGTACGCTGGTCGTTCCTCTGTGCCTGGTGAGCGAGGGGCATACGATTTTGAGCCAGTTGGGCGTCCAGTTTCTGGGGGTCGGCGCTGTTGGTCTGTTTGTCGGCGGCACCAGCACGCTCATCTGGTTGGCACTGAAATACACTATGGGGCTGCGCCCCAGTGTTGAGGACGAAATGCGCGGTCTCGATCAGTCCGAACTCGGCATGCAGGCCTATCCTGACTTTTATGGGCGGTAGACAGACAAGCGCCCCCGGATCGATGGTCCAGGGGCGCTGTCACGCATGCAAGGCGGTGCTTTAGTCGTCGAGCTCGAATGTCACCATCAGATTGACGACGAATTCCTTCACCTCTCCATCTGAAACCGTGACCTTTTGTTCCTTCACCCAGGCGCCCTTGATTTTGCGGAGCGTCTTGTCGGCGCGCTTAATGCCCTGACGAACGGCATCATCAAAGCTTTTGGTTGAGGTGGCGGAAATTTCGGTGACGCGGGCTACTGACATGGATAATCCTCTTTGCTTTTAGAATGGCGGGCGTCATGCCCGGCTCATGGATTGACCGCATCAGTCTTGTTGGCGTTCCGCCGTCTGTCCAGCGCTCTCGACGTTTTTGGCAAGCCGGGGCACATTTGATCATCACGGGAGAGACAGATGGACAAAAAACTGTATCGCGAAACGCTGCACCGGGCGCAGATCAATCTGGTTGATCTTCAACGCCATCTGATCGCCCAGAACAAGCGCCTGCTTGTCATTCTTGAAGGGCGCGACGCGGCCGGTAAGGACGGCACCATAAAACGCATTGTCGAACATCAAAGCCCACGGGAAACACGCACAGTCGCACTCGGAAAGCCCAGCGATCGCGATCGCGCCTCCTGGTATTTTCAGCGCTGGATTGAGCATTTCCCGGCCGAAGGCGAAATGGTGATGTTCAACCGCTCCTGGTACAACCGCGCAGGCGTTGAACGCGTCATGGGTTTTTGCTCAGACGCGCAATATGAAGCCTTCCTCAAGGATGTCGGCCCGTTTGAAAACATTTTGGTCGATGACGGCCTCATTCTCCTGAAATATTATATCGACATCTCAAAAGATGAGCAGATCGAACGACTGGATGACCGCACCAAAAGCCCACTGACCTCGTGGAAAATCAGCCCGATCGATTCCGTCGCCGTTGAAAAATGGGATGCCTATACTCAGGCGCGTGACCGAATGCTGGATACTACCTGTACCTCCCAGCCGTGGCGTGTCGTGCACGGCGATTCAAAACGCCGGGCGCGCCTGTCGATCATCCACGACGTCCTGCGCAACATTGATTGCGGCGGTTACAGTCATCCAATTCCGGACGCCGATCCGGATGTCTTCCGCTTGTGGGACAAGCCCAAAACTGATCCGGGATTCCTGACGCGCTAGGCGGTTTTCTGTCGCCAGGCAAACACCAGAACCAGCGGAATGATCCACGGGAAAATACGTTCAAACGGATCGCCCGGCAGGGCGGCCAACTGGGCGGGCAGGCTGTCACCGCCGATTTGCCCGAAGCCATAGAATAAGACCGTCATGAAGAATCCGGCGAGGATCGCCAGAATAATCGCGCCGGGTTTGGGCTCAACACCCATAACCCGTGCGACAATGATGGGGCCGAAAGCCGCGCCCAGCGCTGACCAGGAAAACAGGACACGGTCAAAGATCGTTGAAGGCAGGGTTGCGGCCAGAATGACAGCCAGGACGACGAGGACACTCATGACGAGACGCGAGATCAGGACTTCACGGCCCTTGAAATGACGTGCCACGCCCATGTCATGGGCGACGGCTGCGGCGGTCGCCATGAGAAGGGAGTCCACCGTCGACATGACCGCTGAGAGCACGGCCGCAATGATGATGCCGGCGAACACAGCCGGGAAGAGATCGCTGGCGAGCTGATAGAAGAGCGCCTCTCCATTGAGGCCCGCGCCGACCAAAGCGCGGCCAGAGAGCGCCAAAATGGCCATGCCGGTAAAGACAATCACAGCCCAGCTCATGGCGATGACAAAACCGCGGCGGCGCGATGCATCGTCCTTGACCGCCATCAGGCGCGCCATCAA
>Ga0316204_10006045_pt1 | contig 19111 bp, 19 predicted proteins | sample 6monrhotite_MG_2_FD_205661 | JGI IMG/M metagenome (GOLD analysis project Ga0316204, IMG submission 205661) | Microbial mat bacterial communities from mineral coupon in-situ incubated in ocean water Damariscotta River, Maine, United States -... | ecosystem: Environmental > Aquatic > Marine >...
TTGGACTTGTCAGAATTAGATACAAATGAGAGAGAGCTATGATGATATCAAAGATTTACATTGCTCTCGCTTTGATCGCGTCAGGTTGACTCTGTCCTCGAGATGAAGCTTGGATCAGCGGCCCAACGCTTGTTTTTGGGCCGTGTGACAAAGTCAGCACCTGCGTGTGCCTTAGCTTTGATTAGGCTTGGCATGACCACTCGGATAGTCACTTTGTCCCCCGAGACCCAATCAGGAGAAAGAAGCGTATCGTTCATTTGCGCTCGGAAAAACCCTCGCCGGACGTCCAGTTTGAGATACTTCAGCTGTCGAGCATCTTTGCTTTCAGCGGTAACTTCGAAAACCTCGCCAATCGTCACTTGCAGATGGATCCCTTCGTCGGCGGATATGCCGTCAAAGTCAGACAGATCGAAGCTTTGTGTGTCAGCCCAAGCCGTCGACGAAGTCGTGACCCATAATGCGGCGATTACAGCGCTTACCAATCGAAGTTTCCAGCAACCCGGAGACCGGTCCGGTGTCATTGTCGCTAGCAACTTTTGCTTCTCAAATGATTGAGTCATCAACATTCCCCAAATCAAGAAAATCGCGCCAGACAATACCTATCTCGACTGCAATATCGCCCCGGCGCAGGTGAGGGCCGTCAGGAAAACATCCCCCACAATGATTAATCTTAGGTAACTGATGCGTCAAAACGCGTAAGAGAGCCGCAGGCTGATTGTATCAGCTTTTGTGTTGCCGCCGGTGGTGTCAAAAGTGTCGTGCAAATACTCTGCGCCCACGACTATTTTCTCGCTTGCGCGATAGCTAGCTCCGATGCCGACAGAATATCCGTCCACGTTTCCAGCCGCAGTGTCCATGTTTGCAAAGCCAGCAACCCCATAGAGCATTGTGCGACCGAACACCCGACCGCCTTTGATCTTTGCACGCACTGTATCGACTTTTTCAATGCTGCCACCGGAAACAAATTCCGCCCCTGCGTCATAGGACAATTCGCCACCCAAAACGTATCCTCCAAAATCATGAAGATAGCCTGCATGAGCGCCAAGCGTGGAGTCGGCAGTACTGGTCGTATCATCTGACAGGTCTGAAAAACCAAGCTGGGCTCCAGCATAGAACCCTGTCCAGCTTTCTTCCGCTGCCGTCACAACAGGCGCCATTGCGACCATAAGCGCGATCATGATTACTTTCATTTTTTGTCCAATTCTCAGTTCGGCTATTGCGCTGCAACAGCCTTTGATTTCGTGGTTTTGACGCAGCTCATTTGGGGCCGCAAATGATGCGAACCTCGATACTGGTCAGACGTATCGGTATTGGTCAGTAATCTGGCAGAAGTCTGTACTTCTGGCAGGCGGATCGAATCATAACCGACCCGCAGTCTGTATATACAGACCGAAAGTCTGTTTTCAAGTGATGTGCTTTCAGGCCGTGCGAAAATTCGCCGACGGTGAACTAGCGCGCTTGGAATTCAACCGACTCTTTTTGTGTTTATTCACTGCCGCTAAGCTTGATGCCAAGTTTTTCTGAGAGCTGTAGAACCTGGAACATGATTTTCTCAAGCTCGCTCAACTCAAGTTCGTACTCTGCGACCGACAAATAGAAGCGGACTTGGACCACCATGCCACCTTCATTAAAAGCACTTAGATGCACATGAGAACCCTCAGATGGCGTTTTTGGATGCCGATCCACGATCAACCGCACGCCATCAACAAACGACTGAATGCCGTCGCGCGGAGTGGTGTAAGGGATTTGAAGTTCAAAGTGTTGATGGCGGTTTTTCCTGGCACCCAAATTATCGACCATCGAATTCACAACCAGGTTATTGGGAATGGACACAACTGAATCTTCAAGCGTTCGAATGCGGGTACTGCGGAAACCGACACGTTCGACATAACCCTCAGCGTCTCCGATCTTAATCCAGTCGCGACTTCGGAAAGGCTTTTCAAACATGATGGCAATAGATCCGAGCAGATTAGAAAGCGTGTCTCTCGCGGCCAATGCAATCGCCAAGCCGCCGACACCGAAACCTGTCAAAAGTGAGTAGGCTGGAAAGCCTAGTGCATTTGTTCCCGATACGATGAGTAAGGTTGTGAAGGCCAGAGCGACCAATCGTGCACCGAGACGGATAAGTTGGCTGTCAACACCGCCGGTAAGCAAACTTTGGCGTTTGATGATGGCCTCGGCGACGACGTTAGCCGTAGCAAATGACATCCAAATTGCGGACAGGTAGAGTATGCAAACCGATCCCAGACCAACGAAATAGAGTAGCGCCCCACCAATCTGCAGCGCCTCTAGCAGGGTGGTCGCCGAAGCTGCATAGGCCATGATGAATAGAGCGGTGGCGAACACCCGCATTTTGCGGGGCGCGCCCAGCCTGCCACCGATATACCAACTCAGCCAAATTAGGAATAACCCGAGGACCTCGCAAAGCAAGGCCGCCAGCCATTGCCAAATCGTGGCTCCTAAAACGCGGACCTTGAGCCACTCAGGCATTTCATAAGACCAACGCTCCGGCAGAAAACCAAAAGTACCTGCAGAATTTTGCCAATGCCCGTAGAGTGTGGTGTCAGAAGTATAGGGGGCGAGACCGTCCAAGTACGCTTGCACGCTTTTTTGCTGAGCCGGCAGGTACGCAAGGCGCAAGTGAATCTCTTCCAAATTCAGAATGGTTTGCGGGGAAAACAGGTAGGTGCCCGCGTGCCGACCCTCACTGACCAAGGCGATCTCGAGCCGGGTGCCGGGTATGCGCCAACTGGTTTCTCCTGCAGCCTGCATGGCCTCGTGATCTGGAATATCCGAAAGGTCTGGCAGGTCAATCCGCGCGACAATGTCCATTAGGCGAACGACGCTCTCAACGGTCAGCACACCGCGAAACCCGGGCGGCAGCCCTGACACGTCCAAGGTTTCAGACGCTCTGGAAAACTGCTGGTTCGCTTGCGCTCTAAGCTGTCTTTCGCCTTCGCTCTGGTAAAAACGATCAGACCGCACGTAAGGCAGCGTCGCACTGAGCGACAGCGCCATGTAATTGTCAACACTGTCCAGAAAGGTTTGCAATGTCGCGCGCGGACTGGTGGTGTCGACTGCGACGCTTGTTTGCGCGTTTCCCTGACCGGCAAACGAAAGCGACAATACAACCAACAAGAATGCCGCGAAAGCCTGAGATCGCAGTTGCCCCATCAGATTGGGGCCTTAGGCTGGTTAGCGCCCAACACCGACACCAATCCGCGCCGGAAACGCGTCTTCAATCCATTGATCACACTGAACAGTGATGGGACAAAGAGAAGCGACAATAGCGTCGACCAAAGCAACCCGCCAATCACCGCAATGGCCATTGGCGCACGGAACTCACCACCTTCGCTGAGGGCCAGAGCACTTGGCACCATGCCAGCGGTCATTGCGATGGTTGTCATGACAATGGGCCGCGCACGTTTGTGCCCCGCATCTATCATGGCCTCATTGCGCTCGGCGCCTTTGCTCATTGCGTCCAGTGCGAATTCCACCAGCATGATGGCGTTTTTTGTCACGATCCCCATTAGCATCAGGAAACCAATCACCACCGACAAGCCAATGGCATAGTCGGCTAGATAGAGCGCAAAAATTGCGCCACCGATGGCGAGCGGCAGTGACATCAGGATCGTCACCGGCGTTACGAAACTGGAAAACAGCAACACCAAAACGACATAGACCAGCAGCACCCCTGCCCCCATCGCCAGCGCGAAGCTTTCAAAAATATCACCCATCACCTCGGCGTCGCCAGAGCTTTGGATTGAGGTGCCTTGCGGCATGTTCAGCGCAAGCGGAACGGCAGTTACCTCTGCGAATGCAGGGCCCAGCAGTGCGCCATCTGCAAGATCAGCCTCAACAGATGTGCGATACTTCCGGTCGTAGCGTTCGATCGAACTCGGACCCGTCGAGAGCGCGACGTCCGCGATGACGCCCAAGGGAACAGGTTTTCCAGTGTTGCTTGGGACGCGCATGCCCTGCATCTGGAAAAGATCACGGCGAACGTCTTCTTTCATGCGCACATTGATGGGGATCTGCCGCTCGCCTGCGTTGAACTTGGCCACATTCGCATCTGTATCGCCTATCGTTGCTATCCGGATTGTGGCGGCCAAAGCCGCAGAAGTAATCCCCATCTCCGCTGCGAGTTCCGGTTTCGGCGTGATCTGAATTTCAGGACGGCTCAACGCAGCTGACGTTGAAGCATTCTCCACGGATGCCAGCGCGTTGATCTGTGCCGCCAAGTCACGCGCTGCAGATGCAGTTGCCGCTTCGCTGTTACCCAGCACGCTGATTTCTATATCCCGCGCACCTTCCTCATTAAGAATGTTTAGCCGCACGTCCGGCACAGCAACCAGAAGACGGGCCAACTCATCCTCGATCTCGAATGAACTGCGAGTACGATCTCCTTTCTTGCCAAAGTTGACCACCAGGCTCGCCGTGGTGATGCTCCCCGATCCCCCGTGGACAAAGACGTTTTGCACCTCCGGCACCTGCGCAATAATCTCAGTGACATCGCGAGAAACTTCACGGGTTTGTTCCAAGGTGGACCCCGGCGGCAGCTCGACCGAGATATTTGCGCGGCCCGTATCTGACGCCGGGATGAATTCAGTAGGCAACAATGTTGCTGAGAAGATGGACGCCGCAAAGATGGCCGCGCCAAGGATCAAGGTTATTGTCCGATTGCGCAAGGTCCAGCGCAGAACGCGCATGTAAGCGCGCATGATCAACCCATCTCGTTCTTCCTCCGGGGCGATCCCGTCGCGCAAGAAATAGGCGGCCATCATGGGCGTAATCAAACGAGCAACCAACAGCGAGAACAGAACGGCGACGGCAACCGTCAAACCAAATTGCTTGAAATATTGACCTGCAATGCCGGACATAAAGCTGACCGGCGCAAAGACCGCAACGATGGTAAAGCTAATGGCGATGACGGTTAGGCCAATCTCGCTCGCGGCCTCTTCGGAGGCTTCATAGGCCGGTTTACCCATCTGGATATGGCGCACGATATTCTCAATCTCGACAATCGCGTCATCGACAAGAATTCCAGTCACAAGTGTGATCCCTAACAGGCTGACGGTGTTCAGTGAGAAGCCAAGATATTGCATCACGATAAAGGTCGGGATGATTGATAGTGGTAAAGCCACAGCGGTGATGATCGTCGCACGCCAATTGCGCAGAAACAGCATGACCACGAGAATCGCCAGGGCGGCCCCTTCAAAGAGCGTTTCCATGGCGCTGTGATAATTGCCCTCGGTATAGGTCGTTGCGTCGTCGATCAAAGAGAACTGCACATTCGGAAAGGCCTCCGATATTTCTGCCAGCTCGTCCTTGGTGTTGTCGCCGGCAATCAGGTCACTTTCGCCCGTTGCCCTAAACACCGCCAGCGCCACAACAGGTTGACCGTCGAACATCGCAAAAGCGCGCGCCTCTGTCGCCCCGTCCGAGACAGTACTGATCTGATCCAGCCGAACAGTTCGCCCCGTTCCAAGCGTGAGCGCAGTCGCGGCCAGTTGCTCCACCGTTTCCACAGAGCCAAGCGCACGGATGCTATATTCCTGACCTGCTAGATCGCCACGTCCACCGCCCAGATCAATATTCACCTGACGCAATTGGTTGTTGATATCTGATGCTGTCAGACCGAGGGCAAGCAGCCGTGCAGGTTCAAGCTCGACCCTGATCTCGCGATCCGCGCCACCAATCCGAGATACCTTACCAACCCCATCAACCGTTTGCAGGTCACGGGCGACGACCTCATCAACGAAATAGGACAATTCTTCGATGCTGCGGGTCGAGTCTGATACGGCATAAGTCAGGATCGCCTGCCCCGTGACATCAAGGCGCTGGATGATCGGTTCAGACACCGCTTCGGGGAGATCACCTCGCACCCCGGCGATCGCATCCTTTATGTCATTCAGGGCTCGGTCCGTATCTACCTCCAGCGCAAACTGAACCGTGACTTCCGCCACAGAATCCCGCGCGACGGCCAGCACATGATCAACACCAACGACGTTGGAAACAGCGGTTTCAATCGGCTTGATGATCTGCGTTGCGATCTCTGACGGTGCGGCACCGGGTTGCCCAACGGAGATGGTAATGATCGGAATGTCGATGTTTGGAAATTGAGTGACCGGCAGTCGCGAAAAACTAACCAGCCCAACAATGCAAAGGACGAGAAAGAGCGCCAATGACGGAACTGGTTGGCGAATGGCCCATGTGGACATATTCATCAGTCTTGTCCCTTAACGGGCACATCTTCTTCAAAAATTGGTGTGATCTGGTCACCATCTGCAAAGAATGCACCGGCTTTCGCGACGACAGAATCTGATAGGGTCAGACCTTCCAGAACAGCGCGGTTTCCCTTCCAGATAAGTCCTGCCACTACCTCCTGTTTGGTGATCACGCCGTCCTCTACCTTCAGGACATAAGAACCAGCCGCATCTGTCAATACGGCAGACGAAGGTACACTCAGAGACATTTCCTGGTCGATGATGATCCAGCCGCCCGCATAAAGACCGGCACGCAGATCAGGCGATGCTTCCACTTGTATTCGGATCATGCCGAGCCGATTGACCGGATCAACCAGTGGCGAAATCAGTCTGACCTTTCCTTCGACTGGGCCAACGCCTGCAATGTCCAATTCTACGACGTCGCCGACCTCAACCTGTGCCAACGCGGTCTCAATCACTTCGGCCTCAATCTCTATTTCGCCGCCTGCGATCAAACGCAGGATTGGCTCGCCAACAGAGGTCGCGATTGCACCTACCTGGCCGTTTCGCGCAGAAATCAAACCGCTAGCCGGAGCTGTTACCTTCGCATGTTCGAGATTTAGTTTTGCAATTTCCAGCCGTGCCTCAGTTTGCAATATCTGCGCACGCGATACGGCTAGTCCATCCATCGCCGAGGCCAGATTTGCTCGGGCGGATTGCGCAGAAGCGATGGCCTGGTCAAGGCTTGCTTGGGTCATTGTACCTGCTGAAGTTAACTTTTTGGTCCGTTCAAGCGCTAAGCCCGCCTGCGTAAATGTCGCATTCGCAGCTGTGATCTGGCTTTGCGACTGCCGCTCCAATGCTTGGGAACTGGCGTGTTCAGCCTCGGCCTGGGCCAGTTGGGCGGTGAGCGTGCGGTTGTTCAACTCTGCCAAAACATCGCCCGCATTGACCCGGTCGCCTATATCGACGTTGAGCATATCAATCGTATAACCACTGACTTGAGGATAAATCAAAATTTCCTGCCGCGGCACCAAGGTCCCGGATATCGGCACCCGGTCGATGATCTCGGCCTCAACTGCACCTGCAACCGTTGTAGCAGGGAAACGTCCTTCAATCGCCTCTTCTGCTAGCAATTCTGCGGCTGCAATCAGAAGAAGACACAGACCACTAAGCGCGGCTAGAACTGCGTTGCGCAATCGGAAATCAGTCATTCTAAATTGCCTTTTTGGTCTTAGGAGTGTTTATGAAATCAGCTTTTGGGGCACCGAAAACAACGTTCTGAACGCGCTAGCTTTGGATTTTTGGACGCAATGGCCGAAGTCTAAATGAACAAAGGTATCGACTCAATTTCTTGACACTACAAACAAACCACCGGTCTGTAAATATTGACATCCTTCTGCAACGCGTGTGAACTGGTAGCAACTTCAAGAAATTGACCGTTCTCACGACTTACTTGAAAAGTCGATTGGCGGCATCATCCGCCCTGCATTCAAGGAAGGAATTTGGGCACGAAAGGACAATACCAATGGCGTTAAAGCTCTGGTTGATACTCCTCGGGTTGATAGCCCTTTCCTCCTGTGGCGTCCGGGAAATTGCTGAGATCAGCGCACCAGTCCCCAACGCGAAGATTGAGCCGATCTACTTCGCAACGCAACGCCAGCCTGATGAAACTGCCAATCTTTTTGGAAAACGAAGACCTCGTAAGATGAACTACGGGATCGTGGATGTTTCGATTCCACCCAATCATCAACTGGGCAAAATCGAATGGGCACGCGGAGCCGCAAATCCCGACCGACACTTTGCCGCCGTTCGGCTTGAGCCGTTCTCTGGGGTTGATACATTCCGACGGGCAGTGACGCAGGCGCCCAGTGCGCCATACAATGTTACAAACCTCTATGTTCACGGCTTCAATACAACGACGCATCAAGCGACATTTCGACTTGCGCAGATGAAGCATGATTTCAACGATCCGTCGCCAGCGGTTTTGTTCGCTTGGCCATCGGCCGCAAGTGCGCGCGCCTATGTCTACGACCGCGACAGCGTGCTGTTTGCACGTGATGATCTTGTGGATTTGATAAGAGATCTAACAACAGGAACAGATCGTGGAATTGCCCTAACCGGTCACTCTATGGGCGCTCAACTAGTCATGGAGGCGCTGCGTCAGATAGCGATTTCAGGAGACAGAAAAACGCTTTCGAAAGTGGCTGGAGTTATCCTTGTTTCCCCTGACATAGATCCCGATGTATTCCGCAGGCAGGCTGAGGCGATCGGAAATCTACCGGAAGAGTTCTACATCTTTGTCGCTAAACAGGACCGCGCATTGCGATTGTCATCCATATTGACCGGGCAAAACCGTATTGGCGTGATTCAGAGCACGCGAGACGTTACTGGGCTTGATGTCACAGTGGTAGATTTCAGCCAGTTCAAGGATGGCAAAAACCTCAACCATCAGGTTGGTCTGACCTCACCGACTGCAATTCAGGTTCTTAGCGGATTATTAGAACGCAATCCATCGCTTCAGAACGGCGTCACTGAGTTTCTGACACTTGCGCCGAACTAGAGTCAACAGCCTCGCTTTGGCACTAAGAAAGGCCAGACTGAGAGCTGGTTTGTTCCTCAGGATTGAGCGGATTCAGACACACTTTTGAAAGCGTCGAATAGTGTTCGGTACCCTGAACAGTGTGCAAGGTCGAAGGACCAGAAATACCTTTGCAAAGCGCCTCGGACATGGTGATCGGCGACCAAGTATCCTGGACACCATGCCAAAGCTCAACCGGGCAGGTCACACTGTTCAAATCTGCCGACCAATCTTCAACGTAGGAGCGAACAAAACCCATATATGCATCTGGATGCCGACGAAAACTATTTGCAAACCCCTGTTTGAGGATGTCTCGAAAGGCCGGATCATCGATCAATTTACGCTCCGCTTCGCCACATTTGGCAAAAAGCTGTTTGATCAAAAAATCTGGAGCAAAGTATGAAAGCGCCCCTTGGCCAGCCGTCAACAATTTGAGGGCTGGCGGGTGTTTCTTGGCAAGCTTGAACACCTGTTGCCCCGCCAAGTCTGGCAGAAAGTTCCCCAAGCTTAGGGGTGCAGCTGGAGAGATCAGAGTAAGTCGCCCTACACGATTTGGGCGCGCGGCGGCAATCTTGATAGCGACCATCGCACCTATTGAAAACCCTACAGCATTGACCGTGCCGTCGGCAAAATCTCTGGTGGCTGTGTCAAATCCCTTGAGCACACCAGCGGTGAGATCGGCGGAACACAGATGAAGTAGATTTGGAGCGATCAAGCAGACCCTGTCATCGATCTGGCCCAAAAGTTGGGCGTCATGCTCACTACCCGGCATCCCGTGGCAAAAATATGCAGCTTCGTGTTTTTGCATGTCCAACAATAATGTCTCGCGCATTCCCTATCGGGCACCTTCGCCTCCGCTCAACACCAGATACTTTCAAATAGCACAGAAAAATCGCGGAGTCACTTTAAAACCGACCGCTGGTCGCTATATGTATGACAGGCTATAAGTTGCAGTGAGACATAGGATGAAAATGACATGAATGAGACTATTTCCGCCCCGGCTATGGCTGTCCCGGCTCGCCCTTACGTGCGGACGTCCGGTTTCAAGGTTCACGAAACGGAGTTCCAGTCTTCAGCTGCCAGAAATGAACGCCTCCTGTGCGCACGCCCTGCTGCGGGGAGTTGTCATTATGCGTGACAGATCCCTTTCAGAAACAGAAACCTACGTGCAAGCCACTTCCATGCTATCGGTGGCAATGACCGATTTTCCGAAAATCGGACAGGTTGTGGACCAAATCCGTTGGATAGCCGTCCCTGTGCCGCGCCCAAAACCAAATGAGATCGCAATCAAACTAGCAGCCTCTGCGATGCACAAGGACGAGATTTACGCGGCACAGGGCACCAGTCTGGGCCGGTTCTTTGGGCCAAAGACTGTGTCAGAAGCGCATCCCTATGTTATGGGCTCCTCAGTCGTGGGCACCGTTGTCGCGATCGGAGACGCCGTCACAAAGTTTGCGCCGGGCGACAGCGTCATTGTGATACCGAACCACTTGGGAGAAATTGGATCCTGGGCCACGTATCGCTGCGTGGCAGAATCGATGGTCATGCTCAAACCTACATCTCTTTCCCATGTTCAAGCGGCTGCGCTGACAATGGCATCCTGCGTCGCTTGGGCCGCGATCAATCATGGTAATGTCCGGTGTGGCGACCGCTGCCTTGTGGTTGGTGCATCTGGCGCAGTTGGCATAATGATGGTGCAAATACTTCATTCAATGGGCGCGGTTGTAACCGGCGTTTGCAGTGGTGCGAACGATAAATTCGTTCAAGAGCGTGGCGCAAAAAGGGTCATTGATTATACGAAGGAAGATTTCGGCAATACTGGTCAAAACAGCTTTGACCGCGTCTTTGATGCCCTCGGCGGATACGAAACCGAACAAAGTGCCGTGCGCGTACTGACCCGGCGTGGGCGCTTTGTGACCGTTGTCGGGCCACAACGTTATATCGGCGAAACAAAGCTGTCATGGTATGCCTTTTCAAAAGTATTGGCACACATCTTGTGGCGTGTAGTCGCATCCCGCCTGCGTGGCCCGCGTTATATCTTTGGCGCAACCTTGCCAAAGAACGTGGTCGCATCGGCAATGGCGCATATAGTGCAGTATGATATCAGCATGCCGATTGAAGCAGAGGTCCCATTTCAGCTCGACGCGGTCAAAGACGCTGTCACCTTGCTGATCAGCCACCGAACTAGGGGCAGAATTGTCATCAACTTTGATCTTCCTTGCTGACCATGGCAGGGTCGGCGAATCCAAAAGCTCTCTTTGCACACTTGGTTCCACAAAAGTGTAAAAAGTGTCAGGAGATTTATGCTTAAACAGCCAAGTTCTTGCCCTCGATTCCAATCGCAAGTACACCGACCAAAGGTCTGTATAATGATCAGTCAATGTGCCCAAGGATCCAAAGAATGAGCCGCCCGAAGCGCACCAACATGAAACCAGAAGACCGCCGCAACCAATTGTTGGACTGTGCTCAGGGACTTTTTTTTACCAAAGGTTTCGATGACACTACGATGGCTGACATTTTAGCAGCCGCCGGTGTCTCAAAGGGCGGGTTTTATCATCATTTCAGTTCGAAGGATGAACTCCTGTTTGGCGTTTTGGATCGTATTGCGAATGCCGTGTTCGGAAAAATGGACGCCATCGCCCATGACCAAACCGCATCTGCAGTCGACCTACTTCATCGGTTTGTTCATCTGCGCTCCGACTATCTAAAGGAACACGACTACGAAGGGCAGGTCGAATTCTTCAGCGTTATGAACGATGAAAAGAATGTGTCACTCCTCGCGGCATTCAAACGGACCGTCAACAAAAAGTCAGTACCACACCTCACAAGCATCATTGAAAAAGGCTGCTCCGAAGGTGTGTTTTCAACCACCAACGCGCATGCCGCAGCACATATGATTACTCATATCTCTGACTTCTTTGATCCCGCGCTTAAAGTTGCAATCGATGCCCGTAGAACAGCCCAAGCGGATGATGCCGCAGAAAAGCTCCGCGCCGCCATGGACATGCAATACCTGACAATTGATCGCATTCTTGGACTTCCCGATGGAACCACAGATTTTGGCTGGCCGGGTGTCGTCGAGTTAACAATGGCAATTGAGCCAACGGGCGGATTGGTATCTGAGGACACGAGTGCCGAAGCGAAGTCCATTTAGAACTCCGGAACATTGGCTAAAGCAGCAAGGCGACGTACCAAAACGTCCGAAGTCCAGTTCTCACGTGAAAATTGGCCCCTACCGATCTTCCGCTCGCCCTTGCTGTGCGAACTTGCCCCGATACTCAGTCCCTATGTCAATAGTAGCGGTAACCAACAATGCAGCCATTGATCCATTCCGACTTCAATGGGAGTAGTGGACCCCACTAGACCTGTCCTCAGCAACACCACGAAAGACCGCTAACAAATCTCTGCGCAATGCTTTGTTGTCGATCAACGGCTGAAACTTACCTGAATTATCTGAACACGAAGGTTTGGTTGCGATACCGGAATGGTTTCGTGTGATGCGCCCAATCAGGCTAGGCCGTCCAAGGATAAATGTTGCGTATGTATCTGCGCACTTGGTCTCTGATTTTGGACGATAAAATGGATGCGCAAGCGCCTCTGCGTTGTCCCAGATGCTGATCAGGGCGTCGGTGTCCTCGGTTTTGTATTTACGGATCATGGTCTTACTTTCTGTTTTTCTGCTGAATGGAACTGATCATTTTATGAAGCGATTTGTCGGCGCTTTTACGTTCAGCCAATGAGGAGGAGTTGAACTGCTCTTCCGCAGCCAACTTGTGCCACCGTTTTAATCTGGCTTGGTCAATGTCCCCGTGCTCCATTGCATTTTGAACGGCACAGCCGGGTTCAGTGTCGTGCTTGCAATCGTTGAAGCGACACTGGTTTGCCAAGGCGACCATGTCTGCAAACACGTCCGCAATCCCTGCCTCTACATCTGTGAGCTGAAGTTCACGCATGCCGGGGGTGTCCAGCACTGCGCAGCCGTCCGATGTAAAGTGCAATTGACGCCGGGTTGTCGTGTGACGGCCCTTACTATCGTCTTCGCGAATGGCCGCCGTGCCAGCTACGCCATCCCGGAAAAGGGCATTGACCAACGTAGACTTCCCCACGCCAGAGGATCCTAGAAACGCGACTGTTTGCCCTGGCTTGCACCAATGACCGAGCTTGGCAATTGGTTCTTCGCTCAAGGCGTTCAGCACCTCTACCAGAACACGGTCCGAGATTGCCTTCGCTGCGTCCACGTAAGGGGCTGGATCATCACAAAGATCAGCCTTTGTGAGCAAGATCACCGGCATGACCTCTGCTTCGAACGCCAAGGCAACATAGCGTTCAAGTCGCGCGATATTGAAATCCTTGTTGCAAGAAGACACGATAAATACTGTATCCACGTTGGCTGCGATCAGTTGCCGTTTGCGGTCTGATCCAGGTGCGCGTCGTTCAAACACGCTTGTGCGGTTCAAGACCTTGCTATGCGAAGGGTGTTGTTGATCGTATAACAGCCAATCACCAACCGTCGCGTCAGGCCCCGGCGGGATGTTGGTATCAAGACCTTCACCTAAGACGTGCAATCCTGTTCTGTGGACCTCAACCACACGAACAGGCGGCTTTTCGACAGGATCGTCAAGGTCAGTTTGTTGGCTAAAGAAGGGCGTCCAGCCAAGTTTTTCCAGTGCCGAACGCGCGCGCTTAGGGAGCTTGCCGGAACCCGAAGGTGGCAAAAAATGGGAATAGTCCCGTGTCATATTTGTAAACTTTCATGTTCGGGGCACGGGTCAAGCCCGCGCCGTAATGTGTGGATTTTCTAGAATGCAAAGATGAAATCGCCTACGGCAGCAAAGCGCGGCGTTAGCTTGATCAAAATCTGCACCGGGAGGACGCTTTGCCTCCCCACATTATCGGGTCATAAAATCTCCATGAACACACATACTAAGTAGTCCAACTTGGTGGTTTTGGCAATCGACGCGCGGACGCGACTAGAAAAAGTTTGTCGTAGGCCACGTCCAGTTTGTTCCACAGATCAGCGGTTTCCGTCAGGATAAATTGCGATTTCGTACTTTACTTTGGTACGATATCGTATTAGATAGTTCGATATCGCATTAAAAGGAGTCGTATGATGACACTTTCTAGACGTAAAATGATTGGCTTGATCGGCGGCGGTGTTGTGCTGGCCGCGACTGCATCCGCTGGGGGTTTCTTGGCAACGCGTCGCCCGACACGCGCACTAGCCCCCTGGGCCGCAGCCGGCAGTCATACCAAACCACGAATGAACGCGCTTTCCTACGCGATCCTTGCGCCAAACCCACATAACCGGCAGCCATGGGTCGCGGAATTGCTGGGCGATGATCTGCTGATCATCCACCGTGACAAGACGCGCGACCTGCCTGAAACTGATCCGTTCGACCGCCAATTGACCATCGGCATGGGCTGCTTTCTTGAGCTTTTGCGCATGGCGGCTGCCCACGATGGCTACGCGCTAGACACCAACCTATTTCCGCAAGGTGATGATGGGCCAGTTGCCGAGATCCGGTTCACCAAAGGCGGCACAATCGATCCGTTATTTGCCCATGTTTTTGATCGCCACACGAACCGAAATGGCTTTGAGGATCGCATGGTTGAGGCTGATGCACAAACGGTCTTGGCTGACTTTGCTACGATCAGAAGTACACAAGCCGATGTTTCGGCCCTGCGAACCCTGACGTGGGAGGCAATGGAGATCGAGATGACAACCACCCATGTCATGAAAGAAAGCGTTGATCTGATGCGACTTGGCAAAGCCGAGATTGAGGCCAACCCCGATGGAATCGCTCTGGGCGGGCCTTTTCTGGAAAGCCTGAAACTCGTGGGCATGTTGCGCCGCGAAGATCAACTTGATCCGACCAGCACTGGTTTCAAACAAGCGCACAACATGATCCAGAAGGCGATGAACGCCACCAATGCTTATGCGGTGATCACCAGCACCGGCAACACACGGGTTGATCAGATCAATGCGGGAAGAGATTGGATACGGTTTCATCTCGCCGCAACAGGGCTGGGGTTATCGGTGCAGCCAGTCAGTCAGGCTCTGCAAGAATATTCAGAAATGTCAGCACACTATGCACAAGTTCACGAAATGCTGGCGGCACCCGGAGAAACAGTTCAAATGCTTGGGCGCTTGGGTTACGGTCCGGCAATTGACGCCAGCCCACGCTGGCCGCTGGAGACGCGTATCGCACATGGCTGATGACACCCCTGATCCCTATTTCGCACTGATGTATGAAGTGGGGATCATCAATCAAATCAGCACGGCGTTCCTCGAAGCGCGCCTGCCAAACGGCCTTTTAGTGTCCCATTTTGGCGTGATCAGCCATTTGATCCGGGTTCGAGACGGTGCCACCCCGTTAGAACTCGCGCGCGCCTTTCAGGTGGCAAAGACGACCATGACACATACGCTCGCTGGACTGGAGAAGCATGGATTTGTCGAGATGCGGCCCAATCCGGACGACAAGCGATCAAAGCAGGTGTGGCTCGCGCCCCCCGGGCGGCAGTTTCGCGACGATGCCCTGACGAAAATGGCACCATTGTTCAAAGAACTTGGAGGGCGGTTTTCGTCCAAGCGGGTTGCCGCAATGCTGCCTGACTTGGCCGAGTTTCGCGCCGTGATCGACAACTTGCGCGACGAGGTTTCGTAGCAACCTCTTAGCATCCGGGCAAAAAGCATGCCCGTCTATTGCGCGTCCAATTTCATGGGCTCTAGAAATGCGTTTCGGCTTGGCACATTCAGTCGTATGGCCTTTGGAGCGCCTCGCCGAGAAAGTCCATAACTGCGCGGATGCGTTTGTTGTGTCGGACTTCGGAATGGCAAGCGATCCAAAGATCGAGGCTTGGCAATTGGATGTCCGGTAGCACCTGATCAACTTCGGGCCAATGGGCCGCCAGCCCTTGATGGGTGACGCCAATCCCAACTCCAGATCTGATCGCTTCGATATGGGTCAGGATATTGTCGCAACGAAACGCAAAATCGCTAGGCGTGAAGGTCTCGCCAAGCATTTTGCCCACGTCGATCAGCGACGTCTCCCGGTCCATCCCAATGAAACGGTGCGCCCTCAAATCGCCAAGCGATTGGGGTTCACCATTTGCACTCAGGTAGTCGCGACGGCCAAAGAAGCCCAACGGGAGGTCGGCGATCTTGCGGGCTACCAGATCATTCTGTGTTGGCCTGAACATTCTTATTGCCACATCCGCATCACGTTGAAGCAGATTTGCAGCCGAGTTGCTGACGATCAGTTCGACCTCAATTCCCGGATTGTCCTGCAAGAATTTTGGTAGGATGCGCGGTAGGATCATCACGCCAAAGATCTCATTGGCCGAAATACGGACAACGCCGGTCACTTCGTCATCCAGACCGGCCGCATGCCGCTCAAAGCCAGTGGCAGCTGTTTCCATCGTCGTAGCTTCAGCTACTAGGTCGGCACCCCTCTTGGTAAGCGTCATGCCTTCGCGGCTTCTGACGAACAGCGGCATGTTCAATGCGTCTTCGAGCAGATTAATGTGCCGCCCGACGGTAGGTTGGGTGATTTGCAACGCGCGAGCTGCAGCGGACAGGCTGCCTGTTTCCGCAACGGCCTGAAACGTCCTGATGTAGTCCCATGAATAACGCATGATACATCGATACATTTTTCTATATTAAGTATCAAGATTTTGGCAATTTATGTACATTTTCGAATGCCGTAGTGATTGAGCACCGCCCCATTGTGGGCCGAACACTTCATGAAAGGACAAGCTGATGTTCATCGGTCACTTTGCACTCGGCACCATGGTCAAACCATTGGCACCAACACTCCCAATTTGGGCTTTGGTTGCAGCCCCGCAGTTCATGGACCTGCTGTTTTTGCCCTTGGTCGCTGTGGGCATTGAAGGCTATAATTCTGGGCCCTTTGGACATAGTGAGATTGACGCGCTTTACACACATTCGCTTGTGGGAGCCGTGCTCATTGCAGCGTTGGCCTACTGGATTGGTGTCACTGTTTGGAAGACCAAGACCGCAGGGATCATCTTGGGAAGCCTCAGCTTCTCCCATTGGATCATCGACCTTTTTGTACATCACAGCGACATGCCATGGTTGCCCGGCAATCTAGGTAACTTCCCGCTCTTGGGTTTTGGGCTGTGGGATTTCGAGTATGCTGTGTTCGGCACCGAGGTGCTAATGGCGATCGTTGGGACTGTTCTCTACTTCCGATGGGCGAAGATGGAGAAACCGTCGCGGCTCTGGTTTGCAGGGCCAGTCATTTTAGCAACAATGTTCGTGGCATTGGCAGCCGGAGACATCGCGACCCTTCCGACGCTCTAGGTGTTTTGACCATGGTCTCATTAGCACTGCATGAGCTCCAATATGCCGACAGACCCGCAAGCGGCCGGCCTGGCCCCATCAAATTCAATCATCGTTGGCCGCATGAGCGTGGCTATAAAACTCTGGAGACTGAACAAATGCTAAGTACCACCGCGCAAGTCACGGAAATGATCGACGTATTGCAAACACCGGACACTGTATTCGACTATGTCTCGGACCACGAAAATGACCCCAACTGGCGCAAGGGCGTTGCCAGCATGACGCACATCCCAAGCGGACCTGCGCACAAAGGCATGAAGACGCGCGAAGAAATCGTGCTGTGGGACCGAAAACGCGCCATAATGGCGGCAATCACAGGCTACGAAGCTGGACGCTCGATAGCTTTCAAGACAAAGGCTGGCGGACTACAAGCGCACGGAGAGAGAGAAGTATTCGCCACACCTAGAGGTGCGTCGATTTCATACACGGTCGGCGCGAAGCTGTCTGGTTTCCCCGCGTTCTTAGTGCCGTTGATCAAGCTTGGATTTCGTTTGCGACTTCGCTCGAATTTAGATCGGCTGAAGCAGCTTCTCGAGGCGGATGAACAAGTCAGAACATCAAATGAAAGTGGCTATAGCTATAGCAAGAGACACGTTCCGAGAGCATGCTGAAGGACGGCAAGCGGTTGTTCGGAATTCACTCTCGAGCGACGGGTTTGACCGGTATGCACTTTGTTGCTTCCCGCGGCACCGGGAAATCGTGCTTTGTTCCCCTGCTCCGCCACGTCTAAGAATGCGCTCTGCCCACCAGCCAAGTTGGAGTTGTATCTCCCAAAAGCCCACTTAGTTACTAAAACACGAACTATCCAAACATCCCAGAAGTTGGGAGCAATTGGTCAGTTCAGATTGAATGAGGGCCAACTTAACATATGCGCCACTATCGGCCTTTAGAAATCCCAAGAAACTGAACACACAGAAATTGCGCCTCGGCTTGAGTTCACACGCTGACCGCGCGTGTTCGGTCTATGCTGCGGATCAAGGCGTTACACGATCAAGTGCAAGCGCAGAGGGTGGAACTGTCCGAATGGAACGCTGATTTGGAAAGCAAGGTCGCTGAGCAAGTTCAGGTGATCGAGCGCACTAACCGGCTCAGGCGGTTTTTACCCAAACCAGTCGCCGAGCAAGTACTGGCTGCTGCAGATTCTGACAATCAGTTAGGCTCTGACCTTTGCCAAATATAACGGCCCGATCATGACACGCGAAGCGGATGCAAGGTAAGCGTAGCTTCAGCCCTTGAAGTTCCACGGTAGCAACTGTTCGATATCTCTTTGTTTATGGCCGTTGACGATGGCTGTGAGGACGCCGTTCAGATATGTGTGCGGATCGACCTGGTTCAGTTTGCAGGTATCGATGAGCGAGGCGAGCAACCGCGGCACCATTTGGGCCGCCACCCAGCTCTGCGATCACCTTAATCGTACCGTCGGGCAAAACCCAATGCACTGTGGGGCCGCCTGGTGTAGTAATGGTTCCCCCATTTTTCGATGGTAATTTGGGTTCCGCGCAACGATTAGAAGATTTCTCCGTTTAGCAATTCATCGCGTATTCTTCCGTTGAAGCTTTCACAGTATCCGTTTTCCCAAGGGACCCAGGCTCGATATATGCAGTCTTTGCTCCGACCGCCTTGATCCAATCCCTGACAGCCTCAAAAATACATTCTGGGCCGTAACACTGATTGAGAGGCTATGGCCACCTGCACAGCCCTCAAATAGCGCAGCAGGTGGTCATAGGGGTTCGGCCGTTGGATCATTCAGACGGCATAGTCACGTTGATCCGATGCCAGTAACGCCACATTTGCGTTCGAGGCTCTCTCTTTTACGCCGTTCTTCTTCTCGCAATTGAAACCCCAGACCAGCCCGTTGGGGATCTACGGCCCGCCTGCCCCGTTGTTTCTTTACAAACAAACTGATCGCATCGACCTGGTCATCGCAGCGCCCGTTCGGAAAAGCAAGCAGCTCCCGTCTAA
>Ga0316204_10006046_pt1 | contig 19110 bp, 13 predicted proteins | sample 6monrhotite_MG_2_FD_205661 | JGI IMG/M metagenome (GOLD analysis project Ga0316204, IMG submission 205661) | Microbial mat bacterial communities from mineral coupon in-situ incubated in ocean water Damariscotta River, Maine, United States -... | ecosystem: Environmental > Aquatic > Marine >...
CTCTATCGCCCGACATCACCAGTGTAGGCTGCTTCAAGAAAGGCAGAAAATGGACGCTTGTCCAGCCGGCCATTGCCATAAGCTGATAGGCATAGCCTCTGCCGGTTGGCGGGCTAACGCGGTTTTTGTGGTCTTCGGCACTTTTGTCAGCTGTGTCGCCATATAGTGTTTCAAAATTCTTCATCATGTAACCCGGGTCAGTGTAGCGCTTTGGCTGTGCCATGCGGCTAAGGGCACTGAAATTGCCGGGCACCATAAACATACCCGCACTTGTAGACAGTAGCACAAGCGATTTGGCACAGTCGGGATAGTTGCGTGTGAATTGCTGCGCTAGTCCGCCGCCCCAGGAAACGCCCATTACGTCAACTTCGTCGACACCGAGTGTTTCCAAAATGCGTTTTGCCCATTTTGCTGCAACAGATGGCCTGTACGGCATGGTTGGGTTTGGGGACCCTCCAATGCCGGGCATATCGAAAGTGATTACACTGCAGCGGCCTTGCATCAAATGGCCGAGAGGAGCCATTGTTTCAAGATTGGCACCAATACCATTGAAAAACAGGACAGGTCGAGCTGTTCCCGTGCCGCGCCACGTCGCTGTGCGCAGTGTTTGCCGACCAACTTTTATCATCCTGATTTCAGGCTGCATAATTCCCACTTAAATATCCCTCATTCGTTTACTCAAAACACCTCAATCGTGACCTAGGCCGAAATATAGCTTCCCCAAGCTTTATTCGGATTATCCAAACACATATTCTCCCGGTGCCGCTGCGAGCGACTTATATTTCCTGTTTCCCGCCGCCTTGGGAGCAGGCTTTTTATCGCCAGAGCGCTCTTGAAGCCAAGCAGCCCATGGTGTCCACCACGATCCGTCCAATAGTTCGGCTTTCGCCATCCATTCGTCGGCAGTGCCATCATGGGCTTCTTTGTGGTGAAAATATTTGGCTTTTGGATTTGTCGGAGGATTCAGGAGCGACTGAATATGACCGCTGTTGGCTACGTAAAATTCTGTGTTGCCACCGAGTAATTTTGTGGTGCGATAACAGGCGCGCCAGGGTGTAATATGATCTGTGATGCCAGCGACAACAAAACTGTCGTGGGTCACCTTGCCCAAATCAAGCTTGTTTCCCATAAAGTCAACCGTGCCCGGGTTGGCAAAGGGAGCAGACACATAGCTATCGAGATAATCAGAATGCAATGCTGCAGGCAGGTTGGTGGTGTCGTTATTCCAGAATAATATGTCAAATGCGGGGGGATTGTTGCCCATCAGATAATTATTGACCACATAGTTCCATATGAGGTCATTCGGCCGCATCCAGGCGAAGGTACGTGCCAGATCATCGCCAGATAATATGCCTTTTTCCGCAGACCGTTTGCGGGATAATTCAAGTGTATTTTCAGATACCAGCGCGCCTACTTCGCTGTCTTCCTGCTTAGGGTCCAGCACGCACACCTGGAAAGTGGAACTGTTGATGCGTTCATCACCTTCCGCCGCTAAATGGCTTAAGAGTGTTGCTACACTGATGCCGCCTGAGCATGCGCCGGATACGTTCAGCTTTTTGGCTTTCGTTATCTTTAGGACCGCGTCGATGCCTTCTAGGGCTGCTTCAATATAGGTTTGAAGACCCCAATCGGCATGCTCAATACCTGGATTACGCCAGCTGATCGTGAACATTTGAATGCCTTGAGAAAGCATAAACCGGAAAAGGCTTTTGTCTGCTGTAAGGTCAGATGCATAGAATTTGTTGATCTGAGGTGGGATCACAAGCAGTGGTATTTCATGAACTTCGTCGGTGGTTGCTTTATACTGTATTATTTCCAGCACATCATTTCTGAATACGACATCGCCGGGTGTTGTAGCTAGATTTTCGCCTACTTTGAATGGCCGAGCATCTACTTGTGACGGTATGCCTATGCCGTTCACCATGTCATCATAGGCGTTTTTCAGCCCCTGAATCACCGATTTTCCGCCTGTCTCATAAAAGCGCTTCATCGCTGCAGGGTTGCCGAGCAACGTATTCGATGGGGCCATAGCGTCTGTAATTACATCAAGAATAAAATGGGCGCGGGCGCGGTCGAGCTCTTCAATGTTGGCTTCGCTAAGCCAGTTATTGAGGTTTTGCTTCATCGCCATCCAGCCTTGCATGGCCCGGCGGTATATGGGGTTCATAGCCCAAGAAAGGTCCTGAAAGCGGCGGTCTTTGGCGTGGGGCGTATATTCTGATGTGCCGACAATGATGTCTTTGATATCTTTGCCGTAATTCATAAGGTGATGTGCAAATGCTCTGGGATCAAGGGCCGCTTGTCTAATCACGGTACCCAGCGAACGAACAAGTTCAGACCGGTGCACGCCAACAATAGGGCTGAAAGCCGTTGTGGTTTCTGCCGCCATTTCGCCTATTTTGCTCTTTTGCCGTGCCACTGAATATCCCCTTTATTACGTAGCTGTTTTATAGGCTGCGTCTTGAAAGCTGCTTATAAATGTCCCTTGCTCGCGTATAGACTATGCCGAAAATCAGGAAACACCAAAACTGGCAGGCCGGGCAATAGTTTATGCGGGCCTGTCAGTTAAATTTTTTGTGTCGAAACTTGCGCCTATTTAGGCGGCAGCTTTGTCAGTGGTCTTTTTTGCAACAGGTGCCTTAGGGGCAGTAGCTTTAGCTGCTGACTTAGGCGCTGCTTTTTTTGCTGCAGGCTTGCGCACGCTGTTTACTTTGCGGCTAAGGCCGGAAACAGTTTTAGAAAGTTTTGCTATTTCGCCAGACAATTCTTCAAAACGCTCGTTAGCTTCGTTTGTGCTGCGCGCAACTAGCTTGCCGCGTGCAACAGTTACTTTTTCGCGAACTTCGTTAATGCGAGGCTCTACAAAATCCTTAGCGTTTTTAACGCTGTCCTGAGCCTGCTCTTCGAGAGCTTCGCCTTTTTCGATCAGCTCTTTAACAAGCTCTTCGCGGTTATTTTTGAGCTTCTGAACACCGTCTTGTGCCAATTCGAATGCTGTCTTGTGAGCGCCAAGCCATGCAAGCCAGCCCTGACGGTAAGCACGTACAACAGGTGATTTTTTGATATCTTCTAGAACAGCCATAATATTTCCTTCTCTAAATTAGTAAAACGGTTTGGGGCCGAGGGGAGGGGGAGATTAGCCCCAAACCGTTTATGTAAGTGCGGTACAACCCGCACTCGTTAACCTTGAGACAAGATTAGTGGGAAATATTAGAAAGCGCATACTAACAGGTAAAATCTAACGCTGTTTGATATGAATCTGTTTTATATCAATGTGTTAAGTTAAAATTCTGCGCGTAGAGAAACCTTTATATTTCGTCCAGGTAAGGGGACAAGGTCTTTCAAAAAGCTGGTATGTTGCCGTGCATCGCTATTGCCTAGGTTGGTGCCTCGTACCTGAAGAGACAGATTTTCGTCTTTAAAGGGACGCAGCGTTAGATAGACATTCCAAAGGAGATAGTTTTCGGTCGGCAACTCAAATGCAGCAATGTTATTTTGGGCAGCAGCATATTCCAATTCAGTACGCACATCGAGCAACCCTGTGTTTGCTTCCAGAGCGATGAGCCCAGAAAGAGGCGGCGTGCGGGGTAGGTCTTTGTCTTCTTCAGTATTTCTCAGAGCAGCCCGTACATAGTCTAACTGGCCCTCAATGTGCCAATCAATGTCGCCAAAACTGACTGAATTCAATGTACCCAGGTGCGCTTTGATTTGACTTTCAAAACCGTAATATTCGGCGGCGGCCGCACGAAAGTTAAACAGCGGCAAATCGTCTTCCTGTTCACCAGTAGCCTGCTCGTAGATGAAATCATCGTAGGATGTGTAAAAGCCGTTGACGACAAAACTGAAGGGTCCGCTAGCGTATGAGTAAGTTGCTTCGATGCCGAGTGCAGTTTCGAGGCCTAAGCTATTGTCGCCACGCTCAAACGCATTGGTGGCTAGGTGAGGCCCATTTGAAAAAAGTTCTTCCGTAGCTGGCGCTCTTTCTGTTCGGTAGGCGGAAAATCCAAGGAAAGCTTCTTCGCTCAGGTCAAAGCCGGTACCGGCAGAAAAGCTGAAGCCATTGAACGTGCGTGTAATGCCAAGTTCGTCTGCTTTATGTTCGGTGTATTCATAGCGCCCGCCGAATTCAAATTGCCAAGGGCCTAATGAGAATTCTTTCACGCTATAGACGCCAAATTGCGTGCTTTCAGTCGCGGGTACAAAAGCTTCGTCGCCGATGGCGGTAAAATCGCGGTACTGAGCGTGAAAGCCAGTTGCACCGCTCCAGTTGGTGCCACCCTTTTCGATAAGGTCGAGCCGGCTTTCCCAGCCTTCATTGGCGAACACGGTGCCCACTTCGTCGCCTTCCAATTCAGAGTGTAAATAATCGCCGTACCCGAAACGAAACTTCGCTTTTTCAAACAGGCCGTAATCACCCTTTAGTTCAGCGTGTATGTCATAGCGTGTCTGGTCCAGTTCAATCGTGACAGGGTCATCTTCATGTGCTGATCCGCCTGGCAGGCCATACTGGCTGTCGAGCTGCTTTATATTCAGCCCCAAAAAGCCACTGTCAAACGCAGCACTAAGACCGGCTGAGCCCGCTGTTGTTCGCGTGGCTGAGTTCTCTGCAACGCCTGAAACACCTGAATTGTCCCCCTCGATGTCCCGTAGTATTTTCGATTTTGAGAAGGCAGGGATTTTGTAATCGGCGGTTTCCCGCCAGCTGATATCCCCGTGGAATAAAATGTCAGTCTCGCCTAAAGTGGCAATCCGCGCATTGAGGGCTGCAGAGGCTTCATCGCCGTCATCAACGCTGCTGTGGCCATAATGTATGGCGCCTTCAAGGCCGTCTTCTGGGGCAGTTGTTGGGATACGACCGTCAAAAACATTAATAACGCCCCCCGCTGCGGCGCTGCCGTACATAAGCATGGCAGTCCCGCGTAAAATTTCAATGCGTTCAGCAAGCGCTGGCTCAACAGCAACGGCATGGTCTGGACTGGTCGACGACGCGTCAAGGGACCCAAGGCCGAAATCCAGCACACGAATGCGGGCACCGCCCAGGCCACGAATGATTGGGCGGCTGGCGCCTGGGCCGAAGAATGTGGAGCTGATGCCTGGTTGACTGCGCAGGGTTTCGCCGATCGAACCGCTTATCTGGCGAGACAACTCATCTTTGTTTAGAACGGTTGCGCCCAAAATGGTTTCGCCAATTTTCCGGCCTTCAAATGCCCCAGATACTACTATTTCTTCCAGGTCGTTTTGGAGCGGCGGCGCGCCGTTTGCCGCTACAGCCGACGACAAAAGGGTTATGGTGAGGACAGGTGCTGGCCCGAATTTTAGGGTGTTTTTGAATGTTGATAATGACATTTATTTAAATCCCGCAAACGGAGGACCACATGTGGTCGGTCCGTCAGTCTTTGCTTAACTAACTAACAATTATTTGTGAATATCGCCAGCTACCCGGTGCAGGGAAGAGGCGTTGTTAGCTGTAGCTGGGCGGGGCTCTAATGGAACGTATGGAAATAAGCACGCGCGCGTGTGCAGAACTAGGGCCTGCCACTTTAGCGTGGAAACCGGAAATTTCTTTTATCTCCGGGCCCGCGCCGGCCAGATCCATGGCGTCATACTGCTTGCTTGCCGTCGCTATGATGCAAGGCACGCCGTCATGCAAATGGTCATTGTCCGCGTGTGCGGCACTGTGGGCTGTTGCCAGTATTTGCGCACATAAAAACACAGCGGCAAGCAAAGGCGCGATGCGAAACGCTGCACGCCAATGATGCTGTAATTTTTTGTGTCGATCGCTTAGTTGCACTGCCAACCTGACTTTGCCTGTCTAATTCCACTAGTAATGCCCATTGCTAAGCATTTATCTTTTGTCGTATCAAGCGTTATTCGATGAGATGTTATAGCACTATGGTGCGCCGTTTGTCGCTTGTAGGGCTCGTATGGTCCCATGCTACTGGTATTAAACTAGTTTTTCCCCAATATAACAGCTCTGTGACAATTAGGGGAGGCGGTAAATGAGAAATGTTTTGTTAAGTGTCGTGTTGGTGTTGGCTATGTGCAGCGACGCATGGGCGGATGGCAGCAGGCAAAGCGCGACACCGGTTATCCCTGAGGGGTGGCAGGGTATTTATGACAGCATGGGTTTTGCTCCGGCACTTATCGTGGGTGATACGATTTATGTGTCTGGTATGATTGCGCGGCTGCGCGGCGAGGGTACTTATGAAGAACGATATGCGAACGGTTTACGGCATTTGTTTAACAGTTTGGAGACCATGTTAGCACCTGCTGGCGCCTCGCTTGATGATATCGTGGAGTTAACCAGTTTCCACACCGACCTACAGCGCCAGCTGAAAACCATTTTGGCGGTGCGAAAAGAGATGATGAAAAACCTACCACATCCCGCATGGACAGCAGTTGGCACGACCGCGCTTGCAAGTCCGGATGGTCAGACAGAGATTAAATTCACCGTGAAACTAAAAAAATAGGTTGGGTTGGCAGATTTTGATGTGCCGTGTTTGCAAGGTTGCCAATCAAGCCCTATCTGTTTTTAATGTGGTTATGCAATATAGCAGACGGGGAGCAGTTGAATGGCCAAAGTGCCGTGCATTTTATCTATTGACCAAGGCACGACTAGTAGTCGGGCCATTGCTTTTAGCAAGGGCGCGGACATTATTGCTGTGGCACAGCAGGAGTTTCCCCAACTTTATCCGGCAGACGGATGGGTGGAGCACGACCCGCAAGATATTTGGTCAACTACATTAGAAGCCGCCAAAACAGCATTTGCAGAGGCTGAAGCCAAGGGTTTCGAAGTTGTCGCCATAGGTATTACCAACCAACGCGAAACAACATTGGTGTGGGACCGGGAGACGGATGAAACCGTCTATAATGCGATTGTTTGGCAGGACCGGCGCACGGCTGATACATGCCGATCCTTGGCAAAGGCAGGCCACGAACCAGAAGTGCAGCAGAAAACGGGTTTGCTGCTGGACCCCTATTTCTCCGCCAGCAAAATTGGATGGATATTGGACAACACGCCGGGAGCACGGAGCGCCGCCGAAGCGGGGCGATTAGCATTTGGCACCGTCGATAGTTTTCTGATTTGGCGCCTGACAGGCGGTAACAGCCACGCAACAGATGCTACCAATGCCAGCCGGACCAGCCTTTTCAATATTGAAACCCAATCCTGGGATGAGGGCCTGTTGAAGCTGTTTAATATACCGCAAAGTATGTTGCCCAAAGTGAAAGATTGCGCCGATAATTTTGGCCTAACCGAACCGAAGATATTTGGAAGAGCTATCCCAATTTTGGGTGTGGCAGGTGATCAGCAGGCGGCTGCAATCGGCCAGTGCTGTTTCGCGCCCGGTAGCATTAAAAGCACCTACGGCACGGGTTGTTTTGTATTGATGAATACCGGCGACCAGATGCGTCTTTCGAAAAACCGGCTTTTAACAACGGTTGCTTACCGGCTGGCTGGTGAAGTCTGCTATGCTCTGGAAGGGTCGATTTTTGTTGCGGGCGCCGCGGTGCAGTGGCTGCGCGACGGCATCAATATTATTGATGACGCATTGGCCACCGAAGAGTTTGCAGCAGGGCTGGAAAATAACGGCGGTGTATATATGGTGCCTGCCTTCACCGGCCTTGGTGCACCGCATTGGGACCCGGACGTGCGCGCCTCGGTATTTGGCATGACACGGGCTACGGGGCGAGCCGAACTGGTGCGTGCGACGCTGGAATCTGTATGTTACCAAACCAATGATCTGTTTCGGGCAATGGCCGACGACGGCGTGCTCCCCACCGGTTTGCGTGTTGATGGCGGCATGGTGACAAATGATTGGTTGGTGCAATATTTGGCCGATATATTGGAGCTGACGGTAGACCGGCCACAAGTGATGGAAACTACGGCGCTTGGCGCAGCATATTTGGCGGGGTTGCAGGCTGGCTTATATGGATCACTCGAAGATGTAGCCTCGAATTGGCAGCGGGAGGCGCGATTCAAGCCCGAAATGGAGGCCAGCACCCGTGATCCTTTGATTGACAAATGGTCCAAAGCGGTGGAATGCGCCCGTGCCTTCGCTAAATAGGGATTTAAACCATAAGCCTGCTGGCTGCAGCTTTAACTATAGGTGATACTATCGCCTGACCGAGTTTTGAGGAGAAAATCCATGTGGGGTAAAGTTTCCGGGCTACTAGGCCTGAAGGCTGAAGTGGCCGTCGATAAAACGTCCGAGCTGCATTTGGCTACGGCAGCGCTTTTGGTGCATGTTAGCGTGATTGACGAGGACTTTAGTGAAGACGAGCGAATAAGCCTGCTAATTTGTCTTAAATCGCAGTTTGATTTGACACATGATGTTGCGGAACAGATTTTGACAGAAGCTGAGGTGAAACAGCAAGGTGCATCCTGCCTTTATCAATTTACAAAAGTGATCACCAGTGAACTTGATCAGGAAGGTCGCCAAGATATTGTACGGCTGTTGTGGCAGGTAGCGTTTGCGGATAACTTGCTTGATAACTTTGAGGCAAATTTACTGGCGAAGGTTGCGGGCCTTTTGGGCGTTGTCACCGAGGACCGAATTCGTATCAAACACGAGGTTATGGCCAGCTCCGATTAGGGGCGGACGGGTTTCCGAAGCGCAGGAATAGTCCTTTCAGGAATAGCCCTCTAGGGATAATTTCGGGTGTAGTGAGCCCAGTGAAACTGGGGAATGTTATTATTCAACTTGAAATTAATTAAAAAATTAATTAAATAATACGCATGACGGATTCGAAACCAAACAAACGAACTGTGGGCCGGCCAAAAGACGCCGAAGCAGCTGCTGCACGAGATGCGTTGGTCGCCGCAGCTGCAGAGTTGTTTTCCCGCCAAGGGTATGCCGCGACTAAAATTTCAGCACTGGCGAAAAAGGCCAAAGTTACACCTGCCATGGTGCACTATTATTTTGGCGGCAAAGAAAATCTAGCTGCCGCAGTACTTAAGGAAGCCGTCGAGCCGCTGATTACCCAAATGGAAGAAATTGATACGCTTGAGGAATGGGTAACTGCCTTCCATGATCTTTTGCTTAAGAATCGCTGGTTGCCGCATTTGATGCACCGCGAAATTCTTACTGCCGAGGGGCACCTCACCGAGATGTTCCAAGCTGAATATGTACCGCGAATTGTGCCCAAATGGTTTGCATTGATGGGTGCAGAAAAAGCAGCGGGCCGATTACGCCCGGAAATTGACGAATTCAGACACATTATTTTCCTTATTGCGACACTGGTGCATCCCTTCATGATCGCCCAGCTAAGAACCCCCTTTCATGACGGCGAATTTAGCGACGAAGATCTGCGAGCGTTCCGTGACGACGCTTTGGCAATGTTTCGTCGTGGCACTGCGCCCAGCCAAGGATATTAAATGTTTAAAGATATTGCTGTTACAAACTGGACAAAATTTCGCTCGTTCCCCCTTCTCAAATCGAAATTCGCTTTGCCTGCGTTTGTCTTGGGCGGTCTGGCCTTAGCCTTGCTAGTGATAAGCTTTGCCCCGCGTGTTAGCCACGTGAATGTCGGCGCTCCGCCGCCAGCAGCAGAATACATCGAGGTGAAAATGCAACCGTTTCTACCAAGTGCGACCGGGTATGGCTTTGTCGAGCCCGCGACGCTTTTGGAAGCAAGCGCAGAGGTTTCTGGTCGCATCACCTATATGAACCCCGAACTGAAAGCTGGAGGGTTTTTGAGGAAAGACACCATAGTGCTGCGGATCGATCCGACAGACTATCGGCTGGCTCTTGCAGAGGCGCGTGCTGATTTGGCTGCGGCCCGGGCTCAGGAGAAAGAACAGCAACTGCGTTTGGAAAGTGCCAAATCAGCCTTTGAAATCGCAAAGCGGAACCTGAAGCTTGGTCAGGCGAATATGGAACGCAAGCGCGACCTGCTGGCACAAGGCACTATTTCTCAAGCGTCCCTCGATCAGGAAGAGCAAGGCGTTCTGCAGTTGCGCCAGGAACATCAAACGCGCCAACAACAGCTGGAAACTCTGCCAAGCCAAATAGAGGTTGCCGCGGCACGTATCAAACAGAACGAAGCGCGGGTGGTTGAGCAAGAAGAACGACTGGCACGAACCACCATTAAATTGCCGTTCACAACACGTATCGCGGCAGTCCATGTTGATGAAGCTGAATTTGTAAATACAGGTGGTAGGCTTTTTGATGCCCACAGTGTCGACGCTGTAGAAATTACAACACGGCTTTCGGTGGGCAGCATGCAAAACCTAATTGTCGGCACCAATAATTTGTCGGGTAATCAAACCGTGACTACTCCTGCTGAGCTTTTGGAAAAACTAAAAATTCGTGCTGAAGTTCAGCTACCTGATCGCGGGTATGACGCGCGCTGGAAAGGTACTGTTGTTCGTATTGGTGAAAGCCAAGACATGGAGACCCGCACAATTGCCATGGTTGTTCGAGTGGACGACCCTTATGGCCAAATTGTTCCCGGTAAACGGCCGCCCCTTATTAAGGGCATGTATGTTTCCGTACATTTGATGAGCGACCCGATCGAAAACCTGATTGTACCTCGTCATGCTGTGCACGGTGCGCAGCTATATATAGCAACGCCTGATGGCAGGCTGGCGCTGCGAGACGTTGAAGTGGTTGCTCAGGGCGACATAGCGGTTGTTCATACAGGTCTCAAGCCAGGGGAGCGTGTAATCATAACCGATTTGGTGCCTGCAGTAGAAGGCATGAAAATTGATGCCCGAATGATGCAAGTTGTAGAAGCACAGGGTGCAGCTCAATGATCGGTTTTTTTGCGGGGCATAAAACAGCAGCAAATATATTGATGCTTGCCTTGATTGCTATAGGCTTTGCCGCCATTCCGTCGTTGAAGATGGAAACCTTTCCTGAAGTAAAAAAATATGAAGTGCGAGTTTCAGTAGCCTACCCAGGCGCTGCACCTTCCGACGTTGAGGAGGGCATTTGTGTCCCTCTGGAACGGGCGACCGACGGTATTAGTTTCCTAGACGAAAAGCGGTGTGAGGCTAAAGATAATTTTGGTGTAATGACGCTAAAAATGCTTGAAGAAGGGACGATGGTTCAGTTTATCGAAGATGTGAAATCTGCGGTAGACGGCGTTGATAACTTCCCGACGGAAATTGAAGAGCCGGTCGTCAAGGAGCTAGGCCGTATCGACCCTGTGGTCGATGTCGCCATCAGCGGAGACTTGCCGCGCCCTGCGTTAAAGGAACTGGCTGAAGATCTTCGTCGCCGTGCGCAACGTGATGTTGGTATTCCTCTTGTAGAAATAAAAGGATTTTCTGACCGTCAATTGCGCGTCGAGTTGTCAATGCATATGTTGGAGCAATACGGCCTGAGCATACTCGAAGTGGCTGACCGTATTAAGCGTCAGGGCGTGGATTTGCCAGCAGGTATTATCGAAGCCGAAGCACAAGAAATACAGCTGCGGTTTACTGATTTGCGGCGCACCGTCGACCAACTTGGCGCCCTGGTTATGGTAAGCGGCGTTGCAGGTGGTGAAGTGCTGTTGCGTGATATCGCTACGATCACGGATACTTTCGAAAAAGAGGAAGATAAGGTTACCTTTAATGGTAGGCCAGCGGCCATTTTGGCTATTAGCAAAAATAAAAGCGACGATAGCCTCAAAGTGCTGGCCGCGGTCAAAGAATTTGTCAAACGCGAGCGGGCTCGTCTGCCTGCTGCGATCACACTTTCGCTCACTGGAGACCGCGCCTCAATTGTTCAGGAGCGGATTGATCTTCTATCCAGCAATGGGTTTATGGGAATTGTACTGGTAGCGCTGGCGTTATTTCTGTTTTTTTCGCTCCGCTACACTTTTTGGGTGGCAATGGGATTGCCAGTTTCATTCCTGGCCAGTTTCGCACTTATTTCTGCGATGGGAATGTCAATCAATATGATCTCGATGGTCGCGCTATTGGTGGCAATTGGTATCTTGATGGATGATGCCATAGTGATTGCAGAAAATATTGCGTCCGAGCGTCATAAAGGGAAATCACCGATTAAGGCCGTCATTGATGGCACAAAAAAAGTCACGCGTGGCGTTTTATCCTCGTTTGCTACAACAGTAATGATATTCGCCAGCTTGCTACTGATGAAGGGTGATTTGGGGCAGATAATGCGTGTGCTACCGATCGTATTGATCTCCGTGTTAACTGTCAGTCTGATTGAAGCTTTCCTTATCTTGCCAAGGCACCTTTTGCATGCGCTGGAAAAAGGAGCCGACAAAAACAAATTCGCATTTCAGCTGAAGTTCGACGCTTGGTTTGAAGGTGTGAGACAAAAAATGTTTGGCGTCGCTATTAAAGTGGTGAGACGGCGCTATGCTTTTGTTGGCGGTATCGTGGCGCTCTTTATGGTTTCAGTTTCGATGCTTGTTGGTGGAGTGCTGAAATTTCAGTCCTTCCCTGATCTAGACGGCGACATTGTCGAAGCACGTATATTGATGGTGCCGGGTACGGCGCTAGGCCAGCTCGAAGGAGTGGTGCAGCGAGCACTCGGCGCCCTTGAACAATCGAATGAATTTCTAAGCCAGGATGAAGATGGCGAACTGGTGAAAAACGTACGTGTCATCTATAATCAGCATATTGACGCATTCGAAGTAGGGCCGCACTTGGCCACCATTGTTGTGGATTTATTATCTGCAGAGACACGTAACGGCACCATAGCCGAGCTTACTAATGATTGGCGCGCCCGCGTTGGCAAATTGCCAGGCGTATTGTCGGTGCAGTATCGCCAACCGCAGATCGGTCCAGCAGGCCGAGCTATACACATTCGGTTGCAAGGCGAAGACCTGAAGCAACTGTCGCTCGCCTCGAACGACTTGAAGGCTTGGCTTCATGGCTATGATGGTGTGGTTGATATTTTAGATGATTTGCGTCCGGGACGGCCACTCATGCAAATGAAACTGAAAGAGGGTGCCTATGCGCTCGGCATTGATGCTCAGACCATTGCTGGGCAGGTTCGTGCGGGTTTCCAGGGCGTTATTGCCAAGGAAATACAGCGTGGTGATGAAACCTATGAAATCCGCGTTTCTCTCGACAAGAAATCCCGCAGCAGCCTAGGGGATTTTGATAAATTTTCAGTGGTGCATCCCAAAACCGGCGCGGCCATTCCGCTGACGAGTTTAGCATCTATTGATGAAGAGCGCTCCTACAGCCGAATTCACCGTATCAACAATATCCGCACCGTTAGTGTTTTTGCTGATGTGGATAGCGAACGAATTAATGCGGCCGAAGTTGTAAAAGACATACGGAAAAAGCTGCTGCCCAAGTTTGCTATGCAGTATCCGAGTATTTCGGTTGCGCTTGAAGGGGAAGCAAAAAACAATGCCGTGACCATGGGCTCGCTGCAACGTGGTTTCATGCTTGGTTTATTTGGTGTGTTTCTGCTGCTTAGTTTCCAGTTTAGATCTTATCTTGAGCCTATTGTTGTGATGGTGGCGATCCCGCTTGCTTTCATTGGTGTTATTTGGGGCCATCTAATTATGGGCATCAACTTAACGATGCCGAGCATGGTTGGTGCTGTGTCGCTTGCGGGAATTGTCGTGAATGACAGTATTTTGCTGGTAGAATTTACCAAGGCCCGTGTGCGGGAAGGCATGCTGCTGCATGATGCTGCCGCCGCTGCAAGCCGCGACCGTTTCCGGGCTATTTTTCTTACGAGTTTTACAACCGTTGCCGGCATGTTGCCGCTACTATTGGAGACCAGTATGCAGGCGCAGGTTTTGATACCTATCGTCGTAAGCATCGCCTTTGGTATTAGCATGTCGACGGTACTTGTTTTGCTGTTTTTGCCTGCGCTTTACAGCATATTTGAGGATTTCGGTTTTACGGCAAATGACGTAGAGGAAACCGAGGCTTCCGGCGCCACCACAGCGGTAAATCCTTAATCGCTGCTATGGGCCTTCCTTAGCAATTTTATGGAGCGCAAGGTCAATTGGGAATGCGGCGAGGTCAATAGCGTTGGTTGAATTTACACGCTCTTTTCTGACGTATTGCTGACACGCATCAAGTGCTTCGATGTCGGCAATTGTTTCACCAATAAGCTGTGCAGATTCCGGCTCTGTTTCGCCAAAGGCCAAAATTAAAGTTCCGTCCGGAAAAGCCGCTTGATGAGAACAGGTAAAGCTCTCACCGTGATAGTCTGTTGTTGAAATATAGGCTGTTACCGGATGTGTTTTTGCAATGGTCCCAAGATATTCACTATTTTCGTTCATGGCTACCGACTTCACGCTCGCTCCAAGCAATTCGAGTGCTAGCTTGGTGATAACATGTTCCGTTATATTGGGCAGTTGAACCAAAATCACATCGTCGCGCCTGATCCCGGCGTTAAATAGCTCACAAGCTAATGACCACGCTGCCGCTTCCACTTCATCGAATGTCAAAGACTTCGGCGAGCCAAAGGAATGCATGTTGCGATCTGGCGCATCTGCCAGTGCCAGTTTGTTGCCTCGGGCTCTGGGGTCGCTATCTATACTCATGTTTACCACCCCTCATTGCGTGTGTTCAAATATATGTTTTACGAAGGAAATGGTGCTGTCGGACATGCGGTAAGGGGCCATCATAATGTCGTCAGGTTTTGCCGGAATTTGAGCAGCAACATCCATGGGCCAATCGCTGGTTAGTTCTGCTGCATGCATTTTGATGGTTCCTTCCGAGGCAATACTGAATGCCAGACCAGATTCTGGAGCGGCAAAATAAATCAAGACGATCGAAGCGGAAGGGTTATCGCCTCGGCCTAACGGCTCACCGTTCACAAGTATCTTGGTCATTGGCGCATCGCTCTCAAGCGCGACAAATAGTAAATCGCCCCTGTACCCTGGTAACAGAGTGAAGCTTGTTTGCGCGTTGCCCAACTCGGCATTGCGGATAGAAACCTTTTTGGTCGCCGACGTTGGCGCGTTGGCAAGAGTGATTATACCGCGTTGCCTGGGCACTATATCAGCGGCCTGAATTTCGCTGGTGTCACCCGTAATTAATTGTGCGGCCCAACCATCAAGCTGGGCAAGCCGACTGCCGTAATGGTTTTCACCGTCACCTTTGCTGTCGATTACGTAGAAGGCCTCTGTCGGTTGGTTATGGCGTTCGCTGAAGCCTGGCGCAAAGCCAACAAAAACTACAAATGCTAATCCAAGAACAGCGCTGGCGCTTGCAATCGTACGGTGTGAATTGCCTGTGATATGCAGATACGATGGCACTAACATTAACAGCAACAGACCCAAGGGTATCGCGATCACTGCGGGGAAAAATATACCAAGCGCGCTATAGCCCATTTCGGTGTAAAAAATTAGCCAGAGAGCGCCAAGTAGGGAAAGTAAACTGATGCCACCAAGGCCGACTTTACCGCGGCTATGCAAAATTAGGCCGATAACGACCAGAATGAAGGGCCATATGAATAAAAAGCTGCCAGTGGGTACCATGATCTGCATGGCAAGAGCTGCTAGCAGATAGATATCAAGGCTGGCAGTGAGCCGTTCGTCACTGTTCACGGGTGTCCGCAACAAGAAATAAGCAATGGCAGTAGCTGCAAGTGCTGCGGCCCCAGCGTACCATATAGGTTCAACGATAAAGAGCACCAAGCTAAGAAAGGTACCGCCTAAAATCCAGCTTAGTGTGAAGCCTCGCACCATCATGCGGAACCAGCTGCAAGCGAAACCGAATCCCACCAGAACAAAACCAAGAAGCTGTTGGTCTGCCAGTGCGAAAAGCCTTCGGCCTTCCACTGTTCCCCCAGAACGTCCGCCGATGATCAAAAACAATGCTTCGATAATCAACGCAAAACCGAGAATGAATAAAATAGCTGCCGCTGAGCTTTTCAGCAGGCCTTTAAGGCTAATCTGCTTGCTGGCGATTTTGTCTTTGGCGAATATAACAAGTGCCGTAACAGCAAGTCCGGCAATTATCCAGGAAACCCAAACAGGATAGCTGATCAGGAAAAGCGTTAGAAAATCGAAGAATATAACTTCGCTCGTGTCTTCAAGCGGAAGCCGTTGGCTACCCATCACGCGGGTCATCGCCAGCGCCTGGTCTCCCATATGCTGCAGGGTCGCGCGGCTCAGATTTTCTATATTGTCGCCCTCGGTATGATAATCATAAAACCCGTTGATGAAGGCAAAGTTCATACCCGGAATATCTGCTTTGAGCGAGATCGACAGGTCAGTGTCGTTCGGCATTTCCTGATAGATTTTCACGGTGAGCGAGTTACCAAAAGGTCTATCAGCAACCTTTTTGTATGCAGCAAGCAGCTTGTCGTTCATGGGGCTAGTTTGGAACAGACTAACTGGGCCACGACTGCCGCGCGCTTCAAAATTTAATACAAGCCCGGTTTCCTTTGCCCAGCGGTGTTTTGCAAAATAGGCCTGAGCGCCAAAAAGGCCCATCTCCTCCGCGTCTGTGATGAGGAAAATCACGTCGTTTTCAAGGGGTTCTCCGGCTTGAATAGCGCGCAGTGTTTCAAGAAGAGTTGCTGTACCAGACGCATCGTCTCCGGCCCCAGGGCCATAATAGACGCTGTCATAATGGCTCATTAATACCAGTGCTTTACCATGCGGGTCGCTACCTTTAAGACGTGCAACGATATTATTTACAAAAGCAGCAGAGAACTGCTGTGGCGGGTTGCCAGCAAAAAATTCGGCGCCAACAGCCCTGTAGCCGTCAATGATCTGTGTGTTTTGTACCTCAACTTCCAAGCCAGCTGCCTGCAGATGTGCCACCAGCATGTCTCGCACGCGTTTGTTTGCGGGGGTACCAACAGCGTGCGGTTCAACGGCTATAGTTCGTACATGTTCCATCGCCCTTTCGGCAGAAAAAACGGTAAGGTCGCTATCTGCTGGCAGGGGCGCAGGCGGCTGGATCATTGACTTGTTGATCAGTACGGCTACCAATAAAAGTGCAGGCAAAGCCAGTTGTTTTAAATGCCAATCTTTAAACATAGAGTGTCCTCATACTGTTTTTTTTGGTCAACTTAATTCTTCTAACATCTTATCCCGCATGACGAATTTTTGGATTTTTCCAGTGATAGTCATTGGAAAATCTTGCACAAATTTAATATGCGTGGGGATTTTAAAGTGGGCTATACGCCCTTTGCAAAATTCGATAAGGCTTTCGCCTTCTAGTGTCGTGCCTGGTTTCAATTGCACCCAAACAGCAACGGTTTCGCCAAGCCTGTCATCGGGCACACCAAAAACTTGAGCATCCGCAATTGCCGGGTGTTTATATAAAAATTCCTCAATTTCACGCGGATAGATATTTTCGCCGCCGCGAATAATCATGTCTTTCAAGCGTCCAGTGATTGTGGCGTAGCCTTGATCGTCCATCACGGCAAGGTCACCAGTGTGCATCCATCCGGCGGTATCTACCGCTTCGCTCGAGCGCTTGGCGTCGTTCCAATACCCTTGCATTACAGAATAGCCGCGAGTGAGCAGTTCTCCCTGTATGCCGCGCGCAACCGTTCGCCTTGCTTTGTCTATGATTTTTACTTCAACAAAGGGCATCACCATACCCACGCTACCGACGCGTTTTTCAAATGGATCGTCTGGCGTGCACTGAAAGCTGACGGGGCTAGTCTCGGTCATGCCGTACGCGATGGTCACGTCTTGCATATGCATGTCTTCTATCACGCGCTTCATCACCTCGGCAGGGCAGGGAGAACCGGCCATTACCCCAGTGCGCAAGTGTGACAAATCATGGTCAGCGAAAGACGGATCATCTAGGGCGGCGATGAACATGGTTGGCACACCGTAAAGCGCGGTGCATTTCTCTTGTGAAACGGCTTTGAGCGTTGCTGCTGGCTCAAAAGATTCTGAAGGAAAAACCATGCTTGCCCCGTGGCTTACACACCCCAGAACTCCCATGACCATGCCAAAGCAATGATAAAGAGGCACGGGAATACACAGTTTGTCAGCTTCGGTAAACGCCTGTCTTTTGGCTACAAAATACCCGTTATTTACGATATTGTGGTGTGACAGTGTGGCACCTTTCGGTGCGCCAGTTGTGCCACTTGTAAACTGGATATTTATGGGGTCGTCGGGTTGCAGTTGGGCGGCGAGCGTTTCCAGCGCGCTATAACCCGCATCGTCGGCATAATTGGCAATGTCTGCAAACCGGAAGAAGCCCTTGGGGGCATCTTCGGCGATTACCATAACCATGCGAAGATCGGGTAGCCTTTCACTGACCAGTTTGCCTGGCGCGCAGCTGTCAATTTCCGGTGCCAACGTTTGGAGAGCCGAAATATAATCATTGGTTTTAAAAGCGTGTGCCAAAACAAGAGCACTGCACCCTGATATTTTAAGAGCGTGTTCGAGCTCAGATATGCGGTAGGCCGGATTGATATTCACCAAGATCAGCCCCGCCTTGGCTGTGGCAAATTGGGTGATCAGCCACTCGATATTATTAGGCGACCAGATACCAATGCGTTCACCAGGTTTCAGCCCTAACTGAATAAATCCGGCGGCGCATGCGTCAACTTTCTGCTTTAGCTGTTTGTATGACCAGTGAATATTTTGGTGACAAACACTGACTGCATCGCGGTCTGGATAACTGGCTACGGTGTTGTCGAACAGGCGTCCGATAGTTGTAAACATCAACGGCGTGTCTGAGGTGCCGCACACATAGCTCAGTTTTTCGTCCACCTTCAATGTCCTCCCCTAGCCTGAAAATTAGACTAGGCCGAATTGCTAGGAATTCCAATCAGCTTGTTCGCATAGGATTGTGTTTTTTTAGCCCGTGGAGGCAGGGCATACACCCTCATTCGTTAGAAGGCACATTAAAGACTAAACTTTGGTTCAAACCAGTGTTTTTCATCGATTGTGACTTGTCGTTTGTGTGTTTGGCCTTATTGTCTCTTTCAAATTAAGCGAATTCTCTTAATAAGTGAGAGACGTTCAGCCAACAAAAACCAGGAGGCCAACATATGTTTCGAGGCACACTCGTAACCGCCATCGCTGTAGCCACGCTTGCAAGCTCGGTTGCTTTTGCAGATGCGGTTAAGCAAACCAAAGGCAGTTTCAAAGATAAATTTAGGCAGTTGGAAGAAGTTCTGCCAACGCCGAATGTGTACCGCAATGCAGCGGGCGAGCCGGGCCACCAATATTGGCAGCAAAAAGTCGATTATAGAATCT
>Ga0316204_10006047_pt1 | contig 19109 bp, 14 predicted proteins | sample 6monrhotite_MG_2_FD_205661 | JGI IMG/M metagenome (GOLD analysis project Ga0316204, IMG submission 205661) | Microbial mat bacterial communities from mineral coupon in-situ incubated in ocean water Damariscotta River, Maine, United States -... | ecosystem: Environmental > Aquatic > Marine >...
AAATTCAGGGTTGGCCGTGGGAAACTGAATTAGGCCTTGCGCAGTAACGGGTGATCAATGGTATTATTAACGCTGAATGCTTGGTAAGACAGTAGTCTGAGCGATGGCGCTGAATTTATGAAATATTATTTATTCACTATCCCCCTGCAGTATACTGGGGAAAAGTTTGGCTTAGATTTAGCAATCAATTTAGCAATCAATTTAGCAATCAGAGTAACGCTTATAATTATAGGTTGCAGAAACCCGGTTATCACACAATACCAGGAATGTTGACACCGTAACTAAAATGGCTTCGAAAACCCGCTCTACAGATGCAAAACTTGACGCGCTACGTAATCTCATTGACAGTCGAGACTATAATAATGACGACAAAAATGAACTGAAATCTGCCTTTGTCAACGCGCTTAATGATAAGAGTAATTTTTTAGTAGCAAAAACCGCCGACTGGATTGCGGAAGGTTTGTATTATGATTTGATCCCCCTGCTTTGCGCAACCTATGAACGATTTATGCAAAAGCCATTGGATACGGACAAAACCTGTGCTGCCAAACGCGCTTTAACACGGGCATTATATGCACTGGACTATGATAACCAACATTTTTACCGACGCAGTGTGGGGTATCGGCAGCTGGAGCCGGTGTACGGTGGTCGAGTGGATACGGCGGTGGAATTGCGCTGTACTTGTGCGCTGGGCCTGGTTGCTTCAGGTGACTCACGCGTTATGCTTGATGTTATCGGACTGCTGCATGACGAAGAACATCAGGCCAGAATTGGTGCAATTAAAGCGATCGCCCTTGCACAGCCTTTTCATGCCGAATTAATCCTACATAATAAGATCCTGCAAGGTGATTCGGAACCGGACGTGATTAGCGAATGCTTTATTGCTCTGGTACAAGTTGCCGCTGAAGATTGCCTCGATTTTCTGGCGCGCTTTCTGGATTTTTCCACACCGAGTATTAGCGAGGGAGCCGCGCTGGCGCTGGGTGAAAGCCGCCTAGATGACGCGCTGGCGATTTTAATTGAGGCCAGTGAAGCCATTTCGCCAAACAGCGGCTTTCAGCAGGTCTTCTATCGGGCCATTGCGTTACAGCGAAAACCCAAAGCGTATGAGTACCTGCTTGATATTATTGCGCAACAGGATGCTGGGCCAGCATGCCAAGCCATCAATGCCTTGTCTATTTTTAATTATAATGATGAGTTGGAAGCTAAAATACAGTCGATAATGACTAAAAAGTCATGCCATAAAGTATCTCAATGTTTTAAGAAATACTGGCTGACAAACTAAATCAGTGCGTTTTGCTTCCCGGAGTCAAATCATTACCCTAGATTCCGCCGTTGAACGGCCTGTAGAGTGCGGTTGTGGTGGTGTTTGGCACCAAAAGTAGGTTCCTTAGGAAAGGCGTAAAAGTGCAGGAATATGTCAATTTTTTAAATTTTTACAACGCCGTCCAGGCGCTGCGACAAGCGTGCTCTGCATGTCGTAGCACCTTCATCCTATCGGTGAGCTGATTAAGGGCAACAAACCGAATGTTCATCAAGCGGTTAATGGACTTTTGTAGCGGTCAACGGCGGCATCTAGAATTATGCCGCATCTTCCGATAGCATTTTATCCACCTGCTCCTCTGCCAATAACCAATCCTGCAGAGGATCACCATTGGTGAATCCACGCTTTTCTGCATTCAGATAGGCGACAAGTTGAATCATATCCTGACGTGATTTCCCTGAAAACGATGACTTAGCCGGTGACTGTTGCGTACCGGACGAACGACGCCCCCCAGGTACTTGCCGCGATGAAAGACTGGATCGTTTCGTCAATTCAGTCACGTTGGGTTGTTTTGTTGTTTTTGTTATGCTTTCAGGGTTTGTTGCTGTCTTGCTGACGGCTGGTTTACTGGTTGCTGCCTTTTTTTTGACGGAAGTTTTCTTTTTAGCTGCCATGTTTTAAATGTCCTTAACTAATGTGATCGTTAATTGGTTATGCCCTACTGCTGTATAGCTGGCGATAAACCACCATTGCTGATATTTGACTCAGGTTTCAACACTAAATCGAAACGAATGTACGCCCGAGAAGCAACAATTAAGCCAAGTAAATCCATTGGTATGTTTCCCTACTTAAAACATTTAACCTAGGTTCCGCCGTTGACCGCTCAGAGTTTAGGTCAACATCATGAAAAAAACCCATTGTGCTGTCTCTGACGTTCACTTAAAAAATGAGACGCTACACGGTTTATCACCGCGCCTCATCCACCATGGCGGCGTTGCGATTTTTGCTAAGGACGACGGCCATTAGCGGCAAGTCGCGCCTTGCCATGAGGATGCGGCACGACGCTAAATCCGTGTTCAACGGCGGAATCTAGGTTTAATCACCCTTGTTTCTAATCGTGATTGTGCTCATAATTTATCCAGCCTCTCCCAGTAATGCATCATCCTGTTGGTGTTGGCGTAGCGTGTGCATAATCTATCGATTAAATAAGCGAACCTGCTACGGTCACTGAGCGCCATCCAATGTCACCTTAGCACAAGTAGTCCGGCGGCCAGCACGGCCACATTCAGTATCATTAATTTTGTCATCCTATTGATCACAACTGATGAATGCAATCTATCGACAACTCAAATACCGGTTCACCGAATGCGGCTTGATTTTCCTGATAGCAACGTTACTTTTTCTTCCGCTAACAACAAGCCAGGTTTTGGCAGACAATAAAGCGACTAAACAAACCCATTATCATTTTGGCGTTGTGCCGCAATTTGGGCAACGGAAATTGTTTAGTATCTGGATGCCAATATTACAAATGCTGGAAGCGGAAACCGGGTTGAAGTTCAAACTTGTTGGGTCAGAACAGATTTCGGCATTTGAAGATAAGTTTTCAGCAGGTGAATTCGATTTTTCGTACATGAACCCCTACCATGCTGTGTTGGCAAATCGAGTCCAACAGTATATGCCCATCATTCGCGATGGCGCTCGAAAGTTACAGGCAATCATTGTGGTGAAAAATGACAGTCCAATCAGGTCTGTCAACGAATTAATGGGGAAAGAGGTTGCATTTCCTTCTGCAAATGCATTGGCATCATTATTATCACGCGCAGAACTATTGCGAAAACACGGCGTAAAAATCAAACCCCGATATGTTAAAACACACTCTTCGGTCTATATTCACGTGGCTCAAGGCCTTATTTCAGCAGGTGGTGGCGTGGAAAGCACCCTGAAACAACAAAAACCGGAAATAACAAAACTGTTGCGTGTTCTATACCGCACCCATACCCAGAATCCACACCCCATCGTCGCGCATCCACGCGTGCCGGACAATCATGTCAAACAGGTTCAGGCCGCTTTAATTGCAATGAGTCAACGTAAGGATGGCCAAAAGCTACTCAGTAAGGTGCCTATGCTAAAAGCCACTATCGCCACACTCGACGATTATAACCCCATTAGCATGCTGCGATTGAATGAATTAGACGATTCTGAAGTTCAATAAACAAAACCAGAATAATTTCGATACTACATCAACATGCGCTTAATTCTGAAGATTTTTTTACCGCTGATCGTAATATTCCTTGTGTTTATTGCCTATACAAAATGGGCCTGGTTACCGAAGCTAACAAAATTTACCGTTCAACAAAATACAACCCAGCTACAGGTACACCTGAAAAGTATCGGAGAAAGCCTGGTTCCCTTTTTATTACAGGCTCAGCTGGCAAACATACACGACACACTTGATTCCCTGTTAATGACCAACCCTACCTGGCTGCAGCTTGAGTTGCTTGATCAGTCTGGGATGCGGCTATACCCAATCACATTGAAGCCTTTAGCGCAGGTCAACGAAAAGCACGTATTACTGTACCAATCCATTAAAATAGATGCTCGGGAAATTGCCAACATCAAACTCGTTGTTGATATTTCCGCCGATCTGGCGGCAATTAACTTATTGGAGCAAAAATTTTTTCTGGCAGTATTGATATTACTAACCTTAATTGCAATTAGCGTTGCGGTATTAGTTGAATTTATTATCAGCCGTCCATTGGCCCAGTTAGCACAGGCCTCCAAGGATCTGGCGCAGGATGATTACTCCGTCGCCCTGCCAAAAGCACGTGATGACGAGGTTGGCCATTTAATACATCATTTCGACAGCATGCGTAATGCCCTTAAAAATTATCGTTCCCAAGTGATTCAGGAAATTGAAGAGCATAAAAACACCGCTGTCGAACTGGTTAAGCAAAAAGAACGGTTTGCTTACCATGCCGCACATGATGCACTGACCGGATTAATTAACCGTCGTGAGTTTGAGGCAAGATTATCAAACGCCATTGACCGCGCACGTAAAGACACCCTGGAACATACGGTATTCTTTATTGACCTGGATCGGTTTAAAATCGTAAATGACAGTTGCGGTCATTTGGCCGGCGATGAGCTGCTTAAACAAGTCAGTGTACATATTAAACAAAATATCCGATCCAGCGATAGCGTTGCACGCCTGGGTGGGGATGAGTTTGCGGTGTTATTGGAGTTTTGCACATCCCCGGTGGCGAGGAAAATAGTCGCTACATTGCATAACGATATACAGGACTTTGTCTTCGAGTGGCATGATCGGAAATTCAATATCGGTGCGAGCATTGGCGTTACCAGTATTACGCGACAAACAGCCACCATCGAATCGGTGCTGGCCAATGCCGATCAGGCGTGCTACGCCGCCAAAAAGAAAGGTAGAAATCGTATTCATTTTTACAACACGGATAATCAACCCACGGCATACGCCCAGTTGGAGTCTGAGTCCGTCTCCCGTATTTTAAAAGCCCTGGAAAACGATCACTTTATACTTTACGGTCAACCGATTGTTGCAGCATTATCCGTCCCTACAGTTTGGCAGCATTTTGAAGTGCTTATTCGAATGCAGGATGACGCGGGCGACATTATTATGCCTGGTGACTTTATTCCGGTGGCCGAGCGTTATAACCTGATGACAAAAGTTGACCGTTGGGTGATTAAAAACGCGTTTAAAACCCTTATGGATACGCAGTTAGACGGCGCAGGAAATCGTGGCCTGTCGATCAACCTTTCCGGTCCATCAATGAGTGACACAGAGTTACTCCCTTTTATTGGGCAGCAACTTCGAGCGTTTGGCGTTAACCCCAGTGACATTTGTTTCGAAATCACTGAAACAGCGGCCATTTCCGAACTCACCAATGCACAAATGTTAATCGGCGAGCTAAAGGCCATTGGCTGCAAATTTGCGCTGGACGATTTTGGCAGTGGCTTTTCCTCCTTTGCATATTTGAAAACGTTGCCGGTGGATTATTTGAAAATAGATGGTGTTTTTGTGCGTGATATTGAGAGTAATCCCATTAGTGAAGCATTACTAAAATCGATACACAATATCGGGAAAGTTTTCGGCATGAAAACCATTGCTGAATTTGTAGAAAACGATATCATCATGAAGAAAATAATTGATATAGGCGTTGATTATGCGCAAGGGTTTGGTATTGCCAAACCTTCGGAGCTGACCGAGCTGTTAACCCGGTACCAAAACCATGCCGTGACCGATGCCATAGAAGTTCCCAGCCCGGGGCATGTGGTTAATTCTGGTAAATAGCCCTCAGTCTGCTTTACGCCCACACTGTCGAAGGTGCCGGGGCTTAAATAAGTCAAATACCTGCGTGCTGCACTATTCCGCGTTACCATCGGTCTCAATCTGGCGTCGTATAAATACCAATAGACACCATTGTTTCATTGGTTATGATCAGAAGAGAGTATTGAAAAATGCCTGCAGTTTTGTAAAAACACCAGAAACATAAGCCGGACGTACCAGGATGTATGAGTCATTTTACAAGTTGCACCCCTCACCGTTTCGACTGACGCCTGACCCACGCTATTTTTTCAAAAGCCCGTCCCATAAACGTGGACTTGCCTATCTTCATTTTGCGGCTCAACAAAGCGAGGGTATTGTTGTTATAACCGGCCAGCCAGGCACTGGTAAAACGGCGTTAATGCTGAATTACCTGAGTTTACTACCCGCATCACGCTTCACTTACGCGAAACTCGTCAGCACCAACCTGGCGGCAAATGACTTTCTGTTGTTAATCGGTGCTGCTTTTCACCTATCACCTGAGAACGGCAGCAAAGCAATGCTGTTAAAGCACCTGGAGGCTTTTTTTATTGCTCAGGTAGCGTCAGGTAAACAGGTTTTGCTTGTGGTTGATGAGGCTCAAAACCTGTTAGCCTCGGCATTAAATGAGCTGTCCATGTTAACAAATTTCCAACTTCATGGCTCGCCATTGCTACAATGCATCTTACTGGGCCAGGAGTCGCTAACACATAATATTAACGATCCCCGACTGGCTCATCTAAAGCAACGCATTATTGCCTCATCGCATTTGGAACCGCTGAATCAGGTGGAGACACAGCACTATATTGAGCATCGATTGCGGTTGTCTCATTGGCTTGGTGACCCCGTGTTTAGCAATCCGGTATACCAAATGATTCAAATGTTCTCGGGTGGAATACCTCGAAAAATCAATTTTATCTGTCATCGTCTCTTGTTACAGGCTTATTTAGATGAGCTACACACCATTACCCCGGAAATGACATGGACAATTATCCGCGAACTGCAGGACGAAACCATAATCGATGCAATATCACCCGCGGTAGTGACCAGCCATCACTCAGTCGTTCAACTACCGCAAGCCAGTCAGTCGTTGAACAACACACTTGAGCCTGTATTACAGCCGGTGGGGAATACGGCAATCGAAACAATGAAATACGAAAACAATGATAATGTTATACTTAAAAGTGTAAATCCGGGTTTAGTATCCTCATCAACCGATGGTTTCAGCAATTCCAAGCAGGACAGCTGGGAGATGAATCGGGCAACGCATGTTGATGCTATCGTTGACACTTCCAAGGTTGAGGCTTCCAAATACGCTTCCCCCACTGAGTTGGCTGTTAACGACACTGCCCAGCCAATGTCGGCATTAACCAATCCCGCTCATGCCAACGTATCACTATTGGTTTTACCCCAGGTGGTTTTGCCCCAGGAAAAATCGTATAAATACATTGACAATACCGCTGGTCAGTATCAGCATACAGTAAAACGAGGGGGTAGCGGTTTCATGGACAAAGAATTACGCGGTTTTGCCGCGATTTATGAAAAACAACAAGCAAAACAGTCATCAGATAACACGATCACTCAAGCCAGGCAGACAAACAGTTCCAAACGCGTTGTTAAATTTCCGAAAAGTTTCAATGCTGATACAGCCAAGCCATTATTCCTGCGATCTAACCGTAGTCGGCGAGCCTTAAAACAAGGGTTATTTTGGGGCGTTCCTTTATTGTTGATCGTGGTCATGTTGAATCTCGGTTATACGGACAAATACCTGAAAAAGATCGAACCATTGCTACCCGCAGGGCAACATTCGGTGACAACGGAACCGGATAAGCCAGCACTGCCCGGCGATGCCAACAAACCGGGGCCGGCGCAGCCCGTTTATGACAACCCCGGTATTCCGGCCATCATTCAACAGCTGGACTCCGAGGCGATTCAAGCGGTCATCAATCCATTGCCTTGGGCTTCGGATCAATTTACATCAGCCCCTGCAATGGCGTTAGCTAACAGAAACGTACAGCATAACGCGAATGCCAAGGGGCAATTCCCAATAACAGGTAATCGCACGCCAAAGCAACAACAGCCGTCAACCCTTGGTGCCAATAAAAATAGCAACGCTATCACTTCAACGTCAGCTCACTCGACACCGCAAACGGTAGAAAATCGCTCGGCGGCAAAAGAGGCGGCGCAGACCAGTGCGGCACAACACAACACTGAAACAGTGTCGCACGAGGTTCTGGACGCCAGCGTGACAAAGAATGTAAAAATTGTCCGGAAGCCCATACCGGTTGCTCCCCTGCTCCCAAACCAGACAACGCAATTGCAAGTGCAGAAAGTAACCGTTATTGCACAACCGTCAACTGTTGAACTGGTGCACAAATCACCTCAGAAGGCGTATCCTAAAATCGAATCCGGCATACCGAAAACCGGAACATCCGTCGTTAATCAGTCAATACAACAGCCCACGCTTCCAGCGGAACCGAACGTCGCCGCCGTGATTGTCAGTAACGTACCGCAACACCCCATCAAAATTGCATCTCACCAACCGTCGGCAAATTTGCAACAAGACAATCAAAGCACCCCGGAAATATCAGCGACAGAACTTAATGCCTTACTGTCGACTTTAGCCCGCGCCTATGAAAATGGAAACATAACGCAACTGATTAGTGTTTTTGCAAACGACTTCCAAAGTAAAACCGCCTCAACCCGCACCGACGTTGAAAGTGACTATAAGCGCCTGTTTAACATCACGGATATGCGCCGTATGAATTTGCGCAATGCACGCTGGTCAGAAAACGACAATATTATGCATGGCGAAGCAGCGTTTGATATTAAGGTGAGGGAAAAAGGCGCAAGCCGCATTACGGCCTATAATGGCGTGCTCCGCGTTGACGTTAAAAAAGGAGTAAACGGCGCCGTTATTAAAAACCTGGATTATCTCTACAGCAGAGATCATTAGCAGCAGCCCTATTATCAGGGACAGCATCAACACATCCCACTTGCAATTGTTAGCATTTAATTATCACCCTCTGAAACGATCACCCACACGTTCATCAAAAATCTCCCAGTGGGGCATTACGATATTTAATCGGTACCTCTGGCACTAATTCTTGCACGTAGCCCTCCTTTGCCAGTCAGTTTGTTCCTGGCTCGCTGCGGAAGCAGCAATAGCGGTACAGAAACCGCCGCAACGGTATCCTTAATAGCGCAACGGTATCGGTACCGGGTAGTTCAATCGCCTTTAATCAGCCGTCGGCGTTGAAATTCCTCACTAATGTTTGTCCCTACGGACTCTGGCATTTAACGTCGCAGCGATTTGATGTACATAGTAGTCACCGCAACCAACGGTAAACTCCCTAACACAGAAACGACCGTTGCACCGACTGGGAGATCTGCACGATAAGCCAACCACAAACCGATCAGGCTGCCGACAATCGCTAATAGCCAACCTAACCCTAGTCGTGCCGAAAATGATAAAGTGATGATTGAGGCGCTAAACGCGGGGATGATGAGCAAGGCAAACACCAGCAGTATGCCTGCCAGATTCACCGCCAGGGTAATAACCACGGCAAATGAAGCGAAGAACATAAACTCCCACAGAAACGAGGACTTTTCTTCGCCAGCCTCACTAAAAGACATGGCATAAAAGCGTTTGCGGTAAATGGCGTGTAACACAGCGAGCACGGTATAGGCCACAGCAACGATGATAATCTCATCCCAGCTTACCCACAAAATATTGCCATTAAACAGTGATTTCAGCTCTTCCATCCCCTGGCTGGAGCGACTAAGAATCACCATCGATAGCGCCGTGGCGACCACATAGACACAGCCGATGGTCACTTCACGTGCTGTTTTACCCGGAATGGTACGCAAGCGAGCAAAGGCGAAGGCGACCAACAAGGTCGCACCAAAGGCATACAGTTGCGCGGTAAAACCGTGCGCCTCTTCTCCCAACAAAAAGGCGATACTCATACCTAAGGCAGCGACCTGAGCCAGCGCCAAGTCGACGAAGATAATGCCACGCGCCAGCACATGCAGCCCAAAGTAAGTGTGGGTCAGGATCATTAACAGCAGCATGACGCTGGCGGGAAGCAGGATCAACCATGCATCCATCACAATGCCTGCGTTTCTTTCAGCGCCGAGACAATGCCGTCGAATAACTGGATGTAATCGTTAATGCCCGGCTGCGCTCCAACAGATTGCGGCACGATGCCGATACGAATCCCCGTTTTATCCTGAAGAAACCTAGCTGAGCGTTGTTCATAATAGGGTTCCATGATCAGTAATTTAATTTGGTCATCCTTAATGCGCTTGATTAGTCGATTCAAATGAGCGGCACTAGGGGCAATACCGGGCTTGGGCTCCACTTCGCCTACAATCTCAAAGCCAAACGCCTTGGCCAAGTAGATTAATGATGTGTGATAGGCAATCACCTTCGCGCCTTTGAGCGGGGCCAGTTTGGTCTGCCATTCATGCATCTTATCCGCCAAGCGCTGCTCGAAAGCGGTAAGGTTACGCCGGTAGGCGTCACTATGATCTGGATCAAGTGTTACTAAACGCTCGGTAATCGCCTGTGCCATCAAACGGCCATTGTCTGGATCGAGCCAGTAATGGGGATTGCCCTGGGCGTGTACATCCCCCATATCACGGGTTACTGGCCCTGCTGGCTTGCCTAGTAAGGTCATCGCAGTTGACAGATCCAGATAGCCGGGATTACCCGGTAGCACTTGGCGGTTGCGGCTCGATTTCAACAATGCAGGCAACCAACCGACTTCCATGTCGGCACCAATGAGTAACAGCAGATCGGCGTTATAGATCTTACGGATCATGCTCGGTTTTGCCTGGGCGAAGTGAGGGTCTCGCGTCCCTGGCGTCAGACTTTGCACTTCAACATGTTTTCCACCTACCGCTTTAGTAATGGCGGCTAGATCCTGAGTGGTCGTCACCACTTGCAAGGCCGCCTGCGCTTGTGGAACGCTAAGCAGTGCAACGCACCATAATAGCGGGGCAAGATACGTTTTCATAAGACCCCCCCTAAAACGTGTGTGCGGCATGACTGCCGATACTGAATTCAACCTGCAACCAGAGGCTGTGGTTGGTGTTGTCGCTTAGGTGCTCGGTCTTATCGTGGTTGTACTGCAGGCGCAGCTTGCTGTATTCGGAGGGATACCAGGTTACATTGGGCGAGATCCGCTTGCGGTTATCACGTAGAGGGTCGGCGGCTGCGTCGCCGTCAGCGCTGGCGTAATCGTAACGTAGCCCGGCAATCCAGCCTGGCTTAAAGCCCCACAACAGCTGGCTGAAACCGCCGCTATCTCTCAAGCTTTCATGGGCGGGGTCAGAGGCATCACCGGCGTCATAATCGCGTTTTAAGATCTCAGTGTGCCAGGCCACAAAAGGGAAGCCACGCTGGGATTGGGCTGCCTGCCACTTAAGGTATAGATCCGCGCCATAAATTACCGTATCGGTATTCATCCCACTGCTATTGGGCCCCATCAGGCCGGAAAAACCGATATTGATACTGGTCGTATCTGACAGATCAACACCGTTCAACCAGCGGGCACTGTAGAGCAGGTCACTGCCTTTATCAGCGCTTCGGTCCTGCAATTGATGACCACCGACCTCTTCACCTGGTGCATACAAGAAACTCGTTACCGTCTCACCGTTCGCGTTTTGGGCGCCCACATAGAGTTCCGAATACCACGCCATCGGCATCAACCACGCCAAGCGAAGCCCTTGACTGCGCAAGCCATCACCGCCAAACAGGCGCGATAGAATCACGGGCTGATCGACAAAGGCCCACGTATGTGGATGCTGTTTGTTTTGACGACCAAATTCAGTGAAAAACTGCCCCGCCTTCACCTGCAAGCCGCCTGGTAGGCCCCGCGTTGTCAGAAAGGCCTCTTCCAGCTCAACCACGGTTTCCCCCTCGGTATCAATCAAATAGATCAGGTTAGCCTGAGCATCAAAATAGTTATCCACTGTGCTGCTGAGTGACAGCTCGACATTTTGCATCGTAAAGCCATTACGATTGGGATCATGGCCACCGGCCTGCAATCCCGCCAGCTCATCGTTATCAGCGCTGGAGCCCCCCGCAGAAAACAGGCCTGACAGACCAATCTCAATGGGCAAATTACTCATAGATAGTTGTTTGGCCGAGTCGCGATCGGCCGCCAAGGTAATATTGGAATTGATAAAAAACAGGCTGGCAGCTGCCGCCAACAAACGTTTACGTTGTTGCATGTGTGTTCTCCCAAAAGATCAATACAGTTCACGCAGGGATACATCTTTCCTGCGAAAAATAAGTCAGATAATCTAATTAAAACTGAGTCAAATCAGTTGGAAGGGGGAGCGCGTGAATGCCAGGAGTGGACGCGTTCGCATGAGAAAAAGGGCGTTGCAATGACGACCAGGGCACTAAAGCAGACAAGCAACGGTGTAAAAATTGTTATTACTGGCGCAGCTGCCCCTTGCAAGTGGGCTAGTCGGCATATTTGGCAACTAGCCTCAAGATGGCCATCGCTGCCATTAATATCATGTTGAGAGATATGACTAATGGAAAACAACAGCGTAACGACCAGAAAGAGGCCGAGCAGGCTATTTCCGGTGTTTAATCTACTGAGTGAGCGCCATGAATTCATACGGTATATTTGGCCAAATTTTTGTCTAGATTACAAGTGCTAAGTGACTACTCATCTGTTGGGAAGTAGCGATCCGATTAAGTGAAGGCGAAAATTCGCTTTCGCTGAGTTCGTGTTTTCTGGGCATCAAACACTTATTCAGAGGCTTCTTAATGGAAAACTGCCTGGTGCCGTTCCCGTCAACCCATTGACAAACCACCGCCTGTGCTGGTGCTGTCCACGACAACACCAGCAGGCCAACCATAGCTAAGTATCTACGTTTGTGACCACTCATATTTTTTTATCCTGAGGCATAGCACTTTGCCAATGCACCAATCGATATAGCGCTGGCAATACCACCAGTGTTAACAAGGTTGATGAAATAATACCGCCAATGACAACCGTCGCTAATGGCCGTTGCACCTCTGAACCAATGCCGGTGTTCAGCGCCATGGGGACAAAACCAAGTGCCGCAACGAGTGCCGTCATTAACACAGGACGTAAGCGCGTTAAGGCGCCTTCAATGATTGCCTCATGAAGCGCCTGACCATGAATGCGTAAGTCCCGGATAAAAGAGAGCATGACCAGGCCATTGAGTACTGCAATACCTGATAGCGCAATAAAGCCTACCGCCGCTGAAATTGAAAATGGAATATCCCGCAGCAGCAAGGCCATAATGCCGCCCGTCAGCGCCAGGGGAACGCCCGAAAAAATTATGGCAGCATCTTTGAATGAGCCGAGCGCCATCACCAGTAAGCCAATCACTAGTATCAATGTTAGCGGTACCACGATGGAGAGACGTTGTGTTGCGGATTGGAGCTTTTGGTATGTACCACCGTACTCAACCCAATAACCTGCGGGTATTTCTATTTTGTCTTTCACTGCTTGCTGAATCGCTTGAACAAACGAGCCAAGGTCTCGTCCACGGACGTTGGCAGCAATCACCACACGGCGTTTACCATTTTCTCGATAGACTTGGTTATACCCCATCACGAGTTCGAGATCAGCCACTTCACTGAGTGGTAGATACCCGCCATCGGGTAGCATAACGGGCAGCGCGGACAATCCATCGATATCAGTACGCAAGCGCTCCGGCAGTCGAATCACGATGTCAGAGCGACGATCGCCTTCATACAATTGGTTGGCGACGGTTCCGCCCAGCGCGGTTGCCAGCAGGTCTTGCAATTGAATGATTCTCAGACCATAGCGGGCCATCGCTTCTCGTTTGGGCCGGATCGTCATCACGGGCAATCCGGTGGTTTGCTCAACGGCCACATCAGCTGCACCAGGAATACCTTCGATAAGCTTACCCACTGCAGCGCCCAAAGCGATAAGCTGATCAAAATCGTCGCCAAATACCTTGACGGCCACTTCCGCACGCACGCCAGAGATCAGTTCATTAAATCGCATCTGAATGGGTTGCAAAAACTCATAGCGATTACCTGGGATAGGCGTGACCAAGGCTTCAAGTTCAGCGACAAACTGCATCTTTGGCTTATCAGGATCTGGCCATTCATCCCGTGGTTTAAGAATAATAAAATTATCCGCAACACTGGGCGGTACCGCATCCGTGGCAACTTCCGCCGTACCGATCTTGGCAAATATTCTTTCCACTTCCGGCAGTTTTTTGATCTCTGCTTCCAGTATTTTTTGCAGATGGATGGCCTCATTCAGTGACGTACCGGGTATGCGCAAGGCATGCATAGCGATGTCACCTTCATCAAGGTTGGGTACAAACTCTGAACCTAACTTAGGGATAAGAAAACCTGAATAAACAACAAGCGCGATAGCGGCTGCCACCACTGCCCACCTAAATTTCAGAGAGAGCGTTAAAATGGGTTTGTACAGAGAACGAGCGCCTTCAACAATGACATTCTTTTTCTCTTTGACCGGCTTCTTAAAGAGCAGTGCCACACCTGCAGGGATGAAGGTAATGGACAAAATCATCGCACTCACCAGGGCAATAATAACGGTCGTTGCCATGGGATGGAACATTTTCCCTTCCACACCGTCCAGCGCAAAAATGGGGATGTATACCGCCGTAATAATAAACACACCAAATAGCGCTGGGCGAATCACTTCGCCGGTGGCATCGAATACCACTGCCAATCGCTCGTTGAGCGATAAGCCTTCTTTGCGATGGGCTTCGCTCAATCTGCGCATGCAGTTTTCAACAATAATGACCGCACCATCAATGATCAAACCAAAGTCCAGTGCACCAAGACTCATGAGATTAGCACTGGTTTTTGTTTGCACCATGCCGGTGATGGTCATTAACATGGCGATGGGAATCACGGCGGCGGTGAGAATGGCGGCGCGTACGTTACCTAAAAACAGGAAAAGCACCACGATGACCAGTAATGCGCCTTCAAGCAGATTTTTCTGAACCGTCTCCAGCGTTTTATCCACCAGGCTGGTGCGGTTGTATACCGCCGTGACGGTAATTCCTTCCGGTAAACTGCTTTTTACTTCTTCTAACTTGATCGCAACATCATTGGCAACTGTGCGACTGTTTTCGCCGATCAGCATAAAGACGGTACTCATCACAACCTCACGGCCGTTCTGCGTTGCCGCCCCGGAGCGCAGCTCTTTACCCAGGCTTACCGTTGCCACGTCTTTAACGCGAATGGGGATTCCCTGGTGTTGAGCAATCACAATATTGCTCAGGTCATCCAGGCTGGCAGCTTGACCAGGAACCCGCATCAACCACTGTGCACCATTGTGCTCAATGAAACCAACGCCACGGTTGGTATTGTTATCCTGCACGGCGCTTAAAACATCGCTGTAACTCACGCCATAAGCCAATAACTTCGCGGGTTCAGGTGCAACGAGTATCTCTTTTTTGAATCCACCGATAGGGTTGACTTCCGCCACGCCGGGAACCCGCATTAGCTGGGGACGAATAATCCAATCGTGCACAGAACGCAGATCCATGGGTGTCACCGGACTGCCATCGCGATTGATTGCATCAGGTTCGGCATCAACGGTGAACATGAATATTTCACCCAGCCCCGTGGCAATCGGGCCAAGGGTCGGCTCTAACGAGGGCGGTAGATTCGCTTTGGCAGAACTCAGGCGTTCACTGACCAACTGACGGGCAAAATAAATATCCGTGCCTTCTTCAAAGACCACGGTCACCTGAGACAGGCCATAACGTGAAACGGAACGCGTGTAGGAGAGTTTTGGTATGCCTGCCATCGCCGTTTCTACCGGAAAACTGACGCGTTGCTCCACTTCCAGCGGGGTATAACCCGGTGATTCAGTATTGATGGACACCTGTACATTAGTAATGTCAGGCACGGCGTCTATTGGTAGTTGGGTAAATTTCCACGCGCCCAGCCCCATTGCGATGAGGACTAGCGCCAGCACCAAGCCCCGTCGGGCGAGTGAGAACTTAATAATATATTCAAGCATGATGACAGAATCCTAGTGGTCGCTTATTAGTGGTCATGAGAGGCGCCGGATTTTTCAATATCGGCTTTGATGACGTAGCTGTTTTCACTGACATAGCGGGTGCCTGGTTCCAGTCCGCCCAGTACTTCCGCCCATTCACCGGCCTGTAGGCCAAGCTCCAGCATGCGCACTTCATACTCTTCACCGATTAGCGCATAGACCACCGTGAAATCGCGAAAGGCTTGCAAGCCGCTTCGTTTCACTGCGAGAGAGGCCGGGTGTTCAGCCACTTCTATTTGTGCAGTGACAAAACTTCCTGGTAGCAACAAGCCTTCTTTGTTATCCAGCACGACACGAACATTCACTGATTGATTAGTCTGTGCCATCACATCAATACGAGATACTTTACCTGTCACCGGTTTGTCGCCAGTGGCTTCAATGATTGTGACAGGTGCGCCAACCTTTACCTGTGTACGATTACCCGGGAAGACAGACAAATCCGCCCAAACAGAGGAGGCATCCACAATGGTAAACAGTTGGCGTCCATTAGTTTGTTCGCCAGCGTTGGCGCTACGTTGGGTTACTACGCCACTGATGGGCGCGGTGATGTCGTACCGTTTCAAGCTTTCGTTACTTTCAACTGTCGCGAGCTTTTGACCTTTGCGAACCTTGTCGCCGATAGATGGCGATACGGATTTAATCACCCCATCAAATCGAGCGCTGACTTCACGCATCCGCTCACTGTTTGCTTTAATTTGGCCGTACACGGTGATGGTTTCATGCATCACTACCGGCCCGGCAACCATGGTTTCTATTTCCAGCGCCTCGGCGACCGCCGTTTCAATCTTGGTACGGCCCTCGAAGTTGTCGTATTCCCAAGTATGGGTTGCGCCAGCGTGTGTGGCATTGATCGTGACGACAAACGAGTGGGGCTCGTAGATGACGGTATCGCCTCGCAATGCGTCACCTTGCGGTTTGAAGTTAATATCATCCACCTTGCCACCTAAACGGGTGAGCTTGATATTGAGCTTCACTTCTTCAGGGTTCAGAGGATTACCATTTTTTGTGGCGTAAGCGCGAAACTCTGGCGGCACACCGGTCTCGAAGATCGCGAGTTCAAGGATAAAGTCTCCATTCTTCAGCAGTCGCCCATTGCGAGGCCCTTTTTCTGGCTCTGTCTCGTGTGCTGATAGGGCCGTTTCGCCATGAGCACCTTTTGACGATGTGGCTTGTTCTGAATTCGTACCACCGCAAGCGGTGAGGAAAGTGGCTAACAGCAGGGGTAGCCAAATCGCATGTTTGGAGTTTTGGTCACGGAAGACCTTATGCAGCGAAGCACACGGATGTGCGAGAGCGTATGTGATAACGTTGTTCATAAGGGGCCTCATGGATTTGTTGTCGGTTGCGCGATGCGCACGCCCGTTAATCGTTCGATTTCAATAATGTTGCGGTGAGCATCAATGCTGGCTTCAATCAATGTATCGTGGGCATCCAATAGTTCAGCCTGGACACTGCGCCACTCCAAATAGCTGTAACGACCAAAGTTATAGGCTCGACGGGTCTCTGTGAGGGCTTGTTCAAGGGGGGGGATGATCTCGTTGCGCACAGTATTGATCACGTGCAAGCTGTGTTTCAGTTTTTCATATAAAACAAAAAGGGCCGTTTCGATACGAACGCGTGCGGCGTTTTCGTCCAGGTCTATTTTATCCAGATTGGCACTTGCCTCTGCAATACGCCCTGGGTTACGTGTGCGTTCGCCAATAGGGATGCTGATACCGGTAACAAAGGCTACATCGTCACTAGTGCCGATATGACGAATCCCTGCGCTGACCCGCCAATTTGGTTTGTTCTGCGCTTGGGCGAGGTGTAGCTCGGCCTTTTTTAAGCGCTGGTCCGACAATAACCGTGCAAACTCAGGATTTTGTTGCAATCGTGATTTGAGGGTGTCGAATGACGCAAGTTGGGGCAGATTGACGATGTTGCCTTCAACTCGGGTAAAGCTAAGTGCCGTCTCTCCCCATTGGGCCGCCAATCGCCGGTTAGCGGAAACCAATTCATGTTCAATGTCTTCTCGTTCCAGTTTCCTGCGTGCCAATTCAGCCTGGGCCCTGGAGAGTTCAGCTTCAGGTGTTTTTCCTGCCTTCACTCTTTTTTGTACCGCCTCAATGGTCTCTTTGGCGAGCTGAACCGTTTTATCTGCGTTTACCATGCGTGCCTGGAATGCCAGGCTGACAAGATAACGGCGTGCTGTTTCAGCGGCAGCATCCAACTGTTTGATATCCGCTTCAACAGAGAAGAGAGATGAACCTGCACGCGCAGCATCAATGTAGTGCTGGCGCAGTCCACGCTCAAGTACCCAGCCAATGCTGACGGTTGCTTGGGCACTGCTCAAGCCTGTGTGGTCGCCCGTGCCTAACACGTCTTCCAGAGCAACATTCAATTCGGGACTGGGTGCCAACCCCGCTTGTTGTACTCTTCCTTCCTGCGCCTTCAGTTGATAATCAAAAGCGCGCAAATCAGGATTATTGGTGAGGGTTTTAGTTACTGCTTCATGCAGGCTAATTGAGCGCGTCTTAGTCCCCACGTCGGAAGAGGCACTCACGCTTGCCCCAAGCAATAAAAAGGGTAATAACAAACAGCACGCAGCCGTCGGCTTACCAACGACAATCGGTGCAAAAAAAGATTTCCACATGTAAAACTCCTTACGTGCGCTTAACACACTGCCCTATAGGCGGGCTGACTTGCAGATCATTCAATGGATGCTCGCCAACCGAAAAGGCTTGGCAAAACCAGCCGGTGCAAAGCGCTCGGCTCGACACTAACCGGAAATGAATACAAAGGGGTTTAATGCTGTGGGGGTGCCCGTAAAGGCGGTGAAAGGACGTAGTATCTATGAAGGATAAAATCGTTTTCCCGACGGTAGTGAATCAGTCTCCGCGAAGAAACAGGCATGACTAATGTAACAAGAAAAACAATTAAAGCTATCGCAAAAATGTGGTTGGTGTATTTCAGCAAACCATCTGGACTGATATCAAATTCGGATTCGAGACCATCATGATGATCGTTGTGAGATGTGTCGTGAGTAAAATGGGCATTACTCATGTCGGCGTGATCATTTGCTCCATCAATCGCATAAATATTGCTCAGATGATCATCATGGCCGTGATCTACATTATGAACATGCAGACCAACACCTTGCGTGCACAGCAGCGACAAGGAGAGCAATAAGCTCCACAGTAGTAATGTCCGTTTGTTAATTCGGTGAAAAAATTTCATGAGTGGCAGTTTATACAATAGTATAATTTGAAAGCAAGTTATTTATCGGCTGTTAACGATATTTCTTCACGCATAATTGAATGCTGGGTTTGTTTCTTTTCCCCTTACCGAGAGAGTGCTTTAGTCTATACCCAAAGCGATTGAGATTTAGGTGTTATAGCACGCCCCTTTTTGTCCACAGCGTCGTTGCTTCTCCTTACATAGAATGGCTATGCTGCGTCGT